>Ga0307421_1000971_pt1 | contig 18059 bp, 17 predicted proteins | sample SalMarWE160270MG_FD_202163 | JGI IMG/M metagenome (GOLD analysis project Ga0307421, IMG submission 202163) | Salt marsh sediment microbial communities from the Plum Island Ecosystem LTER, Massachusetts, United States - WE1602-70 | ecosystem: Environmental > Aquatic > Marine > Intertidal zone >...
CTCGTACCGGAACATGTTATCCTCAGACATCAATCCGGGCTCAATTAGATTTTCTGTAAACCAAATATCACCTGTGCCACCCGCTTGACCACCCAACTTGTATTCAGCAATCTTCTCTTTTGTGTCCAGATCCCCTTCAAAATCATCCCGGACAACGAGAACCAACTGACCTTCTTGATATGGATCTGTAAAATCTACCTGCTGATCTCGTTCCTCAGTATAACTTAGTGCGGCTATTGTCAGGTCAATCTTTCCCTCCTGGATTGATGCAAGAAGACTATCAAACGGCATGTCGACTATTTCAATTTCTAGATCCATACGTTCGCCGATTGCCTGAATTAATGCTATATCAAAACCGGCAAAACTACCGTCCTCTTCCACATATTCATATGGAGGAAAATCAGCAGAAGTGCCTACCACCATCTTGCCCTTTTCTTTGATGGCTTCTAAGTGATTAGCCGGCTCGCCCGCGCCACAGGCAGAAAGAATTACGCAAAGGGTTAATAAGAGTGATATTACAAACAAAGTACGCTTCATCTTCTCTTCTCCTTTTTTTGCCTCATTTAAATCAAATTGTTGTCTGTCGAAAACAAACGGAATTTTATTTAGATTTTCACTTCTCTCGGTAGCACCTCCTCTTCATAGCCATTCTGACCCCCCTGATTAAAACAAACCCGTTCAAAAATCTCCTAATAAATGTAATCCACAACCTCTTACGCCGGGGTTTCACAAGGTAAGCCCAACAAGGCAAGGACAACCGATAAAATTACACCGATAAAAGGGAAACTCGCCCACATTGTTTTTCATAACAGATTTAGACGATATGTAAAAATTCTTTTCTTAGTATACTTTACTTTAGATATACTGTCAAATTATTTAGCTTAATACCCCCCTAATTTGACATCTTGTAAAATGTTTGTTATAATTTGTTGACCTTGTCTTTACGTGTTGTAAAAGTAAAATACTCTTTAGTTTTAACTTTTAACACCATATATGTCAAAACTTAAACACTTAGGTATATGCGATTTATTAGAACGACTCGCAGCGGGTATTGTTGCCGTGGTGGGACCCAACTGCGAAGTAGTTGTTCACGACTTTAATGATTTAGAACATTCTGTAATTATTATTGCAGGAAACGTCTCTGGGCGCTCTCCTGGTGCTCCGGTTCCCGATCTTGAGTTTGTGTCAAGTAACCTGGATGAAAATATAGAAGACCAGTTGAATTACCGCATTAATGTAGGTTCCCGTGAACTGCAATCATCAACGGTTTGGATTCGAGACGATAGTGGAACACCAGTAGGAGCACTTTGTATTAATGTTGATTATGATGGCCTTCTGAAAGCTTATTCAAATTTAGGCACACTCACTGAGCCCGTACGGGGGAAATCGTCTTTAGTAATTCAGGACACATGGGCTAAAGACTTAGATGAACTCATTGAGCTTTCGGTCTCGGCATTTCTAAGAACAAAAGGGGGGGTGGATATAAATTCATTGAGCCAAGCGGATCGCATCGAGCTCATTCAATTTGTCGAAGAACGTGGTTTATTTCAATTGCGCGGAGCTGTGCCCCGTCTAGCAGAATTGTTGGATGTGTCTAGGGCAAGTATATACAACTACAAAGGGGCCATTAACCATGCTGCCAAGGAAATAGATTCCATTATACAAATAAATTCAACAAAAGATGTTTGAGATGGTGATTGATCCCTGGGAATTGCATTCGTAATTATTTTTCTAGTCCATTAATATTACAAAGGCTTCAACAGTGCAAGGTATATCGATGAGAACGCATTGTTTTGAAAGAAAAACAACAGGCGACGGGAAGGGTGCCGTTAGGGGAGGGGACTAGTTCATAGTCTTGGACAGGAAGTTGCAATTATACTAGGTGTCGCGATTATGCCTAATCGCATATGGAATCCTTCGAAGAATATTCACGACCTGTTATATTAACAACAAATGGAGCGTTTTATACAATGACCAAAGGCATCCTGGTTTTATCAGAAGAAGAGATTAGATCCTGCGTATCAATAAATGAAACCGCTTATGACGCGGTGGAAAAAGGTTTCTCCTATTTGGCACAAGGTCAGGTCACGCTCCCTCCTATCCTCCGGATTGACGTTGAAAACAATAACGGAGAAGTTGATGTAAAAACGGCATACATCCATGGACTTGACAGCTTTGCCATAAAGATAGCTGCAGGTTTCCTAGATAACCATTTGCTTGGTTTACCCACTGGAAGCGGAATGATGGTTTTAGTTTCCACAATAACAGGGAAGCCAACCTCGATTTTACTGGATAATGGATACCTAACAGATGTACGAACAGGTATTGCGGGTGCAATCTCCGCAAAATATTTTGCTCCCGAGAAAATCGAAATGGTTGGAGTTATTGGCTCTGGCGCACAAGCGCGCTATCAGGTTAGGGGGTTGAGATTAATACGCAAATTTTCAAGATTAATGGTATACGGTATTGTCCCAGAAGAAGTAGATAGGTATGCAGATGACATATCAAAGGAATTTGGAATTGAAGTAATCAAAGCAATTGACGCCGAATCGGTGGTGCGCCAATGTAATATTGTGATAACAACAACGCCCTCAAAAAGACCCTATCTGCGTCCAGATTGGCTCCATGAAGGACTACACATCACCTGCATGGGTTCCGATTCTGAAGAAAAACAAGAAGTGCACGAAGGCGTATTCGCTAAAGTTGACCGAATAGCATGTGACAAAAAAAGCCAGGCGTTCAGATTGGGTGAGTTACACCACGCTATTGAGGCGGGTATTATTTCTGAAGAAGCCAAGATTATTGAATTGGGGGACGCGATTCTCAACCATAAACTGGGACGTCAATCTAAAAAGGAGATCACAATTTGTGATTTAACGGGCGTAGGGGTCCAAGATACACAGATTGCCCGGATAGCATATATAACGGCTGCTGAACAAGGACTAGGGGTAGAGCTTGGGTAATAAAGGCAGAATTGTATGAACAAGAATGATTTAAGTGAGCGTATCGGCGAAATTTTGCCAAAGTTGATAGAGATACGGCGCGATATACACAAGCACCCGGAATTGGGATTTCAAGAATTACGAACAGCCCGTATTATTGCTGAAGAGCTGAGACCTCTTAACCTCCAATTGGAAACTGGAGTTGTGGACACGGGAGTTATTGCCTGGATCGAGGGGGAGAACCCCGGACCTACGGTAATGTTGCGGGCCGACATAGATGCTCTGCCTATTCAGGAAAAAAACGATGGATTAGCGTATGCCTCGATAAATCCTGGAATAATGCATGCTTGTGGCCACGACGGGCATACGGCAATTCTAATTGGAGCCATCCATACATTGGTTGATTTGCGCCGATATATAAACGGCAAGCTAAAATTCGTGTTCCAGCCAGCAGAGGAAGTGGGAAAGATTTTGCCGGGAAAAGACAAGCCCGTTTCTGCGGCTGAGCAAATGGTTGATGTCGGAATTCTTGATAATGTCTCTGCGGTATTGGGACTTCATTTGTGGCCCGATCTAGTAGTAGGCCAGGTAGGATTCAGGCGCGGCCCTGCTATGGGAGGTAGCGGTTCGTTTCGAATTACTATCAACGGAATAGGGTCTCACGCAGCACAACCACACCAGGGGGTTGATTCAATTACAGCAATTGCTAATTTGATTAATCTATTGCAGCTAATTGTAACCAGAAAGATTGATCCGGGGATACCCGCTTTGTTAAATGTTGGCACAATTAGCGGAGGCTACTCGCCTAATGTTGTGGCTGACAATGTTGAAATTAATGGAACAGTGCGAGCTTTAGACCAACATATATTGGATGAGATATTTCCAAGAGAAATCAAGAGAGCTGTTGAAGGACTTTGTCACGCGCTTGAAGCGGAATTCAAATTTGATTATTTTCCTGAAATACCTGTGTTAGAAAACGCAAACAATTTAGTTGAAGCAGCTCGAGAAAGACTTTGTGGTGATATTGGAGAAAAGAATGCTGTTTATTTGAACGATGTTTTTCTTACAGGAGATGATTTTGCGTTTTACACGCAGAGGGTACCCGGGCTTTACTTTCATTTAGGATGCTCGGGCCCTGATCAAATAGAGAAGATACCTTTACACAGCCCTAAGTTCAATTTTGACGAACAAGCTATTGGTGTTGGTGTGCGCTCAATGGTTTTAGCTGCATTAGCCCTGTTGGATAAAGTTGGGGAGGAATAAATATAAGCAAAGTAGTTTAGCGAATAGGGCACAATGTGCTCATGCAAAGCGCGAGAACTATGATGGGATGGGCTCCATTTAAAAACTTTTAATCGCGACCTTATATGCAACCCCGGGATTTTTAAATTTTCAAAAAGGAATTTTTTTTTACTGACACGCCAATATAGTGTGTTTCGCATTGGTATTTTCTAGTAAATCATTCTCCTCCATTCCACAGAAAAAACAAAACCATTCGATACCGTGCTTATTTAGATTCGGAGGAGCGGGGTAGGGGATAACTGTGGCCTTATTGGGATTTTGTGGCTACTCTTTCGGCGTGTTAGGCAAACTAAAACCGCTATCTTCAGGGAGAACGTTTTTTAAATTTATTGGTAGTACCGAACAGGCCTCCAATAAGGAAATATCAAAACGGTACAAAATCACTAATTGTTATTTCTAGATCAAGCTCAATATTGAGGTAATCCTGTGTGGTCTCAATACTGGCGTGCCCCAAGAGCTTACTGATCTGGGATATCGGCACACCAGCTCGTCTCCCAAGCTCCGCATAAGTTCTTCTAAGATCATGCGGCTGCAGCTCGGGTTTCCCAATCATCGCGCCGCGCTTTTGAACGATGTTATACAACCCCGTCGTGCTGATGCTGTCTTTGGGAATTCTGTTTCTCCCCAGGCTTCGTAAAATTAAACCCTCGGTATCGATTAGGAACTGCCAGTCTATGATGGCTTCGGCCAGCCGTTCATTGATGGGAACAACGCGGCTTTTGGCGCCTTTTCCGGTCACATTCAACACGTAGCGTTTATCCTGCTTGACGATATCGGAAAACTGCAGGCTGGCAGCCTCTTCTCGCCGCAGACCCGCGGCCATCATCAATCCGATGGCCAACCGGTCCCGCAGGATATATACCTCAAATTCCTTCTTTCCATTAGGTCTGCGATAACAAGCCTCCAGCAGCTGTTCCGCTTCATGGTAGGTCAGCCAGGTGTGGGCTTTCTCCCCCTGGGGTTGCTGAGTCTTGATCGCACTCTGTAGCGCCTGGGTCCGGAATACAGCTGCCTGGATGACAGCGATATTCTCCGGTGTAGCGCTGCCTTTGGCTAACTGCTCGAGCTCCTGGGCCATGCGGGTCACAGCTGTGGCCAGAAAAGAACGTGTAGAACTACCAACAGTAAGCGCGTATTCGGTCAGGGCCTGCGGATCCGTCAGGCTTTCCCCGGTGGCCTGGTAGTTTTGGATCGCTTTGATGTATTGGTGCTTGGTGGAAGGCTGCAGCGTGGGGTCGTTTTGAATGGCTCGGACCACAAATTCTCCCAGATCAAAGTACTGGAAGCCAGGTATTTCGGAAAGAGAACTGGCGTTGGTTTTGCTCATATTTGGATCCTAAAATGCCTCTAATTTGCCCCTTGTAATACTTGCGTATATTCCCATTTAAGTAGGCGTTCTCCCGCAAGATGAAATATTATAGGTTTACAAATAATGTAATATGGTATATAATGTAAACCACAAAGGAGACTAGACCTTAGGGAAGGAGCCAGCCGTGAGTGTGGGAGAGCGTTTGGAGATGGCGCGGAAAATGAGGGGCTTGAGTCAGCAGGAGTTAGGAGAGCAGGTTGGAGTAAGTCGCATGGCAATATCAAAGTATGAAAACGAACAGAACACCCCTGGATCTCAAAATCTTTTAAAGCTTGCTCAATCACTGGACATTAAGGTGGAATATTTACTTCGACCAGTAGAAGTGCACCTGTCAGAGCCAGTGTTTCGGAAAAAAGCGTCACTATCCAAAAAGCAAGAAATGAAAATATTACACCAGGCCCAGGATTGGATAGAGAGGTATCTGCAGATCGAAGCATTATTTGGCATGGATTCTAAATTTGAAGATCCACCCATTGATGCTAATGTCCAACAAATAGAAGATATCGAGGAAATCGCCATTCGTCTTAGAGAATATTGGCAACTTGGGCTTGATCCCATCGATAACATGATGGAAGTACTGGAAGAGAGTGGTATCAAGGTATGGGCGATTGATCAGGAGATGAATCACTTTGATGCCCTCGTTATGTGGGCGAATGAACAAGCGCCTGTATTCGTTGTCAAAGAGGGGATTCCGGGAGACCGGCAGCGTTATAACCTGGCCCATGAGCTTGGACACCTGATATTAAAAATAGGTGAAGATATAGACGAAGAGAAAGCAGCTCATCGATTCGCCGGTGCCTTTTTGGTACCCGAACCCAAAGTTTACGAAGAGCTGGGACGTTTCCGGCAGCATATCAGTTACGAAGAATTAATCCTACTGAAGTACAAGTATGGTCTTAGTATGCAGGCCTGGGCTTATCGTGCTAAAGATCTTGGTGTGCTTTCTGAATCTAAGATGCGCAGCATGTTTATTTATTTTGGCAAACAAGGTTGGCGAGAAAAAGAACCGGGGGACCAGATACTTCCTGAGATACCCCGAAAAATGAATCAATTGGTCTTACGGGCATTGGCTGAAGGCGTAATCTCTCGTTCCAGGGCAGAGGAATTACTTAACGCGCCATTGCAGGAACTTGAGATTATGGAGGATTAATGCCGGAAACGGAACCCTTAATTGTTTTAGATTCGAGTGTAGCATTTGATCTAATAAATGGCAGGCTCATCCTTGAATTACAAGGCTTGCCATATGGATTTTTGGTTCCGGATATTTTGTATGTAAGTGAATTTAATGAGAAAGAAAAAGCTGAAATCTCAAAATTGGAATTTAAAATATTGGAGTTTGACGAGAATCAAGTTGCTGAAGTTTTAGATTTTAAGGCAGCCCACAGCGGGCCATCAGTGGCAGACTGGTTTGCTTTTATTGGGGCAAAGGACAATCAGGCAATTTTCCTAACAGGTGATGGTGCATTGAGGCAGGCAGCAGAAGAGAAAGGTTTAACGGTACATGGAACATTGTGGGTACTCGATGAGTTGGTTCTGCGTACCATTCTGATTCCAGGAAGAGCGGCTTATGCTCTTCGGGAGATCATTATAAAGGGTAGCTACTTACCCCAGGATGAATGTATCCGGCGGTTTCGGACCTGGGGGAAAACAAGAGAGTTCTGGCAAGACTTGTATGAAATATAGGGAGGTAGTATATGAGTAAAAATCGTGATCGAATGGTCTATCAGGGAACAGATGGTAAATGGAAAAATAAACGCAATGATGCTTCTAAAGCATCCAGTGTTCATGATACTCAGCGAGAGGCCGAAAAAGCAGCCCGAAATAATCTAAAGAACCAGGGCGGGGGAGAGCTGATAACTAAAGGAAGAGACGGGAGGATACGCAGCAAGGATACTATCCGGCCTGGGCGCGATCCGTTCCCTCCCCGGGATAAAGAACACTAAAGAATGATAAAGCTTGAATTATGCAAACACGCTCATTCCTTTCATTGATAGCAAGACACCAACGGGACGAAAGACGGCCCTATACGGTTCAGCCAGATGCTTTGGAGAACGCAAGAAGGTAAACAATACTAGCGAGCAAGCAAAAACACTTCGGGGTTAAACAATGAATATAATTACCTTTATTTTCCAGAACTACTATCTATTAGGACTGTTTTTTCTCGTGGGCGGGATACTCTTTTCAAAGAAGGGACGAGGTGGAAACATGTCCCTCGTAGGGGGAATCTCGATTATTATTGGGCTCTGTTTGGTGACCTATTGGGTTATTCAGATTTTACGATGACAGGTTTATGCACGGAGTCTTTCATCAAGCGAGAATCCCTATAGGATGAGAGCGGAAAAGTTTTATGTATGCTTGGATCCTCAATGTAGATGTGTGGTGTATAAGGCTACACAATGATCACAAAAACCGACTTTTTAGATTTCCTAAAGACACCCATGCACTTATGGGCGTCAAAGCACGATCAGATCGAAAAGGCTCCTTCGTCTGTTGATCAACACCGCATGGAACAAGGGAAAGATATAGAAAATCTAGCTAGGCAGTTTATTCAAGAACACCTGATTCGTGGTTCTTCCGCAGAAATCGAACACGAAAAAACATATCTGGATGGTAATTTTCAAGCCCGAGTTGATACAGTGGCTTTTTATCCAACCGAAGGAGCCGCGGACATTTATGAAATTAAAAGCTCCTCGTCTGTCGACAAAGAGGATAAATATGATGGTGCATTCCAGCGCGTGGTGTGCGAGGCAAGTGCAACGGTCCGTGATGTATATATCGTGCATCTCAACAAGGAATATGTTCGTCAGGGAGAACTAGATTTAGCAGAATTATTCATCGCCGATATCATTAATGAAGACATAGAGAATATAAGAGAAGAAGTTATAAAGGCCAGAGAGGAAGCCTATAGAATTTCAACACTTGAAACCCCCGAGCAAATTTTAGCTTGTGTAAAACCCAACGAATGTCCCTGTCCGGCTCTGTGTCATGGCGAGCTGCCTGATTATCCAATCTATGATATTCCCAGGCTGAATCACAACAAGGCGCTCGGGCTAAGGGAAATGGGTATTTTGGCAACCCAAGATATCCCGGCGGGATATCCTCTTTCTGATTTCCAGTCCCGGTGTGTAGAAGCAGTCAGGAATGGTGAGCCAACAGCAGATATCCAGGCCATAAGAAATGAACGCGACAAGCTGGAATACCCATTGAACTTTTTGGATTACGAAACCTATAACCCAGGGATTCCGTTCTTTGATGGATACAAGCCATATCAACACATCGTATTCCAATACTCACTTCATATTTTCGAGAGCCCTGATAGCGAACTGGAACACCATGAACTTCTCCTTACAGACGAAAGTGATCCGGGTATAAAGCTGGTTGAACATCTCTCGGGGCGAATTACTGATACCGGATCAGTTATCGTTTGGCATAAGCCATTTGAAATGGAGAGGAATAAGGAAATGGCGGAGCAATACCCAGCGCATAGAGATTTCTTGTTGAATATCAATGCCCGTATTTACGATTTAAAAGAGATATTCAGTAAGGGCTTTTATATCCATCCTGATTTTCACGGGAGCTCTTCTATAAAAAGAGTCCTGCCCGTGCTGGTTCCCGAATTTGACCAAAATTATACAGAACTACCCATCTCTAGTGGTGAAGAGGCAATGCTCGCCTGGGCGGAAATTATGATAGGAAATATCCCTGAAGACCAAGTCCCTAAATTACGGCAGGAGCTACTAGCATATTGCGAGTTGGATACCCTCGCGATGGTCAAAATTTGGGGGGCGCTTCAGAAGGAGATATCATAGTACGCTGTTTACATCAATCAGGCAAATGATAGATAATTAGTTTAGATAACCGTTATCAAATCCCTTGGAGGATAAATACTTATCCTTTTATTCTCCAATTGAAACATAATTAGGATAGGTTTTTAAGTTAGAAATGGATATATGGGGTACGCGTAATCAATCAAATAATTGGCTTCAAAAAGAACTCTTCGAAGAAAAAGAGGCTCTGGAAATTGGATTTAGTTTGCTAGATAATTGTGTCTCTATTTTAGAGTCCATTGGAATGAGAGAAGGAGATAATCTCCAAAAAAAGCTGTATTCAATAGGTTCATTAACTCTAGCAAAATCAACTCACTTTTTATTAGGTTGTTTTAGTTTGACATTAGATGGTCTTTCTCAAGAATCTGGTGCGTTATTCAGACCACTAATAGAAACTTATGAATTATTAGTTTATCTTCGTCTTGATCCAAGTCGTGTAGAAGAAGTTACAAATGACAAACTTCCTTCTGCAGGTATATGTTTTGCACAATTAATTTCAGGAAAGTTTTATGATTTAAGAAAACATCTGAATGAACATGCATCACATTTCAAATACAAATATTCCTCTGTTAGTCATTTAGTTGATTTCAACTCAAAAGAAGGAATTAAAGCGTTTCCCTCCCATAGCCTGAGTACATTAAAAAGGAATCTAAACTCCTTGAACGCATTCCAAACCATTTTATTATCGGAAATAGCATACTGGTTGGAATCTGATAAATATGAAACTGACAATATAATCGATACATTGAGAATCTTTTGCGAAAAATCCGATATATTATTTCCAATAAATGTCGATACCTAACCTCCACTCACCTGCCCGCTGGTTTATCACAATCAACAAAACATCAACCCTCTTATTGGTTTCAGCTTTATGATCATAAAAAGACACCACCTGGCAGCAGTTTAGTTCTTTTTTTCTCAGGAAAATAATGGATAGAAAATTTAAGGACCTCGTTGACGGTTTGCAACAAAAATATGAAGCTCTTATCGGTATGATTCCGGTAACGGTAGACACTGCGCCAATAGACACTCCGAAGGGTGGAGTTTACCTTTTTTCGGAAGGTAGTCGGAATCTATATACTGGTCGGACCAAAAGATTGATTCGCGAAAGACTGAAAGACCACGTCAGCACTGCTGATGATTGTCCATTTGCTTGGCGTCTAGCAAGGGAAAAGACGGGAAAAAAAGCGACATACAAGATCAAAGGGTCGCGAAAGGAACTTCTTAAAGATCCTGAATTCAGATCAGAATACGAGAGCTCAAAAGCCCGGATCAGAAAAATGGAGGTTCGATACGTTGGTGAAGACGATCCTCTCAGACAGACACTATTAGAAATCTATGTTGCAGTTGTATCTGAAGCAAAATATAATGACTTTGATACGCATTGAAAGATTTCCCAAAAATGAAGTTTGTGTTCACTTATAGGAACTGAGATAGTACACCGCTGCCCCTTCAGTATCACGATTATTCTATACCAGCGATTTAACAAATATTTTCCAGGAAAAAAGTGCTTGAGATAAGAGTCCTTATCGAAAGCATTCTAGGAAATATCTTTATCTTCTCTTCCTGATTTTCTATTTATTTATCCAAGTATTGATTGTGGGTATCTCCCATTTTCGTGCGTAAATATACGGTAGGAATCCGAGAGACACCCATCGAAAGCAGTGTGGCTATTCGATCAGATTTTGGTTGAGAACATACTAGCCATACAGAATGATATTCTCCCAGCCAATGGGGCTAATTGTGTACCTCTTAGCGTTTATTTCTGCGCGAATATGCACAGTACCCTTAAAAGGATTTATTGGTTTATTTTTCTATTAATTTCGACATAATCAACATATTGCTGGACGAAACTCAACTGTACTTGAGTACCTAGCTTCTCCTTAGTATACTGGGGATTCGAGTCACCGTAGGGGCACCAAAAGAGACACACCCCGAACCATTCCAAATGGATGTTGAGCAATTCCTGGAAATGCTGCGCTTCGATCAGAGAAGCAAGCTAGAGGAATTGCCAGGCAGCTAAAGTGAGGTCGGGATGTTTTCATTTAATCCCCAAATTTTCCCCCAGATTGTGAATAATCATATTTCTGTGAACGCTGCGTCTTCTGGCAGCAGTTACAGCCAGCAGTACCTGCGGCGATTGTTACGCTCAGGGAAACTAACTGGCTTAATACTCGGCCTGGTGTGGCTGATCGAGCTGGATTCTTTTGAGGCATATCTGGTAAAGGCCGGGTACTCAAAAGATCAACGATTTGGACCCCAATAAATTTTTTTATCCTCAAACATATACATTTGTAAACGACGACCGTATACAAACGTATACACCTACCTACAAAGGAGCCTAATCATGAGTGTTTTAGTCCTAGACGCTGGCAACAGCATTATCAAAGCCAAAATCGCCCGCCGGGAGGATGGGGAATTGGCTTTTCCTCATGCGATCCGTCCCTTGACCGAGAGTGAATACCAGAAGATTTCATCCAAAACAACCAGCACTGGAAATACCAAGGATTATCTCAAAGTGAATAGCAAACCCTATGTGATCGGGGAAAGTGCCGAGCGGCATGGGCTGCTGGTGCAGCGCTCAGGTACAGCCAGGTACAACCGGGATTATTACGGTGTGTTAGCCGCGGCAGCCATGAAACGATTGTACGGCCGGGGACGAGAAATTTCAGTATTTGGCAGCCATCCTCCCGGGGATGTTAAATGTCGGGATGACCGGATGCAATCCGTGATCGGCGATTGGCAAATCGAAACCATCCAGGGAAAAGCAAATTTCCAAGTGACCTATGCCAATACTTTTGACGAACCTGTTGGGGGGTTGATGAATGTATTACTCACCGAAGATGGACGTCATTACCAGCATATGGGGGTGGGTGAAGGGCGTGCTTTGGTAATCGATATCGGAGGATTTACGACTTACTTCCTGGCAGTAAATCCAGGGGGCGTAGTCGATTACAGCCTGGCCCGCAGCGTTCCACTGGGCATTCAAAGTGTGATCGATGATTTTGAAGAAAGTTTCCGGGCCAATAACTTGGAAGCAGTTATAGATACCAGCAATCTACCTCCTGCCAGAGTGCGTCGGGCGATAGCAACGGGAATATTTGAAGGGGGTGGGAAAGAATATAACTGTGCAGCTGATGTGGAAGAGGCTATCATCCTGTTCCTAAATTGTTTCGCGGATTCTTACCAGCGCTTGGCAGGTGGTGACTTATCCTGGGATACGATCATTCTGGCAGGCGGGGGGAGTGCCCTGCTTTATCCCAGTGTCAAGCCGATCCTGAAACATCAGAATGTGATCCTGGCGGATGGGATTGATGCCTTACATTTAGCCAATGTAAGAGGTGGGTTAAAACTGTGGCGGCTTTATGAAATGCTGGAAGTGTTATGAGTAAAGTCTACAGCTTTCGACTGAGTGATGATAACCCTCGGGAAGCCCAGGCCAGGGAGGTTATTGAAGCCTGGGTGGAGGAGGGGTTTTCGTTACGGTATGTTATCACTGAAGGTTTATTGAGGTTGTTAAAGAGTGAAGTTAATCAAATTGATATTGAACAAGTAATTGACCAAATAAAATCAATCGCTTGGGAGTGGAGAGATAATCCTAAGGTTGACGAAAAAGCTCAAAAAGAAAGGTTTGTTCTTTCAGATACATTTGTCAGAGGAGTAAAAAAGTCTGTACAATCCGGCACCAGAACCATGTAAAAAATTCAGTATACCATATACTGAAAATTAACTTGACATGCGGGTGAATGTCTGTTATAATGTAGTAGGATGGATACTGAAATGAAAAGGATGTGTATCTTTGGCTGGTTATGAAGTAATTCTATCTGATATTGCTCAGATTCAAATGGGGTATCAAGCCCGCGGCAAAATCGAAGAGAACCTCGATGGCGATTTTACCATCATTCGGTCCCAAGATTTTAACGACGAGGGCAAACTCGTCCTCGATTATGCAATGCGATTCTTCCCCTCCGTCAATATAGATCCTCAAAATTATTTGATCAATGCTGGAGACATTCTCGTTCAAGCACGAGGTCAGAATCACAAGGCCTATCTTATAAGTGAGCCACTTGAAAATACTGTAGCGTCAAACTCGTTTTACATTGTTCGTATAAAGGAAGAAACAAATGTATTTCCCTTTTACCTGACGTGGTGGATAAACCAACCGATGGTGCAAAATTACTTTGAACAAGAGCAAGGCTTAAGTACCATTCCATTTATTTCAAAAAGAGGGATTTCTAAAGCCCCAGTTATCGTTCCGCCGCTGATTATTCAAGAAAGGATCAGCAATCTGATGACATTATGGCAGCAAGAACAAGGATTAATTCAGCGCCTCGCTGAAAGAAAAGAGAGTCTAATTCAAGCAGTGGCTCATATGGCCATTAAGCATTCATTGGAGGACAAATAATGGCAGATAGAAAATTAACTCAGAGAGAACTTGGTGAAGTGGTATGGAGAGCTTGCGACTCGTTTCGCGGCGCAGTAGACCCAACAGAATACAAAAATTATATTTTGACGATGTTGTTTATCAAATACCTCAGCGATTTGTATAAAGATCGCAAAGTAGAGTATGAGAAGCGTTATGGTGATAACAAGGAACGTGTCAAGCGAGCTTTAGAGCGGGAACGTTTCCGATTACCAGATACAGCAACTTTTGATTATTTGTACAGCAAGCGCGATGCTTCTGATGTAGGGGAGATCATCAATAAGGCGTTGGAAAAAATCGAAGATGAGAACAAGTCTAAGTTGGAAGGAGTATTCCGGAATATTGATTTCAATAGCGAGGCAGCCCTGGGTGAGACTAAGGACCGTAATCGTCGGCTCAAGAACTTGTTAGATGATTTTGCAGATGCGCGACTGGATCTGCGTCCTTCTGTTGTTGGTAATCGAGACATTATTGGGGATGTATACGAATATCTGATCGGTAAATTTGCAGCAGACGCTGGCAAGAAAGCTGGGGAGTTCTATACCCCGCCCGAGGTTTCAATCTTGCTGGCAAAGCTGGTAGACCCGCAGCCTGGCAACCGGATCTGTGATCCTGCTTGTGGCTCAGGTTCACTGCTCATCCGAGTTGGGAATGAGGTTGGTGGCGATAATTTTTTCCTAGCCGGGCAGGAAAGCAATGGCACTACCTGGTCATTGGCTCGGATGAATATGTTTTTGCATGAAATGGACGCAGCTCGAATCGAGTGGTGCGATACAATAACCAACCCGAAACTCCTAGAAGATGATGAGTTAATGCAGTTTGATGTGGTGGTCGCCAACCCTCCGTTCTCTTTGAAGAAATGGGGTTACGATGATGTCAGCGAAGACCGCTACCGCCGTTTCCATCGAGGATTACCTCCCAAGAGCCGAGGTGATTACGCTTTCATATCTCATATGGTTGAGATTGCACATGAAATGAACGGCAAGGTAGGCGTGATTGTTCCACACGGGGTTTTATTCCGTAGTGGGGCAGAGGGCAATATCCGCCAGCGATTGATTGAAGATAATCTATTGGAAGCGGTGATTGGTCTACCAGCGAAACTATTCTTTGGAACAGCAATACCTGCTGCGATTTTGATTTTTAACAAAGGACGAAAACCTTGGGCAGATGCAACCAACGACCGAGATCAACATGTATTGTTCATTGATGCCAGCCGGGATTATGATGACGGTACCAAGCAGAATCGTCTGCGGGAACTAGATTTAGAAAAAATCGTAACTACCTTTGAAGATTTTATTGAGGTGGAGAGGTACGCCCACAGAGCATCTCTTGAAGAGTTAGAGGAGGCAAAGTTCAATCTTAATATCCCACGCTATGTAGATACTTTTGAAGAAGAAGAAGAGATTGATATCCCGGCAGTGCAGTCTGAGATTTTGAAAATTGAAACTGAACTGGCCGAGGTGCAGGAAGAGATGGCAGATTATTTGAAGGAGTTGGGATTAGATGAGTGATATTACATATCATCCTCCCAACTGGAAAATCGTTCCGTTTGAAGATCTATATAGTGAGCCATCTAAAAATGGGGTGAGTCGACCTACAAAAATCAGGGGTTCAGGTTACAAAATGGTCAACATGGGAGAATTATTTGCTCATGACCGAATTAATGACCAAGAAATGGCCCTTGTTCCCATGACAAAGAAAGAGTTGATAAGATATGGATTACAAAAAGGAGATTTATTATTTGCTAGGCGGTCAATAGTTGTAGAAGGAGCAGGGAAATGCTCTATTGTAGAAAGTATTACTTCTCCAACAACGTATGAAGGATCTATTATTCGTGTCAGATTAGATAGTTCTATCGCAGATCCGGAATTCTATTACCATTTCATTTCGTCAGAATATGGCATTTACAAAATGCGCTCAATCGTCATGTGCTTAGCAGCTGCCGGAATTCGAGGCAGTGAATTAGCGAAGATAAAAATGCCACTTCCCCCTCTCCCTGAACAAAGAAAAATTGCCGAAATCCTGAGTACATGGGAATCGGCGATTGAGTTGATGGAACAGCAGATTGAAAGTAAACAGCGTTTGAAGAAGGGATTGATGAAGCAATTGCTGCCGGGTAAATTACGCTTTCCAGGGTTTGATAGCGAATGGCAACTCGTAACACTTGGTGATATTTTTTTTGAAAGAAACGAAAACGATAGCTCATTGGATTTGCTATCAATAACAGGAGATAAAGGGATAATTCCTCGGGATGAACTTGGCAGGAAGGATACATCCAGTGATGACAAATCAAATTACAAGGTAATAATGCCTGGTGATATTGGATATAACACCATGCGAATGTGGCAAGGAAGATCTTCAGTTTCAAGGCTAAAGGGAATTGTAAGTCCAGCATATACTGTTGTCACGCCCAAGAAAAATCACGATGTTGATTTCTACGGATATCTATTCCAACTCCCTAAAATAATTCATCTTTTTTACCGTTATTCCCAGGGTTTAGTCAGTGATACTTGGAACTTGAAATTCCCACACTTTTCCCAAATAAAAATAGATGTCCCTGGATATGATGAGCAAAAGCGGATAGCTGAAGCATTGCTGAAGTTGGACGAGGAAATAGAAATTCTGAATAACAGGACTTCTGCGTTTGAAAGACAAAAACGAGGTTTGATGCAAAAGCTACTCACCGGCGAAGTGCGGGTGAAGGTGTAAGGAGGGTTATGGTGATAGTTTCAGAAAATCTGCTTTTTTCAGGGCAACACTTGAGTGAAGTATTGAGAGGACATCTGGCAAGTGCCCAACAAGAAGTTGACAAGATTTCCAAAAAACATTTCCAAACGAATGAAGATGACCAGATTGTTGAACACGTTTATTCAAAGATGGAAATAACCCCTCTGGCGGCCCACCCGGGATCAGCAGAGATCACAGAACCTCGAGAAACTCGTTTCCAGCGACCCGGCATTTTGGAAGAAGTAATTTATGTAAAAGGTGTCGAGTTGGATTATTCACTCCCATATACTGGTGAATCTGATTTATGGAAGCACAGACCGAGTACTTATAGCTTAAATCCTCCTCGAGGGAGCGTGATTCCTGACAGGACAAATGATCAAGTTGGTATTTTGCAGATGAAGCTAGTTTATGGAGACGGTGATTTCAAACCAGAAAACGTGAATGCAGAAATTGAGAGAGCAAATCAATCAATATCAGATTGCCTCGTAACGGTTGAGAGGGATATTGTGGCGCACAATCAACAGTTACGAACAGAAATAAGTCGTTTGGTCAAACAAAGACGTGAACGTGTAGGGGGGATTCAGGCCACAATGGCGGCTTTGGAAATACCTGTCCAGAGAAGGGAGGGGGCTCCTGAGATAGGAAAATTGCCCATCAGAAAAAAGACGATTCCTCGACTAGCCGCGAGACAAAAAGCAGATCCAGAATATGGGATCTCTGATGAGACATATGAGCAAATATTGAAAGTTATTCGCCATGAAGGCGCTACCTTTGAGCGAACTCCATCAACTTATACGGTCCACAATGAAGAAGAATTGCGGGACATTATGCTTGCACATTTGAATGGTCATTTTGAAGGTCAAGCTTCGGGGGAAACTTTTAGGAAGAACGGAAAAACGGATATTGCGATTGAGTTTGAAAATCGGGCAGCATTTGTCGCAGAGTGTAAAGTGTGGGGTGGAGACAAGAAAGTTGGAGAAGCGTTAGACCAACTTTTAGGTTACCTCACCTGGCGGGATGTGAAAACTGCGTTGGTCATCTTCAATAAGGATATTGCCGGTTTTAAAGGTATTCAAGAAAAACTTCCAGGGATGCTAGAATCCCACCCCAACTTTGTAAGTATCGAACCATCAGGTGGTGGAGAGTGGCAGTTGCGAATACGATCGGGTAATGATGAAGAACGAATAATAAAGGTTCAGGTATTTCTGTTCAATTTGTATGTAATGAATTAAGGAGGCTATTATGACTAAGAAAATGAAAACAACTCATGTTGTCCCCAATCCTGGTAGTGGTTGGGATGTAAAAAAAGGTGGGCAGAATAAACCTGTATCCCACCACAAGAAGAAATCAACAGCCGTGGACAAAGCTAGGAAAACTAGCAAGAAGGAAAAAAGCGAACTATATATTCACGGAAAGGATGGGAAAATCCAACGGAAGGATAGCCATGGTGGGGATCCGCATCCGCCAAA
>Ga0307421_1000972_pt1 | contig 18028 bp, 17 predicted proteins | sample SalMarWE160270MG_FD_202163 | JGI IMG/M metagenome (GOLD analysis project Ga0307421, IMG submission 202163) | Salt marsh sediment microbial communities from the Plum Island Ecosystem LTER, Massachusetts, United States - WE1602-70 | ecosystem: Environmental > Aquatic > Marine > Intertidal zone >...
TGACCTCTGGGACATCCGGTGTTTTGGGTTGTTTTTTCCTAACAATGTTGATCCTCCTTTATTATTAGAAGTTAATCCACTACATCTTGTGGTCACTTGAGCCAACCCGATACCCCAGTAATCTAATTTAGCCATTACCGATGTGTGTTCGAGAAACTGACGATAGCAAATCTTTATCGATTTTCTGGCGTAGTAGCATAAGAATGCTGTAATAGTTGGAAGAATAGTCAATAGAATTGAATAGAGCACCAGAGGCTCTCTATTTTAGTTAGCAAGAGAAAAAAGGCCGATAACATCGCTAATGCGAAAGACGTGTACCAATTTAAATAGGCCACGCTCTTGTCGTGCCAAAATTTCCTCTCGCTTCTTATTTCAGAATGTAGATGCTTCAATATGTCAGGATCAATTGCGTTTCCATCATCTGAAATCCAGGGCATTTTTGGACACCTTGTTTATATATGTTATGTCTCGCTGCTCAGGGGCCGGAAGGGGCGAAGCCCCTGGAGGTCCCTTGCAGCAGGATGTTCAAGTAAGCCGCTACGCGGCAGTTAACTAATCCCGCCTTAAATCCTATCATCTTTGTCCCACCGATTGAGTTGCAGAACTCCCAATTTTCAATCATAAATCTCTATAGACAATTTTATTAACCTTTAACCAAAGAAAGGAGATTTATGATGAAAGATTATTACCAAAAATCCATGAGAGCCCTGCAACTAGCCGGTATGAGCGAGCGTACACAGGAATGCTATACACGCTCAGTTCGACAACTGGTCGATTTTTACGGTAAAACCCCTGACAAAATTACCGAGCAGGAGCTTCAAGACTACTTCCTGCACCGAAAAAACAACGATAAGTGGGCCGCCGCCACTATGAGAATCTGCTACAGCGGCATCAAGTTCTTTTTTATCAACGTGCTCAAACGGGACTGGCACACCCTGGAACTCATCTACGCCAAACGGGAACAAACACTACCTACTGTCTTGAGCATCAAAGAAGTCTGGACTATTATTAATACGGTTACTACCATCCAGAATAAAGCCTATCTGACTGCCGTTTACACCTGTGGCCTCAGACTCCATGAGGCATTGTTTCTTCAGGTAACCGATATCGATGCTCAACGCAAGCGTATTCATATCCATCGGGGCAAAGGCGCGAAAGACCGATATGTCCCTCTACCGGAATCTACCCTTAATATCCTTCGCCAATACTGGGCAACACATAGAAACCCCACATGGATCTTTCCCCGATTAGGACGGGGCGGCAATGAGGGGCCGAAAGCCCAGGAACCCATGAGCTACACCTCTGTGCAGGGGGCATTGAGACGTGTGCTCAAAGAGCTTAAATTCACAAAGCGCATCTCCATTCATACCCTCAGGCACAGCTATGCCACTCATCTGCTGGAAGAAGGAGTCAACATCCGACGTATCCAGCAATACCTGGGACATAACAGCCTCAATTCCACCATGGTCTATCTCCATCTCACCACCCAGGGCCATGAGCATGCCTATGATATCATTAACACGATGATGAAAGGAGATGACCATGACAATTAATGAGATCTTTAAAGAATATGCCACTGAGTATATCGACCGCTTCGGTGAAAATATACCTTCTGAACACCGAAAGGTCATGAACGCCATTATCAACTGCCGCACAGCATATTGCGGAACCATGATCTATCAATGTGAAGAATGCGGCCAACACCATATCGTTTACCGATCATGCGGCAACAGGCACTGTCCCAACTGCCAGCATCATAAAACACATCAGTGGCTCATGAAGCAGGTAGAGCGACAACTTCCCGGACATCACTTTATAATCACCTTTACCGTTCCCCAACAACTCCGGCGATTTATCCGCAGCCATCAACGCGCCTGCTATGCGGCCCTATTCAGGGCCTCTTCAGAGACCATGAAAAAACTGGCAGCCGATGAAAAATACATCGGCGGGGAGATGCCAGGGTTCCTGGGCGTGCTGCATACCTGGGGGCGGCAATTAGCATACCATCCCCATATCCATTATGTAGTCCCTGGAGGCGCCTTATCAAAACAGAATGACCGTTGGCATCCTTCACGGATCGATTTTTACCTGCCCGTAAAGGCCATGTCAAAGATCTTCAAGGCCAAGTTCCGGGATGAAATGAGAAAGAGCGATCTTGATTCCCATATCCCTGAAGAGGTTTGGAATCAAGAGTGGGTGGTCAACTGTCAGGCCATTGGTAACAGCGCTCACAGCGTAAAATATCTTGCACCCTATGTCTTTAAAGTGGCTATTTCAAACAGCCGCATAATTAAAGTCGAAGATCACAAGGTCTTTTTTAAATACAAAAAGCCTCAAAGCAACCGTTGGCGTACTATGGCATTGGATGTCATGGAGTTTATACGGCGCTTTCTACAGCATGTCTTGCCTTCCGGGTTCATGAAAGTCCGCTATTACGGCTTTTTGAGTCCGGGGGCTTCGGTTTCCCTGGAAAAGATCGAAATCCTTATTGAGATATCTTTCGGTTTTGAAATCACCAAACCCGAAATCAATATCGAACCCTTTGATTTGCCTAAATGCAATCATTGCGGGGGGAGACTTAAATTTGTCGTCTCGTTTCCCGCTTTTAAATTGATTCGATCCGGATAGAAATAAAACCCGGGGTCGAACGGAAAAATTATTGATCACCTATACAGGCCGTATCCTTCTACCGGAACGGCACAGGATTGCTATGCCCTAATGAAGGTAAATCAAGCTTTGACAGTAATACGAAACAGTTTTTTTGATAAAATTAAAGCTGATTTTGAATATTCACTCAGCTGAGTATCCTTCTAAACCACGATTTTTGCAGATCCCCTACACTACTGCCTGACCACACACCGAATCTTTACCCTATACAAAGAATATCCCACAACCGGGCTTCTTGAATCCCGCCATCGGCGGGAATAGAGTCCGACCTTGGCAGGATCGGTCTCTATCCTATAAGGTTAGGGGCTTAATTGATATACCCACTCTTTAGTTTTTGCCTTATATGGTTCATTGTATTCTGGCCGATACCATAGAGATAGCGAGGTGTGGATAACGGAATTGATATAAAGTTGCCTTGCATCGCCACTAAACCTTTTTTTTCCATCAGGGGTTTTAGCCTTGAGATTGTTACAAAGATCATGAACTTTTTCATTTTTGAATGATAGACCATGTAGCTTATGACCAAACTCATTTCTTACATGCCGTATAATTTCACATTCCTTGAATTCAAGTTCTGTTATAAGGCCTAAGCAATAAGCAGCCTTTATTCTTGCGCCGAATGTTCCAAGTGGCGCATTAGCACCCTCTAGGAGTTCTGAACTTTCCTTGCAATCGAGCAAGTGCGAACGTAAAAGCCTTTCAAGGCGATCATCAATGAGCGAAGCACCGACTAAGGCGGCACCACGATCAGTTTCAGACTGAAACTCTTTCAGGAAGTCGGAAAAGTATTTGACATCCTCTTCTCTCACTGATTACTCCATAAGCCCCTAACAGTAGTAATAGATGGAAAAATTTACATGATATTACGTATATAGCATGGTAATTTTTCTATTTATTTTGATAATAAGCTAAGAATCTGGATAAATGTGTTTCGAATTTTCACTAAAGTGTATATATACGCCAATAGCATGGAAAATTATCAAAAGCTAGGGTCAGACAATCGCTTGAAGCTATGTGATATGATTCAGGAAAGGCACTATACAATTCGAACTGAATATGGACATGTGAACTGGATTCGAAAGATAACCTTATGCTATTTTTCAAAAAAGTCAATGGGTATTTTAAATACACAGGTTCAAGGTTCCGGGTTCACGCCTGCCCGCCCCGAATGTATCGGGACAGGCGGGGTTCAGGGTTAAACACCTTCAAGATGAGGTTCGCTGTGTCATCCTACATTCTCCAAACCGTGAAATGCTATATATAATGATTTGATAAAAATATGTGATCGGTAATTAGCCGCCCACTTACTGTGCTCGCTCGACAAACGCTGACGGACACAGATATTTTGTCTGCGTAATGTCTGCGTGTGTCTGTGGTTTACCTCTTGTATTATGGTTTCAAAACAAGGGTGGTTTTTGAATGTTTCTTTATTGCCGCATCGCTTAACCACCAGTATACCTTGTCACCATAAATGAAAGCCTTGATCTGATCCTTTGTGTGAGGATCGAATAAACGCCCGGAGACACCCCCTGGAAGAACTGCCAGAACCTTGTCATCATCACCAAGATCGGCTACCATACGCAAGGATGCAGAAATTGTAACATTAAAGGGATCATTAAAATCATACATGCCGCAGCAAAGGGTTTCTCCAGAGCCATTGAAGGAGTGAGATCCTCCACCCACTAGTCCTTTTCCAAACCCTTGCCTCCTGATGGGGCTTACGAGTTCTAACTGGTGCACCTTTCCCCACACCCATTTTTTAGGATCCTGGCCAAGGCGGGAACCAAGAGTCTCAGCCACATTGAGGGCTGCCTGGTGAAAGAGTTTATCCACAGTTTCTTTGATATCTTTGGTGTGGATGTTGTCGAACCAGGGCGATGTACCCTTTACAACCATCTTTTCAAGCCTTTCCTCCCAGAAGACCCATTTATCCAGCATGGTCCTTGCCAGATCTTCTCCTAACTCATCCTGAAAAACCAAGAGGGCAAATTTTCGATATATAGACTGGAATATAGTGGGGGCCGCTTTATCAATATCATCAAGGTAGTTCCATTGGGAGAGGATCTGACCCATCTGTTTGGTGTCGTCATGTGCAATGAGCACCTTTGCTATGAGGGGGGCGATCTTCTTTGCCATGAGATTGATGGTGTCCCTTTGAAATTGCCAGTGTTCATCCGCAGACTTTTTACCTGGGCTGCTAAGAAGTTGTGTAAGCCTCCGATAGCGGTAGGATGGCGCTAAGTAGGAGGAGTAGTAATAGGGATAATCCATTCCTACTGTCTTATGATTACAGGTGCCGACCCAGCCCCTTTGAGGGTTATAGAGCTGGGGCATGTCATCAAATGGAATCCAGCCAGCTCTGAGATCCTCCCTGTTGCAAAAAGTTTAGTAAGCTCCATCTGAAACAACCTGTCCTGAGCTGTAACAAAGCCCTGTGCCATGAGGGCATCATTGATGTTTTGTGCATAGATGTAAGCCATACCTTTATCATCACGTAAAACGGTAACCGGCCCCTTTAACCCAGGAAGATTTATGGTTCCTTCCTTTTGAAACCTGTTCAGGGAAGAACAGTTAGTGAAATGGATAGCAACGATGATTAGAAGTAAAAAAATCCATTTTCTTAATACCTTCAACATAGATCTCCCTATTTCAATTGTTCCGCAGAGTAAATTGGCTTAATTCACAGTAATCTTGAAATTACGAGAAGGAAAAACTTAAAATTTCTAAAGCAAAGGTAGAAACTAAGGAAAAGAGAGTCCTTTGCGCTCGTGTCAGAAAATACTTATGATATTTATAAAGGAAACACTATAAAAAATTTTCTAAAATTTTATTCCAGAATCCCTGAGCTTTAAGTATTGCTTCGCAGACCTCTCTTACAGCTCCGTCTCCACCTTTTTTAGAGGTAACCATATCTACATTCTCGATGACGGTTTCATGGGCATCAGCTACAGCAATAGAGAGCCCAACCCTTTTCAGAAGTGGAAGGTCGGGTAGATCATCACCAACAAATGCAATTTCATCAGCCAGTAGTCCTGTCTGTTCCGAGATGACTTCCAACACAGAATTCTTTTCATGGACCCCATCGAGTACAAGGGAGATACCAAGATTTTTGCACCGGTGATAAAGAGCTTTTGAGGTTCTACCGGTAACAATTCCAACTTCTATACCCGCTTCCATAAGCAGCTTTATACCCAGACCATCATTTACGTTAAATACCTTTGTTTCTGCACCGGTATCGTTATAAATGATGGAACCATCGGTAAGGACACCATCAACATCAAGAAGTAGTAGCTTGATGCGCTTAAGCTTATTTATATCCATATGTACATCCTTTGTATTTTATCGTTAGTGTAATTGTCCTGCCTCCTTATATGCTTGACCTGTGAAATGTTTACGTTGTGAAACTTTTGCTATTACACAAGAGCAAAGCTATCCTACTTCCGAGCAATGTATTCAAGGATATCAAAGTATGATTTTTTTTCAATTGTCTTCAGGCCATCTTGAAATACTTCGCTTATAATTTCCTCTTTTATAATGCTTCTACGAGGAAAGTAATCCAGACTAATATAATTTCCTTTAAAGATAGGAATAATCCCTAATTTGAGACACTCTTTCTCAAGAAACTTTTTGTCCTTAAGAACAATCTTATAGGTATTAATACTTTCATATACAGTCTTATAGCCAACAACTCTATTGATTGTAAATCGTCTTTCATAGGAATGAATACCTGATGGCAACTCACTTAAGATTTTAGGAAGGCCGTGGTTTAGAGCTATTTTCCTTCCTTGTTCTTTTTGCTTCCCTGTTGATCTGTATTTCCGTTCAAAGAAGCTCATTTCTGTTTTATTTATGAAAACTCTCGAGAGACAAGAGCTTTTTTTAACCCTCTTCTTTCTGGCTCATTAGCATAATCAGGGCATCATCACTCCCGTAATAATTGGGAATTTTTCCAGTTATTTTCATGCCCAGACTTTTATAAAAAGCTATTGCTCCACTATTTTTTGATCTCACTTCGAGCCATAATTTTTTCCCAACACATTCTACCGCACGCATGAACAACATTTCCCCAAAACCCTTCATTCGGTATGCGCGTTTAACCGCAGTGGAATGGATGTGGCCACCTCTATCAAATATTATGTATCCAATAATATCATTTCCTGTTTCTATAACGATAAATGTGTCTGGGAAACTGTTTCCATAATTTAGAAAAGTTTGTTTTGAATAGGCTGTCTTTGGAAATGCCTGTTCCTCAATCCCAAGTATTTTATTGATATCCTCTGTCTTGAATTTCCTAATCGTGGCAAGGGATTTTTTACCCATTTGATAGTAGTGTGAGTTATTAGTTGAAATTTTTTGTTACGTATCTAAATGCGAGAGTTTATACCTTATCCTTAACACACCATTGTCAAAGCTCACTGACACTATTTGAAATTCACCAATTTCTTTTGTTGAATTGACATGAATACCATTACAAGGGCAGGCGTCATAATTTCCAATTTTGACGATTCTGATGTCATCACCTACATTTTGCGGCAAACGTTCAAGATTGTAATGTTTTTGCGATTCTTCTTTAGTTATAAACTCTTGGGTAACTACCATATCAGCCTGAATAACATCATTGACACCTTTTTCGATTTGTCTAATTTCTTGTTCAGTTAAAGGGCGATCAAAATGATAATCGCATTTTGATTTTTTCTTTTCAATATGGGCCCTAAAACAGCGATCACAACAGAACATTCTGACCATTGTTTGGTTCAGAATATGCTCTGCTGAGTGCATTCTTGGATCGATTTCTTTTTTCATGAAGAAGGGGTCAAAGATAATAGTATCGCTTCATTTCAGGCTATAGGAAAAAGACCGAAACCTAAAGGTCACATGAGTTTAAAAAGGATTTTTTATTTTCCTCTCATAAATTCCTTTATTTCCTCAAGATGAGGAATTCCTTTACGTGCCCCTATTTGCCTGCATTTAATAGCAGAGGCAGCCGAGGCAAAACGCATGCAATTCTGCATATCCCACCCCTGAAGCAGTCCATAGATATATGCTCCATGATATACATCGCCCGCTCCAGTTGTATCTACTGAATCAATGGGAAAGGCCTTTTGAAAGTTGATCTTTTTACCACTCAATCCAATATTTCCCTTTGAACCAAGTGTTATGATTACCTCTTTTGGACCTAAGGCATGAAGGGCTTCAAGGGCTTTTTCAGGAGGTGCAATGTCTCCCACCAGAGGTTCCGCAAACCTTTCAGAAGCAATCAGGACATCCACTATTGATATGAGTTCCTGAGAACCTTCTCTCATTGTTCCGGCATCCATTACTATTGTAAGCCCCATATTTTTGGCCTGCTGGGCTGCCTCTTGAGCCGCTTCGATCATCAGGCTGTCCAGGTGTAGAATTTTGGCATTGGAAAAAGGGCTCAAATTCACATCATTTGGTTTTAGGTGGGGAACGCTTCCCCTATGCCAGAAGATTGTTCTGTTTCCACTTTCTGTTATTGCAATAAAGGCAAACTGAGACGTATATCCAGGGGTAATCTTTAAAAAGGTAGAATCCACTTTTTCATTATTAAGTCCCTTTACTATTTCGATGCCACGTGAATCGTCAGATATAGAGCCTAAAAAGGATGTTCGTATGCCCAGGCGGGAAAGGGTAACAAGGCTGGTAGAGGCAGGCCCCCCGCATTGGATGTGAAGGTCCATGAGTTCGCACTTACCATCTTCCCCAGGATAGACACTGAGTCTTCCCAAGTAATCAAGGCATGCCTGTCCAAGGCCAATTACCTGAATATCTTCAGTGATGAGAATTCCCCTTTCTTTGAAATATGAGATAGAATCTATTCGGATTTCTTACAATATAGCATGCCAAAAGGCTGATAAAAAAACAAGACTGAATTATTGCGGAAAAAAAAGATAGGAAATACCATTAGAACAGCCCCGCCTTAATCAAAGTGCAAAAGCAGTAAGTAAAATAGACTTATAGCTAATATATATATGATAACGTGAGATAATGAATAACAAAAATGATGTTGAGATTTCACTATTCATGTAATATCGTAATACATAAACTCGAGAGGTTTTCTTATCTTTGGTTAAGCGGAGGATTTGTTCATGGCCAAGAAACCGACCTATGAAGAATTGGAACAAAAGGTCAGGGATTTGCAAAAAGAGACTGCCAAGCACAGGAAGGTAGAGGGGGCTCTTCAAAAATTCACAAGGCGCCTTGGAACCCTCATTGATTTTGTACCATACCCCATAGAGGTACTTACTGTTGATGGACGGGTGTACTACCTAAATCATGCATTTACCGAAATGTTTGGGTGGACCCCCAAGGAATTAGAAGGAAAATTTATTCCGTTTGTTCCTCCAGAACTTAAGCAAGAGACTGCCGATAATTTTAGACGGCTTTTAAAAGAAAAGGTATTGCAGCGACAAGAAACCAGGCGTCTTACTAAGGATGGTCGAATTCTGGATGTATCTATGAGGGCGGTTTGCCATTTGGAATCTGACGATGAATCAGCCCTGGAACTTGTAATCTTTAGGGATATTACACAGGAAAAAAGGATAGCCCGCATCAATGAGGCACTACTTCGGATAAGCATGGCTCTCCCCTCCTATCCTGATTTAGAAGATGTTCTGGATTACATTAGCAGTGAGATTAAACTTCTCCTGAATGTGGATGGAGCGATTGTCATATTGCTGGATGAGGAGAAGAAGGAGCTCTTTTTTTTAGGAACGGCATATGAGGATAGAGCTACCCAAAAAAGGGCGAAAGAGATTCGTTTTCCTGCAGATAAAGGTATATCAGGTAAAGTCATTAAAACCGGTGAGCCAGTCATTGTACTTGATACCTCCAAAGACCCGAATTATTATTCCGTGGTGGATGAGCAACTTGGATACGATTCCCGTAATATGCTGGATGTACCTTTGAGAAGCAGTGATCGAATTGTAGGGGTTTTATGCGCCATTAATAAAAAAGAAGGGGTTTTTGATAACACAGATGTTGATCTATTGAGCATGATAGGAGGGACCGTTGCCCTTTCCGTTGAAAATGCCAGGGTTTCTAATGAGCTAAAAAAGGCATACAAGGAAGTTACAAGCCTGAACAGGGCAAAAGACAATGTTATCAACCATCTGTCCCATGAATTAAAGACACCTGTCGCAATCCTGGCTAGTTCTTTAAATATACTGACAAGGAAATTGGTAATTCTTCCTGAAGAGACCTGGAAGCCGTCCATAGAAAGGGCCCAAAGGAATCTGGATCGCATAAAGGATATTGAGTACGAGGTGGAAGATATCATGCGGGATAAGCAACACAAGACCTATGGTCTCCTTTCCCTGATTCTCGATCAGTACACCGATGAATTGGAGAGCATTATTACTGAGGAGGCAGGAGATGTTTTCATAGTTGAACGCGTTAGAGAGCGTATTGAAGAAATATTTGGACCCAAGGAGATCGTACAAGAAGAAATTATTCTGGATGAATATGTCAAAGAAAGACTTGAGTATAGCAAACCATCGTTTTCACACCGTCAGGTGGAAATTATACAAAACCTTGTTCCCACACCACCCATATATATGCCTTCGGATCCCTTACAAAAGGTGATTGACGGCCTGATAAAAAATGCCGTGGAAAACACTCCTGATGAGGGGAAGATAGAAATCACTGTCCGAAAAAAGGGGAAAGGTTCCGAGTTGGTGGTTCATGACTATGGGGTTGGCATTTTAGAATTTGCTCAGAGACGGATATTTGAAGGTTTTTTTGCAACCCAAGATACGATGGTCTATTCTTCAAAAAGACCGTATGATTTTAATGCCGGGGGGAAAGGGGCGGACTTGTTGCGTATGAAAATCTTCTCTGAGCGGTATAATTTCAAGATAGATATGACATCTTCAAGGTGTCGATTTATACCCAAAGAAAGTGATATCTGTCCTGGCAGGATCAGCATTTGTACCTTTTGCAAAAAAAAGGAAGATTGTTATCATTCAGGTGGGACTATTTTCTCTCTGTATTTTCCACCAGCTCCGAAACGGGGCCGATCCGAAGGGGCTGAAGACTAAATTAACTCAAAACTGAAAAAAATTAAACTCTTAAGGGCACCATTTGATTTTTTAGAGAATAGGTGAAACGTATGAGCATGGGGATGTCTTTTTTTACTTCATGCCCTCTAACAGGGGGCATCAGCGTGCCGCTTCACACCCTGTGCACGAGCACCTCGTCATTGTCTTCTAGGCACTTTGTTCGTGTGCACTGGTGTGAAGCGGCCTCCCGACTCGTCTTTGTGAGGGCATGGTTAAAAAAAGACATCCCCATGCTCATTTACCAGGTGCATGATTGTTATGCAAAGCATTGATTAAGATGGAGGTTGTAAATGAAATATATTGAACTGATCGTTGAAAGAGAGGGACCTCTGGTCACGGTGACTTTGAACGGACCGAAATCTTTAAATACCTTATCTGTACGTATGCTCAGAGAGCTCAGAGAGGTAGCTTTGAGTTTTCAGGATGACCCAGGTATCCGTGTTGTTATCCTGACAGGAGCTTCAGGTGTTTTCAGTGCAGGTTTGGACCTTAAGGATCCAGAGGTACGAAAAATGGTAGGCGGAACCATGGATGAACGGAGAGAACAAGTCATATTGGGACCGCGTGCCTGTCGTGCATGGGAAGAAACGGAGCCGGTTACCATTGCAGCTGTCGAGGGATTTTGTGTAGGAGGTGGGGTTTCACTCATAATTTCCTGTGATTTTCGTATCATGGGACAGTCTGCATTCATGCGTATACCTGAGATTGAACTGGGGTTAAATTATAGCTGGGGCTCCATCCCTCGATTGCTCCATCTTATAGGGCCTGCTAAGACCAAGCAAATGATCCTTTTGGGTGAACAGGTGCCGGCAAAAAAATGTCTGACGTGGGGCCTTGCTGAAGAGGTGGTTTCAGATGGATCAACTATGGAAACCGCCATAGCTCTGGGTGAGAAGATTCTCAAAAAACCGCCTATACCCGTTTGCATGACAAAACAGGCCATAACCACTATAACCGCTGCTCTTGATAGAGCAGGTATCTATATGGACGCAGATCAGTTTCTCCTTACTACCTATTCAGAGGATAACGAAAAGGGGCTTGCCGCTTTTCTGAATAAAAAACTTAACAATAGTTCTTGATCAAACCCACAAAAAACCCTAGAAATATGGGTATGCCTTATTAAACATTAACTATTTTCCCCAAAAAAATAAATATTGCGACTCGGCTTTTGAACGTTAGTAAATGTTTATGCATAGCAAAGGAGAAATAATGTACGATTATGTCATTATTGGATCAGGTTTTGGAGGAAGTGTTTCCGCATTGCGTTTGGCTGAGAAGGGTTATAAAATAGTAGTTTTGGAAAAAGGTAAACGCTATGGCACTAAAGACTTTCCCCGTACCAATTGGAATCTTCGTAAAAATCTATGGATATCTCAGTTAGGGCTTTATGGTATCTGGGTTCTTTCGTTACTCAAACATGTTTTTATTCTTCATGGCACTGGTGTCGGTGGAGGAAGTCTCAATTATTGCAACCAGCTACTCGTGCCGCCAGATGAGGTTTTTGAAAAGAAAGAATGGGGTCCGGGCGACTGGAAGGCCAGATTAGCGCCTTTTTACGCTGTGGCCCAGCGCATGTTAGGGGCAAACCCCAGTCCTCAGGTGGGAAAGGCGGACAGGATTTTGGCAGAAATCGGCAAAGAGATCCGCGGGGAAGATACGTTCCATATCAACGATGTGGGGGTATTTTTCGGTGAACCGGATAAGACTGTGCCCGATCCCTATTTTGATGGCGAAGGTCCGGAAAGAACTGGTTGTACCTTTTGCGGTGCCTGTATGATCGGATGTCCTGTTGGCAGCAAAAACACATTAGATAAGAACTATCTGTACCTGGCAGAACACAAATATGGTGTCGAGATTTTTCCCGAAACAGAGGTGACTGGCGTTCGCCCATCGGAAAATGGTTATGAAGTCTATGCCAAAAAATCCACCAGCCTTCTTCATCCGAAAATGATTTTTAAGGCTCGCGGTGTTGTGTTCAGTGGCGGGGTCATGGGATCTGTAAAGCTGCTTCTTAAGTGCAAACGCAGAGCTCTTTTACCCGGTCTTTCCGATAAATTGGGAGACTTCATACGTACAAACTCAGAAGCAATCCTTGGGGTAAAGGCCAATGACAGGCACGCTGATTATTCCGATCAAATCGCAATTACATCAGGGATTTATCCAGATGAAAATACTCATGTTGAAGTTGTGCGGTTTAATAAAGGCTCCGATGTTATGGCGAGCCTTACAACCTTGCTCACGGATGGCGGTGGAGGGATCCCTCGTGTTGTAAGATTCCTTGGAAATGCCTTTCTACATCCGTGGGCCTTTCTTAAAACTTTATGGCCTTTAGGGTGGGGCGCTCGAACGTCCATTCTCCTTGTTATGCAAAAGGAAGAAAATCACATACGATTTGATTACAGGCGGCGCTGGTGGCGCTTAGGAAAGCGGAGCATGAATTCCGAACTGGCGCCTGGTACCAGAAAAGTCCCGTCATATATTCCCATTGCCAATAAAATTGCCAGACACATGGGTGAAAAAATCAATGGCCAACCCTTGAGTTCATGGCCAGAGGTCCTTTTTGATGTACCCACGACCGCACATATCCTGGGGGGTTGTGTTATGGGTGAAACGGCTGAGAAGGGGGTGGTTGATTTTAACGGAGAAGTCCACGGTTATCCCAATCTATTCGTGGTGGACGGCTCCAATGTCCCGGTTAATCTTGGGGTGAATCCGAGCCTAACTATCACCGCAATAGCAGAATATATTATGTCGAAAATGCCTAATAAATAGGCAATGTTCTAAGGTAGAGGCATTAAGGGTTAGGGTCAAAATGGTGTATATAGGCTTTAGAAATGGATTCTATTGATTGGTCGGAGATACACTATTTTGAAGAGGCCACATACAGAGACTTGTTTAAGGAAATAAAGCAAAAAAAGAGACACTTATACCCTTAACTTTGACGTTACCCTGGAGTTTGTGGCCTTTCTATTTCTTGATGGTGATGTTAAAAATATGATAGGGTTAATAGATTATAAATATAAGGAGGTTACATCATGTATCAAGCCGGGACCAAAGAATGGGATGAGAATTATGCCAGGCTGATTGAAGAAAGAAAAGAATCGGAGCCCCAACCTTACATCATTGGCACACCTGAATGGGCCTCTGAATTCGAAAATAAGATACAAGAGGATGACCGATACAAGGCCGCCGCAAGGACCTGGGAGGGATCAGTGGTTCTGGTCTTTAAGGCAAATCCTGAGGCCGGATTTGAAGACGATGTTTTTGTTTTCATGGATCTATGGCATGGCGAATGCCATTCATCAAGAATCGTCCCTGCTGAAGTTGGAAGAGCCGGGGATTATGTGCTTGAAGCCGAGTATGAGCGATGGAAAAAGATATTGAGAAAAGAGCTTAACGTGGTTAAAGAGATCGCTACTTTGAAACTGAGACTCGTTCCCTTCAACGTAAAGAAAGCGGCAAAGCTTGCGGCCGCTACTCAAGCGGCTATCAGGCTCGTGGCCCTTGCGGGTGAGGTAAGTGACAAATTTCCTGATGAATTGGAAGTGGAGGAATTCCAGTCGTTCAAGGCCATGTACAAGGACCTAAAGGCTCAATTTGGCATTTGAGCTCAAAAGGTAGTTGTGCACAGGGTAAAGAGTACGGAGCAAAACGACATGACGCCACGCACTATGCGATTTAGGGAGGTGAAAAAATGTTTGGGTTGATGGGAAAGATTTTAAGAGTGAATTTAACAGAGGGAAAAATTCTCAAAGAAGAAATACCCGAAGAGATGGCAAAGAAATTTTTAGGTGGTCGGGGGTTAGCCAGTAAATATTTATTTGATGAAAATAGACCAGGAATAGATCCTTTAGGGCCGGAAAATAAGCTTATCTTTATGTCCGGTCTCGTGACTGGAACCGCCTCTCCTAGTGCCAGTCGTTATAGTGTTGTTACTAAATCTCCTTTAACCAATATCTGGGCTCAGTCCAGTTCAGGCGGTAGATGGGGCGTTGACCTTAAACATTCAGGTTTTGATGGCATTATTTTCGAAGGCATATCTGAAAAGCCAGTTTACCTAGTAATTGATAATGAAGTGGCTCACCTTAGAGATGCAACTGATTTTTGGGGGAAGAATGTTTCAGAAACGACTGAAATGCTTAAACAAAAATTAGGTGAGACATTCAATGTTGCCAGTATTGGCATAGCTGGAGAAAATCTGGTTAGATACGCAGCAATTATGAATGACCTTCATCGGGCAGCTGGTCGATGTGGCGTGGGGGCTGTAATGGGCTCCAAGAGATTAAAGGCTATTGCAGTGAGGGGAGCAAGAAAAATTCAAATTGCCGATAAGACGGCTTTTAAAAAAGTAGCTGATAAACAATTTGAACTTCTTGGTGAATCTATCTTAAGCGCTGGCTTAGAGGCATATGGGACAAATTTAGTTTTAGATATGGTCAATGTCTGTGGGGGCTTGCCAACCAGAAACTGGCAAACTGGAGTCTGCTCGTTTGTTGAGAAGATAAATGGAGAGGCCTTGAGTGAAAAGGTCCTGGTACGCCCTGTGGGTTGCTTTGCCTGTCCAATTAAATGTGGCCGGGATTCAGAAATCAGAAAAGGCCCTTATGCCGGGCAAAAAGGTGAGGGCCCGGAATACGAAAGCGTCGGAACTTTTGGGGCAATGTGTGATATCTCCGACCTTGAAGCAATTACAATGGCTCACTATCTCTGCAATGATTATGGTCTGGATACTATTTCAACTGGCAGTACGATTGCTTTTATAATGGAATGCTTTGAAAAAGGAATTATAACAAAGGAGAGTACCGGAGGGATGGAAATATATTTTGGCAATTCCGAAACTATGATAAAGCTTGTTCACAAAATTGCCAAACGGGAAGGTGTTGGCAATCTATTGGCTGAGGGGACCAGACGAATTGCTCAAAGACTGGGTCAGGGATCAGAAAGATTTGCTATGAATGTTAAGGGCCTTGAACTGGCAGCATATGATTCAAGAGCCGCAAAGATTACTGGTCTTGCCTTTGCTACTGCCAATCGCGGCGGTGACCATATCACTGCCTATATCCAGGGCCCAACGTTTCTTGCCAGCCCATTTCTGGTGGTAGATGAAAGTGAAATCAAGGATCCTCTCCAAGAAAATCCCGAGGAAGCGAAGGTAGTTAAGGATATGGAAGATGCTTTAACGGTTTTTGATGCAGCCGGATCTTGTAAATTCATGGGAATGTCTTTGGATGCCAAGGAATGGTCGGATATAATTGCGACCCTTACTGGCTGGGAGTTTGGGGTCGAGGAATTTAGAAAAACTGGTGAAAGAATTTACAATCTGGAAAGAGCCTTCAATGTGAGAGAAGGGCTCACTCGAGCCGACGATACCTTACCAAAGAGATTATTGGAAGAGCCCCTTCCCGAAGGTCCAGCAGAAGGTCAAGTCAATAAATTAGAAATTTTATTGGATCCTTACTATGAATTCCGCGGTTGGGATAAAAACACTGGCAAGCCAACCCAAGAGAAATTGAGAGAATTAGGACTGAAAGAAATTATCAACCAAATTTATAAAGGTGAAAAATAGATGGAGTCTTATGCTGATAAACCCTGGCTGAAGAGTTATAAACTAGGGCCCTTTAAACTTAAAACCACTATTGAGTATCCAAAAAAACCTCTATTTACAATTCTAGACGAAACAGCAGAAAAATTCTCAGGGAAGGATGCTTATTATTATTTTGGAAAACGAATGAAATATCGAGAACTAAAACGCCAGGTGGATAAATTGGCAAATGCCCTTATTGCTCTTGGCATAAAAAAGGGAGACACAATAATCGTCTTTCTCCCAACTTGCCCTCAGTTCATCATTAGCGATTTTGCCATTCTTAAAACAGGAGCTATACTTGTCCCTTGCAGCCCGCTCCTAAAAGCACCTGAATTAAGACACCAGGTGCTAGAATCAGGAGCTGAAACAATCATTTGTTTTGATAGACATCTTGATCTGGTTAACTCAGTGAAAAGCGGAACAAGGCTTAATAATATTATTGTCACTTCCCATGAAGATTACTCTCCTGCTGAAACGGAAGAAATAAGAGAAATACCCGGTACTTACCATTTGAGAAAATTGATTGCGGATCATGAGGCTAAAGCTATAGATGTAAAAATTGATCCAACAGATGATCTAGCCATTCTGGCTTTTACTGGCGGATCAACAGGTGTGCCAAAAGGTGTCATGATAACACACTATCAAAGGCTAGCTAACATCCTTCAGGGACTTCCCTGGATGATGGCCCCTTTCCCCAACTATCAAGGGACTGCCTCCTCTTTATTAGCGGTTCCCCTTTTTCATGCCTATGGGCATTATTTGATGCAGTCTAGCATTTATTGGGGACTAAGAGTATTTTTGATTCCTGATCCCAGGGATACTAATATGATTGTTCAATTGATGAATGAATATCGTCCATTTTTGCTATTTATGGTTCCTACCCAGCTATTAAAGTTGGCTCAACCAGAAATAGAGATTAAACGAATGCCGGTGCTGGTCATGTCAGCAACAGCTCCTCTTCCTGTGGAAGTAACTAAAAAAATTGAGCAAAAAATAAAGATGCCCATTTCTGAAGGCTATGGGCTTACTGAAACCGGTCCCGCAACTCATATTAATATTTCTGCTTTTGCAAAAGTCACACGCTTTGCAACTTCAACCAAGCCTGGTATTGGGTTACCTATTCCCGATACTGAAGTAAAGCTGGTAGATACCAATACAGGGAAAGAGGTTCCCTTTGGCGAGGTCGGTGAGATCTGGCTCAAGGGTCCCCAGGTGATGAAAGGTTACTGGCCGGATGCTGGCTCGGGACTCGAAGAAGGTGGCTGGTTAAAATCCGGGGATCTTGGCAAAATTGATGAAGATGGTTATTTTCATTTAGTAGATCGAATCAAGGATATGATCAATGTTTCAGGAATGAAGGTTTATTCTATAGAAGTCGATGAAGTTTTATTTAAACATCCTGCAGTAGAAGGAGTTGTAACCATTGGCATTCCTGATCCCGAGAGACAGGGCAGCGAAAGAATAAAGGCATTTGTCAAATTGAGAGATAATTTTAAAGGAAAAATAGCGGCCCAAGAAATTATTGATTACTGTAAGGAAAAAATGGCCGCTTACGCTGTTCCCAAATTTATTGAATTTAAAGATGATTTACCATTAACCGTAGCTGAGAAAATATTTAAGCGCGCCTTAAGAGAGGAAGAGATTAAAAGAATGAAAGAAAAAGGGGAGATCTAATTTTCTATCATTTTTCTTTAAC
>Ga0307421_1000977_pt1 | contig 18003 bp, 11 predicted proteins | sample SalMarWE160270MG_FD_202163 | JGI IMG/M metagenome (GOLD analysis project Ga0307421, IMG submission 202163) | Salt marsh sediment microbial communities from the Plum Island Ecosystem LTER, Massachusetts, United States - WE1602-70 | ecosystem: Environmental > Aquatic > Marine > Intertidal zone >...
GGTGCTGTTTGTAATGGTCAGCGAGCCGATATTTTCAACGCCGCCGCCGGTGGCGCTGTTGCCAAAAGCAATCGTTAGATTTTCCAGAGTTAGCGAGGCGCCTATGGTGACGAAAAATACTTGGTGTGTGAAATCACCGCTAATCATCACCGTTTGCCCTGTGCCATCGATCGTAAGTCCGGCCGCATCGGTGATGATCGGAAGACGCGAATAGCATGTGATCATCCCGCTGACGTTGAAGGTGATGGTGTCGGCGCCGGGGGAGGCATTGGCATCTGTGATCGCCTGGCGCAAGGATCCATCACCGCTGTCATTCAGGTTTATAACCGTGAATGTCGCCGCGTGCGCAGGGGTGACCCCATTGGCGCATAACGCCAATGCCAGTAAAGTCAGGATGCCATCAATCTCTTCTTGAATGAGGTTTTCATCTGAACTCCCTTTTGGGACGAGTCAATGATGGGTTATCTAAAGAACGACTATTACGGATCTATAAAGATCCGGACTGCATAAAATCATGCGAATAGTCCAGGGTGAAGAGCCAACGAGTCAGGAACAGGTACGCCCCGCGACGGGCAATGACGATATCGTCCCGTGGACGAACTTAAATAAGATAGGCCCAGTGCGGGCTCAGGACGGGCAAGAGAATTGGATGAGATGATGTCCTTCTGTTACAGAACGGTTTTATGACTCTATTTACATAGTACACATTTTACGTTACACCTTCAATAGAACAAACAATCGCTTTCACCCTTAAGGTGAGGGCTGGGGGCTGTGCACTTTCGATCCGTAAATCGAGAACGCCTGCATATCACCTTTGGAAACCCCCGGTAGCCGAAGCAAGCGGGGGCTGTGCGATCAACGCAGTTCCAGTCTCGCACTAGCGCATGATCAGCGGTAGGAAGAGCTCATAGAGTGCTTCCATCATTCGCCTCCAGCACAAAGCCGGGATCGGGCGAAAAGCAAACCTTTTGTAGGCTTGGTATTTTCGTTGAGCCTACTCATTGCTAGGCCAAGAATGGGTCTATGCTTTGTGAATCAACGCATAAGGATAGGTAAAAAGAGAAGGGAACCAGGCATGTATTCATCCGCACCCACGTCCGCTGCTAACACAAAGGGACGAGGGTCACCATCGTAATCGTCCGTGATCAGGGCGAGCGTCCCGGCCTGATCAATGACCTCGGTCGCTGCGGGTGCGAGGTGTAGATCACCTGCGGCAGCATCGACAAACCAGGCAGGGAGTGCATCCGCGCGATTACCGGTGAGCGTTCCCGATGCGCCATCACGATTTGCGAGGATGGCCATGTTGGTGAGGTTATAGGCGAATGTACCGCTTGTGTCGGCGAACCGCCCTTCCATCCCCCAGGTCAACCCGGGAGCCGGGTCGAGCAGGTAGGCGGTATTATGCGCCACAAGCCAACCGCTGGCGTGCACCATCTCGATCACCACATCGTGGCGCATACTGGCGAAGATCATATTGTTGCGCACCACACCCCCACTATGATCCCCCGCGCTATGGCTCGCGTTGCCAAAGGATATGCCCTGGTAGCAATCAACCAGCAGATTGCGCTCGATGATCGTATCACTTGAGCCGGACCAGAAGAGGATCGTCGGCACCGGGGAGTTCCCGGGTGTGCGAATACGCAGCCATTCGTTATCGCGCACCTTCCAGCTGTGGGCATCGTGGGCGCTGATACCGTTTGTGTACTCATCGGGCGCGGTGGTGGTGTACTCCAGGCGGGAACACGCCAACTCACCGTCCTCGCTGCCGTCGCCCGCCGGGTTAACCTTGACGAGCTGGTCGCCGATATCGATGATATGCAGGTTATAGAGAAGGGGCCGATCGGAGCCTTGTATTGATACACCATGATCGTTTGCGTTGCGGATGGTCAAGTCCGCGATTGTTACATCATCGGCCTCGATCAGGATGCCAAAATGACCCCCTACCATACCGCCAAAATCAAGGATGACGTCCGCACGCTCTCCTGTCGCGCCCTTTAGACTGATCCCATCGTGGATAATGTAAACAATATCGTCCATGCTGTAGGTGCCAGCCTCGACCCAGATCGTCGTTCCCGGCACAGCATTGTAGGCTTGGCTGCGAAGATCAGCTTCCGTGGATACCGTGACTATGGGCCCTGAGGGGAATTCCAGCGGGGGGCAAAGCTCGGCACTTGCATGCGAGAGTTGATTATCGCTACGAATGAAGCTCGGATCAAAAGAAAGAATGGAACTCACCGGTAGCACTGCGACCACGAAGGCCAAAACGATCCCCAGCGCGAATCTGCGGATGCGTGCTCTCAAATTCAAGGAGGGATGAATGGGCTTGATCAGGCACATCCCTTCAAAGTGGCCAGGATCTTCACCGGTGGATCACAGGTAAACACACCTGGAAAAGATATTCATAAGCGCCGATCGAAAGTGGGTCGCTGTAGCACTGCCCGATCAGGTCTCCTGTAACACCGCTTACCGCTGTGCCGCTACGGAAAGCCGGGCTGCTCTCGCTAATTCGATAACCACTCGTAAATGCTGGGTTGAAGCCGTAGATGCCGCTAGTTTCTGTCACCGGCAAGACGGGTTCTGAAAGCGCCGGGTTGTCGTGAGCGTACCATAGATTATTACTGAATGTGAACGTGCCCGACGCGGTGTTCGGACCGATGTTTACGTAGGTTGAGATCGTGGACCGGTTGAAATAAAACAGGTTGTTTACGACCGTATTGTTCCCACAGGCTTCAAACTCGTAGGGTGGCACGCTGGTCGTCTCCTGCAGGATGCGCAGGATCCAGTTGCCGGGATCGATGATCGTGTTGTTGGCCGCAAGGCAGTCGACGCAGCCGACGAAAGCGATGGGCGCAGTCGAACCTTCGATCAGGTTGGCCACGGCGCGAATATCGCGAGCCTCCGCATTGGGTTGCGTCTCGGAGAGTGGCGGACGGAAGTAGATGAAATCGGTCGAGCCTCCCATATTCAAAGCACGAGCACCACCATCGATGAGATGATTCCCACGAATCTCAATATCCTCGCTGCCGCCTTTGGTCTGCACGGCATTGCCCGAGTTATCATGGATGAAATTCTGTGCGATCAAACAATGGTGGCAGCCAACGTGGTCGATCCCACTCCCCGAAGACTCACCCCCGCAGAAGGCAATTTCACTATCGAGCACAAAAAAATGGTTAAGACCGGAGAGCTTCAGGCAGTCCTGGTTGCCCGTGCCGCCGATGTGGTGGATGTATAGATCGCGTAAGATGACGTGGTGCGCCGCAAGCTCATTGGCATAATCACCGCCATCGTCGGTGTTGATCCCATTACCGCTGGCGCCGGTGACCTCCAGGTCGTGCACGATCAAGTAGGCGGCGCGCGAAAATTGGATGCCATTCTTCCCCCCGCTGATCACCGGCCGGGCTTCGCCCGCTGCGCCACCGATCCAGATCGGTGCTCCTGCCATTCCCGTCAGATTGGCGATATAGTGTCCCCCTGGGTAGGTGCCGGCGTGTACGACAATCGCCGTTCCGGGGGTTGCATCCTGTGCACCACGCTCGATGCTGGCGTATGGGTTTCCTGAGGTGCCGTTACCGGTCAGATCACTGCCGCCGGTCGCAACGTGGATTTCGCTTGTCGGCGTCAAGCCATCTTCGAATGTTGAGATCACAGCACATGCACCCGTTGCGCGAAGATAGGTCGGCAGAGTTGCAGGTCGTGACATGAGGACGTCTGCTGATTTTGTTATGTCATCAGCCATTGCGACAGTCCCAGTTGCCGATAAGGATCCAGTGCCCATCAATGAGACCAGGGCGATTGCAATGGGTAAGAAACTGTGTTTCATACTGACTCCCGTGAAATTCGTTCACATTTCGAGAGCATTTCTTTACTCACAAGCCTACTTCGATACTCAAAGTGGTGGCAATGCGACACTACTCCCAACAGTATTGAGGGCAAGTTCCCGACACATTCGATGTGCCGGGAACTTCAACAGCGACCCTGCCGATCTTAACATCAGGTTTTTACAAAGAAACGAATACCAAAACTTGTTACCTGAAACCTGATATCTGATACCTGATCCCTGTTCCCTACCGCATAATCAACGGCAGGAAGAGCTCGTACAGCCAGTCGACGAAGCGGCTCCAGAACCCGCCGGAGACGGCGTAGTCTCCACCGCTCATCTCGCCGGCGTCCGGCTGGCCAATCGTGCCGGATACGGCGTAATCGCCTCCGCTACTCTCACCCCCGCCGCCGTCGATGGTGTACCAGTCGAGGACGTAATCCCCACCAGAGGAGGCCAGGGCGGTACCGGCGAGAAGCACGATGAGAAGCAGGACTGCTGTCAAGAGAATGACCCATCGTTTCTTCATCGTTTACCCTCCAATCGCAATTCGATCCTCCGTCCTAGCCACTCGTGTAGACAACAGCTAGGAGATAAACCTTGTACGTCTCCCCGTTGTAATCAACCGTCTCTGTGACGGAATCCCAATCGACAGTCTCGATTGCTTTACCGAGAGTGTAGTTGTGTAAGATGTCATCACCCTGGCGTTGCCCGTATCCGGGAAGGGTGGAAGTGGTAATGTAGTCCCCGGCAGCTATGTCGCCCGTGATGTCCGAGACCCATACCCGGCCTTCGCCAAGTGCGTTAACCCCAGCGAAGCGTTCGTCCTCTCCTGCCGCATACCAGTGATCCTCAGGTAGGGTGACCTCGGACACCAGGACCCCAAAAACTGCTTTGTCCTCAACTGTTGCCGCTAGCCGCACCGTAGGGATGGTGGAGGAGAGATCCACTCCCCCATTGGCTGCATAGCTAATCTGCGCTTCTCCGGTGGCGGAGACGATCATCCCCGGCTGGACTTCCTTACGGAAAGAATCTTCCAGTTTGACCTCGTGCGAACCGGTGAAGGTGCCGTAGTCCATACCTACTCCGCCTGCGTAGAAGGCGTAGCCGGCGCTGCTGTTGGTGGTTCCGATCACGCCGTAATTTGTCCCAATGCTTGTCGTAGCTTCGCCTCTTACCCCGCTGCCCTCATCACTGTCACTATATCCACTTACGCCTTGTGTGACACCTGTCGATGAGTAGGCACGCCCTGTGATGCCCGCTCCAGGGGCGACAAAACTCGTACCTGATACACCAATCCTGCCAGTTCCGTGCACACCTTTGCCGTCGTTCGCGTTGCTTACACCTAATACACCATAAGCAAGGGGACCAGTGGTTCCGTTGTTCACTCCGTACACACCTGCGCCACCGACACTGGCGGTTTCGCCATAAACCCCATGGGCTGCACCGCTGGTGGCGGTGTTGATCCCCGCGAGGCCACGGCCGTCGGACGAGGCAACGTTCCCCTCCACGCCGGTCGTAGTGCCCACGCTGGACAGGTTCGTGCCGGTCAGGCCGCTGCCCGAATTCGATGTACTGCTCACACTCAACCCCGAGGGCACATCCCCGGCGGCCCAACTCTCGCCTGCGTGATCATGCAAGTACGGCGCGAAGTCAACCGCATCGAGGCCATCCAGTAAATCTGCATTGATGGCATAGGGGACTGGATTGAGCGATTGGCGCGGGTTAAGGGGTATGTAGGATGAATCCCCGGGTCCTTGCACTTCAATCGCCAACCACAGCGCCGTGCCATCGAACCAATCTCCGAAGTCGAGCTCGACGGTGAAGTAGCCATCCAAGACAGCTACAGCGTTCTTCGTCACCGTGCTGCCAACCTGGGTCCCCCCACTCGCATCATCGTAGAGCTTGAAGGCGAGGTTATAGGACCCGTCAGCGGGACTCCCTGTATCGGTAATATATCCCTGGTAAGTGAACGCCGTAGCGAAAGGTGCCAGCATTGGCGAGGGCGCTGGTTCTGCGCCTACCTGCAGAACGCCCATCCCAACCAACAACACCAACGCCAGAAAAATGCCGAGACGTTTCCAGTTCATGATCCTACCTCCTCGTTAATGGCCTGAGATTCCAGATCCTTCGCTCTCGTGATCAATTTAAAACAAAGAGAGCAATCTTATACACACATCCTCTTCAGATCTTTGGATCAACCACCCAATCAGCGCAGCATCACCAGCGTCTGGATCAACCCCGTGCCCGATTCGAGCGGCTTGAGCGCCTTGCCGAGCGTGCGGCCGAAGCAAGCTTCGACCCCTTCGCAGCGCATGGCGTGCCCGGGGGTGCCAGCCGAGACAAGCAGATCACCAATCTGGATCGGTCCGTTCTCGGCTGAGGCTTTGACCTGAACGAGGCCCATCATGGCGATCGGAGCTTTGCCCTCTTCATACTCATCAGAATCCCCCGCGCCGGCAATGAAACCCGGATCAGTCGAGTAAACGCCAACGACCGTGACGTCAAATGATGTTGAGCAAAGTGTGATGATGTCCTCCAATCCCATACAGACGACATCGCCGGGTTCTAATCCGGTCTCGGCCGGCAATAATTCAGCAAAATCGGCGCCTCCGCCGGTGAAGCTGCCGTCAGCGAAGACGTTGCCCACGTTGCTTACGCGGAATCTGAGATCGGCATGATCGGTATCGTTATCGGCAACAAGCAGCGCTCCACCCCCAGAGTTAACAAACATACCCCCATATCCACCGGATGATTGAGATTTTCTATAGATACCATAATTCTTGAGTTTTGACTAATCTCGTTAACGTCGAAAACATTGATACTGGCAATTGCACCTTAACAATCGAGTTTCAAGCCGTAGAAACTGTGTAAATAGGCTGTTTTGGACCCTTTCGAATCACCGGAAATCGCTCCCGCGGCTTCCTTGGCTTGCCTTTTGGCCATCCCGGAGGAATTCCGCGCGGTTTACGATGGTGAGGCCGGGTTCCCAATCACGCGAAAAACCGTTCCGATACCTCTTTTCACTCTCCCCGGCGCAAGGTCATGCTGCGGTCGCTCCCGCAAGGACATCGGGACGATGTGCCAGGGTAAAGGCTGATCTTGAACAATCGGCATTGCCAGATAGAGCATCCACATGGCCAGGCTAACTAGAGTGCTCCAACGATCAGCAGCTTCCACAAGTTGAAATTGGGGCAGCGTCCACCAGAGTCGCTGTTTGCGAAAGCGGATGCTGGGCTCAATCGGCCATCGATGTTGGTAAGCCTGCCATATGGTTTTCGCGTCCACGTGAATATCCGCAGACATAGTTGCTGGTGCCTGCCAGGCGAGCCACAAGGGTGAGGATGGTTCATCCTTCTCCCGATGAGCTTGTACTTGAACCACATCGAACCAAGGGTGACAACGGAGAGGAGAGCGGCATTCCGGAGCTTCAAGATCCACTCACGCTTCCGTGAGCGAGGGCTCCAACTTATTCGGCACCAAGACGCCCTAACAGAACAATCATCCATGAACCGATGATACTATCGATAAGAGACTCACCTAGCGGGAGAATGGTCATGTCCCCGATCCGGTCGTAGGCCATGAGATCGAACCCACACAATGCGGCATTGGAGACGTAACGCTCTGGCGCGCTCAATTATCAGCGCTGGATTATGGGCAGATGGACTTGATACCCCAGCAGCCGGCCGACGATGTCGTCGCTGGTTGTGAAGCAGGATCCGGTCCATGCCACAAGCGCAGTCGGCGCGCCACCCCCTACCGCAGGATATCTCCCTCCGCAGCCCGAAGCAGCCGTGAGCCACCCCACCGAGAACGCGTCCTCCATCACCCCTGTGTTCCCCACCCGGCGCGCAAACACATCCCAGGCGCCATGTCCCGGGAAGTATTCATTCCAGGCCACCGTGTACCCTCCCAGAGCTTCGCTGCTGACGATCGCCGGGCTGAGTTCGACATGCCCGGAAGCGGTGGCGACATTGACCAGTGTCATCGGTGTTCCTTCGAAGTCAAGCAAGTATCCACGTACATCCCCATCAGTGTCGTTCCAATAATCGTCGTAAATGACCAGATAAGGCGTTGCCGCATTGAGACGGTACGCAGCGACGGCCGCGTACTCCTGTGCTCCGGAGCTGGCGTCGATGATTTGCTCTGGCAGCAGAACCCCAGCAGCGGTCATGCGCCGGCCGATAAGATCGAGCGCCTGCAGATCACCAGACAGGCTGGGATCACGACTGAAGACTACAAGGAATTCGTTGTGGTTCAGGTTATAAGCGACATCTGGTAATAAATGGTAATCCGTTGTGCCGACGGCAATATCCCTTTCTGTCGCGAGCACGTTCCCCCCTCCTGGCCCGGCACCATCGAGGCCGGTCACCAATTGTCCGCGTGTATTTACATAGCACACTACCGCGCAATCGATTTCATACCAGACCACGAGATACGAATCATGGGAGGGGTGAGTATTGATGTCCAAACGCGGCCGGATCTCATCAACATCCAGAGCATTTGCGATAATGATCTCGGAGCCGAATGGGCCGGTGTAATTAACGCGCTGCCCAAACACATCGATATCGGTGGCAACTAACCGTGAGTAAACGACCAGAAAGTCGTTATGTTTCGGATTGTAGGCGACATCAGGATCGCTGCCCTCGCCCACATAAAACCAGCTCAACAGCCGGCCATCCACCGAAATGCGTTGGGCGTAAATATCATTATCAGCAAATGGACGGTCATTCTCCCAGACGACCAAGAATTCGTGATCCTGGCTATTGTAGGCGATCGCCGGGGCGCGCTCATCGACCGGATCGGGCAAGGTGCTGATTGGAAAAGGCCAGCCTATGAGGGGCACCGACCGCAATGCTATTGAAAGCGAGTGAGCCGATGCCTCAACGATACCAAGTAGAAGAAAACTTGCGACTAGGAGTAGAATAAGAGGTGATCGAAACTTCAAGGTCATACTGGTCCCTCCATTGAACCCGAGCGTATGCCGGTTCACCCAATTATAAAAAAAGAAATAATGGGTGATAAGGATGCTCGAGCGCATGCGCTCCGATGTCATCGTTTGTACCGATCCAACAGCTCAGTGAGCGTAAGTCTAAGCTCTTGCGAGCTGTATCGTCTCCCGCTCCCGTTGCTAGTGAAGCGATCCCAGGTTCCTACATTTATACTCTCTAAATCTCTACTTGCACAGTTAAATTTTAACACGTTACTAGACTGCAGTTACCTCATGATCAACGGCAGGAAGAGCTCATACAGCCAGCCGATGAAGCGGCTCCAGAACCCACCGGAGACGGCGGAGTCCCCACCGTTCATCTTGCCGGCGACCGGCTGGCCGAATAGCAGGCACAGAAGGGTACAGAGGAGCAATAGCGATATTCGCAGCTTTAAGATCATGCTGTTTCCACTTTTGAATTCCAGAGACTCTCAGTCGCATCTCATGATCAAAGGAAGATAAACATCATAGGGATACTCTTCTTCAAACGCACCGATGTCACAGTGCGCGCCGTTGGAACGGCTCACGCCGCGCTGATCGCCCTTTCACAGATGGCGTCATCATCTGCATCGATCGCCGGGGAGCAGACCAATCTACTAAATCAACTCTATAAGCACATGTGGCTCTATTTCAATTTCTTCCAGCCCGTGATGCGCTTGAAAGAAAAGATGGTCGTACCACAACGATGCAGGCACGCCCGCATCAGACGCCGGCTTTGATGACGCTCGAACACCGTTCGACCGCTGTATGCCACCGGGGTCTTAGATAAAAAGCGCAGGATGGAGCTTAAATCCCTACGTCGCAGCACCAACCCTCGAAAACTGCGAGAAGATATCTACGAACTCATAATTAAGATCTTTGCCATGCCTAATGCCGCTCACGGGGTCTACCCAGGATGTCTTCCAAATCTTGTTCATTCACACACACCCTATATAGGAGAAGGCCATCCCGGTAACATTATCAAATGACAGAACCATCACTGTTCGGTAACAATAACATTTGACTTGACACAGAGGAGCAAGTTTGAGTATACACTCGGGTTGTAACCAGTGAATGGTAAAATACACTAATACGGGATTTGAGGATGTCAGAAATAGCAATCAAAAGTGAACAATTAGGAGGATCAATATGATTGAACATGAAGGTTCAGGCCAAGATGGAAATGGTAATGAGACGTCGAAGCCAGAGAAGCGTTTTCTTATCGTAGTTGGGGTTTTTATCAGTTTGGGTCTGATTGTCCTCGGTTCTTTTGGTGTATATATGTTGAAACAGGTCATTAGCCTTAGAGGAGCGTCCCCTCCATCGACCGAGTTTATCGACACAGAGGTTCCAGTTTTAGATCAAGCTGAAGTAACGACGCAAATGCCTGTGTCTGTTGGGACCGAAACTCTCAACTTTGATGCGACTGCAACGGCAGCGTGTTACTTGTTCATCGTTCAATTTCCGGGCACACCATGCCCGGCAGCAGCAGTTCCGGGGATTGAGGCCACCGCCACGGCGGCTTGTGCTCAATTCCTATCCCAGTTCCCAGGAACACCCTGCCCCTAATTTATGTCTCCAAAAGAGTGCGTCGAAAAGGCGTTTTTAGTGTTGTAGGCATCGAGACCGCATTCAATACGGACCCAATTGGCATCGATTGCTCATGAGCGATACTCGTAATGATGAGCGGTTAGGGATCAGGCGATGGCTACAAATGGAGTCCTCCTTCAATCTTCAACAATTTCAGCAGGCATCATCTCACCCAGTGTCACTTCAGGTGTATTTACAATAGCAGCCCGACCTCGGCCTTCTCCAGAGGGAAATCGTTACCGGAACTTGTGACCTGTAACCGTTTGAACTTTGAAGCCTGTTGGGGTTGAAGTGATTTCGCCACATCTCGATCAAAACAGGAGCATCCTTGATTGAACAGAAAATCTCTCGACCTAGCATCTCATCTCTCATCTTCCCATTAAACGATTCGATAAATCCACTTCCCATAAGGACTACTGGGTTTGAAGATCAATTGCTTGATCGCTAATCTTCTCAGCCACTTTCACACATGTATAGCAGTGAACTCCGAGCAATTTTCCGAGCGCAGGTGAACCGGAACGCCTCGCTCACAGAATAAATCCGTCAGCACATCCTGTTTATTGAGTTGTGGCTTGACACACACTGCCAGACACTCACGAGTGTATTCATCAAAGCAATTGATGATGCTGAATGCCTTGTCATTATGAGTGCGCTCTTGCATGAAGTCATAGTTCCAGACATGTTACAGAATTTCGAGGCGCAGTCGATCAATTGAACTATCGTTGAGCCAAAGTCGACTACGTTTGGGTTGCCTGGCAAGCCTTCACGCTGCCAGATTCGCTCTACCCACTTATGGTTGTCCAGCCAGCCTTCAATGCATATCAGCGCAGTCACTCACCGATAGCCATACCTACCTCACTGGCCTAACGTGATAAAGCTCTCCGTGAGTATCTCTACATCATCTACTGGTCCGACTGACGTTGGGTTGAACGTGCCTGTCTGATCACTTGCAGGCCCGTCGTTCTGATACCTCCAACAGCAGCTGGACTTGCTTCATGGCCTAACGTCGCCTGACCGGGCTTATTACTTTTTTACAGTAGCTCCTTCAGGATGGCGCTATCCAGAGAAAAGTCTACCACCAGCTTCTTCAATCGAGTGTTTTTCCTTTCCAACTTCTTCAGTTTGCGGGTTTGGGTTTTGTTCATCTCACTACATCAGCGGTAATGGGTCTAGCCGCTGATCTCAAGCAATTGACAGACCTGTTTGACCGTCTGGTCTTGGCGAACAGTACCTCGGCTTCGCGTATCGTTATGATGCTTTGCGCGGGAGAAAACCGTTTCGTTATCATTGTTCCTGCCTCCTAAAATTCCTGCGTGAAAGCAAGATTTTCTGTTCCGGCCCCATTTCCGAAGCCAAGTTGTCGGATACACCAGATGTATCGTGGCTTCGTGTCAAGAGAAACCACTCAGTAAGCGTGAAAGCATCGATGCAGCTGATATTGATAGAAACGCAAAGGGCTGGGAACTTCACTACTCCCAACCCTTTGCGAAAAGCCGGCCCGATTTGCCGAAACGCTGATGTCAGTTACTAATGAAGGGTAGAAACATATACGTTGGGAATTCACCACAGACAAAACCACTGCATAGCTCGTAGGACGCGCTGCTACCGTCCGTCTCCACAACCCCGGAAAGCGATCCTATGAGCGTATAGCTCGCTGAGCTGTCCAGGGATCCCCCGGATCCCGCTCCCATTGCGTTATCCCATGGCAGCTGCAACGCCCCTGCTGCGAAGGCAATGACGGTGGTGACTGCGACGAGGGCGAGAAGACCTGCGCTGATCCTAAGGATCTTTTTCTTCATCTTAGCCCTCCTTACTGTAACATCGCGAGCATTTGGATCCATCCGGTCCCGGTCCCCAAGGGGGACAGCGCCTTGCCAATAACGCTGCCTTGTGGGGCATCGCCGTCTGCTCTCATCGCATATCCAGGGGTGGAGGAGGATGTTAGCAGATCCCCGGGTTGAATTGCGCCGTTCTCATCCACGACCTTAACGGGAATGATTCCAGCCAACGCCAGTGGTATATATCCCTCAGGCTCACCCTCTATGGGCTGACCGCCAATGAAACCAGGCTCGGTGGAGTACACACCAGCAATGTTGGTTTGGTAGGGTTGGGTGCTTCGCGTTAATATGCCCTCAGAGTTGATCACTAAAACATCCCCTGCATCAAGGTCTCCATCGGCAGGTAGCATATCGGCGAAATCAGAAGCGGGAGTGTTAAAACCCACGTCGGAGCGAACTTCTCCATCCCTCTCCACTTCGAAAACGAGCGACTCGCACTGATCGATATCAACTACATCTGTATCATGGCAGCCAGTGATGAGGTTTCCGCCTGTTGAGAGCGTATTTAGTGCGAGCGTCGGAGCGCCATTAAAGGAACCTATGTTCAGCGCTGCCCGACCGTCCGCGGCAGTCCCAATGTAGGAAATAAACGATCCTCCTGCGAGATTTAAAGCTTTAGGTGCAGCCATGAGCTGTTGGCAGCTCACCAACTCTCCCCCTACACGAATACCCATGTACATATCCTTGCTCGATGAGACGATTTTGGGATCAAGACCCGAACTTCCAGGTTGCGCTCCGGTTCCCGAGCCCGGTCCAATAGCCACATTGAACAATCCATCCGTGATCTGGACCCCAGTGTGATTTTCTACGTAAAGGGCAGTCCCTGTACAACTGGAAGAGCTATAGAACGCGAACTGTACGGTGCGGGTCCCATTCACCGGGTTCCCGGAGGCATCTAGCAACCTGCCCTGGTAACCCATATAACTGGATGGGGCGCACGCCGAGAAGGCGAGAACCAAGCATGTGAGCAATAGTATATTCAACATTGGTGAAGTAATGAATCTGTGTAGCCGTTTTGGGATCATTGCTTTTCTCCTCTATTCCTAGATACTGATCGGGCCGGTTGCCGCTAATTTTAAGGACCTCCATTCTGCGGTTGTTAATAAGCAGGTAAAATTTTATAAAAAAAACTCTGTGAGCTATATAATGGTTAGCATAAAACCGTTGTCAGTAACATATTACAAGGAGATGATTAACGGACCTTGGTGCATGGAAGTGTTATTAGAATACAACAAATCAGCATTGGGTGCAATACACTACTTGTCTCATTCGAACGTGTATTGACGAACATTATCCCCGGTAGAAGCTACAGTCAACTCCGCAAATCATCGGTCACACAAAAGAGGGGGCACCTTCTTTAATGTGGTTCTCCTCCGAGTTCTGTGGAGAGTGCACATAAAGTTGATAAAAACGGACACCCACCGGCTGCGATACTCTTTGGGGCGGTCTCAGTCAAAGGCCAATTCCAGCTATCGCAATAATCCGAGGTGTCCACTAACATTGCACTCTGCCGGCATGGTCTAACCCATTGGTTGAGCCTCCCACACGCGGTTATCCAAGACGTTATCATGAGCGAAACCCATACCGACTTGCTGCTAAACCGCATGCCTCTGTCACTGATATATTCGCACTAAGGGCAGTTGGGATTCGAACTAATAACCTCTGGACCCTGCGCTAGAATCCAAAAAGTGGTGGGCTGGATCGAGACACCATCGAGAGAACAATAATGCATCCCCTCGTGTCGGGATCTTCTTGCTTGCTTAAAGTTGGACTTTTGAGTTAAATCCAAGATTACTGATATGAGTGAAGTTTCTAAGGAAGACAAATGACAATCCCAGAAGTAATCCGCAATACCCTTACCCGCTATCTGCACGGGAGAGGTATCGAGATCGGAGCTCTGCATAAGCCACTGAAGATCGGTGACCGGGGAAGAGCAAAGGTGTTTTACGTTGATCGCCTTCCTCTCGATGAATTAAGGCAACAATATCCAGAGCTGAACGGTCTTCCACTCGTCACACCAGACATTATCGATGATGGCGGTGTGTTAGAGAGAATCGAAGACGGCACGATTGACTTTATCATCGCCAATCATCTCATTGAGCACCTAGATAATCCCTTACTTGCTTTAGAGAACTGGTGCAGGAAGTTGAAAGTCAGGGGAAAGGTTTATCTAGCGGTGCCCGACAAGCGCTATACATTCGACAAGGATCGCCCGCTAACCCCGGTCGGTCACCTCGTTGAGGACTATCAGGTCACGTCACGAGAAAGGAACGACAGGAATTACCAACACTTTGTTGAGACTGCTGAAATCATTGAAAAGAGGGTAGGTGATGATGCGCGAGAGCGGGTAGAGAGCCTGATAGCAAAACAGTATTCCATCCATTTTCATGTGTGGACCTTCGATAGTTTCACCGAAGTTCTATTGTATTTAATAGATGAGATGCAAATTCCTTTCAAAATCCTCGATTATTCGCCACCTCAACTTGGAGGTAATGAGTTTATCTTCATTCTTGAAAAAACTTCTGGCCAAGGCAGCAGCAATCTCCCAGGTTTGTTACGGAAGATTCAACGAAGGCTATGTTTTCTCCTCGTTAGGAATTGGCCCGCAAAACAAATCTCTTGAGCTGACGCCATGTGCGAGGGGAAAAAACGAGTGTTTTGTGACGCAGCTTAACTCGAGGCTGTTAGACTCGATCATGAATCTACATTCGAAGAGGAGCAACACCTCTGTCCGGTGGGATATGTCTCATGAGTTATCCCCTATTTGAGCAGCTTGCTATATAGGAAATATCAAGACATCGGAGTTGACAACAATCTCATTTAGATAGCGCCGGTCATGCTGGCGTAATAAAAAACCCGACTATCAAATGTGTCGGGCTTGTTTACTGCGATGGATTATTTTGGCTTGCCTGATCCCAATGGGGATAGACATCTCTAATGTACAAGATCCGTGAAGTGTGATCAATAAGTTGTATATTTCTCATTTGTACTGAACAAATACACTGGTTCGGTACACGGCTTAATGACCCGTGAGGATATCTACATACTGAGTTGCTCTGCAGGTTAAGCACCCGGATCATGCAGTGAATACGACCGAAATGCCACAAGGTTTATCTGGTAGCATTACTAGACAACCTTACGAATGATCTCGGGACTGACGTAGACCTTCGGGAAGGACGGATCAGCCATTCAATTGGACCAGCGGTAGATACAACCGTCGTATGTCGAGGTCCAGGGCCCATAACTCCCGCCCGCTCAGGCCATCGGCGGCGCCGAAGAACACGATGTCACCAACCAGGGTCAGATACTGCGGCTCTGATCCGGCGATCCCTGTGTAGATATCCTCGACCATCACCGTACCTGTCAGAATTCCGTTGCTCTTCCACAGCTCACGCCCTCCCACCCCGTCATCCGCGACAAAGTAGAGCACGCCGTACAATTCGGTGAGGTCGGACGGGGACGAGCCACTCGTCCCTGTGTAAATGTCGCTGACCATCACGGTGCCGGATTCGGTGCCGTCGCTTTTCCATAGTTCCCAGCCGGCTACACTGTCATAGGCGTTGAAGAAAAGCGTTCCGCTCACGTCGGTCAGTTGCTCTGGTTGCGAATCATCGGTTCCTGTGTAGATGTCCCTCACCCGCACTGTGCCTGATTCGGTGCCGTCGCTTTTCCATAGTTCCCTGCCGGCTACACTGTCATAGGCGTTGAAGAAAAGCGTTCCACTCACGTCGGTCAGCTCTTCCGGGTTGGAACCGCTGCCTCCGGTCTCGATGTCCTTGACCAGCACTGTGCCTTCAGGCGTTCCGTCACTCTTCCACAGTTCCTCGCCGTGAGTATCATCATCAGCGACGAAGAACAGCGTGCCGTCTATGGCGGTCAGGTACTTGAGGCGTGAATCTCCAGTCCCAGGATAGATATCTTTGACCAGGACCGTTCCAGCGATCGTGCCATCGCTTTTCCACAGCTCCCTGCCGCTTACCCCGTCCTCAGCGACGAAAAACAATATCCCGTTCACATCGGTCAGTTGCTCTAGTTCCGCACCATCAGTTCCCGTGTAGATATCCCTGACCATCACCGTGCCCGGATCGGTGCCGTCGCTCTTCCATAGCTCCTCGCCAAACGCATCGTCGTGGGCGCTGAAAAAAAGCGTTCCGCCCACGTCGGTCAGATAGCGGACCTCTGAGCTACAGGTCCCCGGACAGATGTCCTTGACCATCACCGTGCCCGGCAGCGTGCCGTCGCTCTTCCACAGCTCCTCGCCGGCAGCACTGTCGTAGGCGCTGAAGAAAAGCGTGCCGCCAAAATTCGTCAGGTACCCTGGGTTTGAACCGTGGCTTCCCGTATAGATATCTTTTATCATCACCGTACCGGATTCGGTGCCATCGCTCCTCCACAGCTCTTCGCCGCTGACCTCATCGTCGGCGACGAAGAACAGGGTACTGTTCACAGCTGTCAGTTCTTCCGGTAGCGAGCCGGCACCAAGCGTATTGATATCCCTCAGCCGCACGGTGCCCCCCCCAGAGCCGTCGCTCTTCCACAGCTCGACTCTGCCGGTAGTATCGTAGGCCCGGAAGAAGAGTACGCTGCCCACAGCAGTCAGACGATCGGGATTCGACGAGTCTGAGCCAGCGATAAGGTCCTTGACGCGCACCGTGCCTCCTGGTGTGCCGTCGCTCATCCACAACTCTGCTCCCGCGCTCTCCTCGTACGCTGAAAAGAACAGAGTGCCGCCCACATTGGTCAGTTTGTTTGGGCCAGACGAGCCCGATCCGGTGACGATATCCTTGACCATCACCGTGCCCGGATCGGTGCCGTCGCTCTTCCACAGCTCCAGGCCGCTGACGCCATCGTGGCCCTGGAAGTAAAGTATGCCGGACATGGCGGTCAGGTATCCCGCCTTGACGTTCCCGACCTGTACCGTACCACCTTCTGTACCATCGCTCTTCCACAACTTGTAGTTATTGCCGCCATCGGTGCCCTCGAAGTAAAGTGTGCCGCTCACGTCCGTTAGCCAGTGTGGGTACGATCCCTCACTACCCGGGCAGATGTCCTTGACCATCACCGTACCCGACTCAGTGCCATCGCTCTTCCACAGCTCGCGCCCGCTGCCGCCGCCATCCTCGGCCTGGAAGAAGAGCGTGTTGCCTACGGCGGCTACCCAGCCCACGTAAGAGTCGCTCGTCCCCGGATAAATGTCCTTGATAAGTACGGTACCACTAACCGTGCCATCACTCTTCCACAGCTCCCTGCCGCTGACGCCGTCGCTCGCGGTGAAGAACAGACTGGTGCCCACAGCGGTCAGGGTTCCCGGGTACGAATCCTGGGTTCCCGTATAGATGTCCTTGACCATCACCGTGCCCGGATCGGTGCCGTCGCTCTTCCACAGTTCGGTGCCGTCGCTGGCATTACGGGCGCTGAAGAACAGCGTATCGCTCACGACGGTTAGAAGTCGGGGGGAGGAATTGCTAGTGCCCGTCCAGATGTCCCTGACCCGCACAGTGCCCAAATCTGTCCCATCGCTCTTCCACAGCTCGGTGCCGCTGCTAGGTTCGCGGGCGGCAAAGTAGAGGGTGCCGTCAAGGTTGGCCATGTAGGCTGGAGAGGAGTCGCAGATCCCCGGACAGATGTCCTTGACCAACACTGTGCCTCCAGGCGTGCCGTCGCTCTTCCACAGTTCCTCGCCGTGTAGACCGTCGGCGGCGGCGAAGAAGAGGGTGCCATTCACGTTGGTCAGGTTCTCAGGCGATGAAGGCTCTGTGGCGAGGTTGATGTCTCTGACCAGATAAGGC
>Ga0307421_1000979_pt1 | contig 17993 bp, 16 predicted proteins | sample SalMarWE160270MG_FD_202163 | JGI IMG/M metagenome (GOLD analysis project Ga0307421, IMG submission 202163) | Salt marsh sediment microbial communities from the Plum Island Ecosystem LTER, Massachusetts, United States - WE1602-70 | ecosystem: Environmental > Aquatic > Marine > Intertidal zone >...
GCCGCAGTCAACGTCGTCTTCCCATGATCAATATGCCCCATCGTCCCCACATTCACATGAGGCTTCGTCCGCTCAAACTTCGCCTTACCCATCGCTCCCTTCCTTCCTATTCTCCGCGGACCTTCGCCACAATCTCGTGGGCAATGGAGTCCGGTATGGGCTGGTAGGCATCAAACTGCATGGTGTAGCCGGCACGACCCTGCGTCTTCGAACGCAGATCAGTGGCATAGCCGAACATTTCCGCCAGTGGCACGTGGGCCGTGATGACCCGTACCGCGCCGCGCTGGCCCATCTCTCCAATCTGTCCTCGCCGACTGCTCAGGTCGCCGATGACGTCGCCGGTGTGCTCCTCCGACGTGGTGACCTCGACGGCCATTATCGGCTCGAGCAACAGAACGCCCGCCCGCTTCGCCGCCTCGCGAAAGGCCAGAGCTCCGGCAATCTTGAAGGCCAACTCCGATGAGTCGACCGGGTGAGAGGACCCATCGACCAGCGTGGCTCGAATGTCGAGCATCGGGTACCCGGCGAGTATTCCCGAGTCGAGTGCCTCCTCGATACCGGCATTGACCGAGGAAACGTACTCACGAGGCACAGATCCGCCTTTTGTCTTGTCGATGAACTCGAAGCCGGAGCCGGGAGCCGTCGGCTCGAGATCGATGACAACGTGGCCGTACTGGCCCTTGCCGCCGGTCTGCTTGACGTGTCTACCCACGACGCCATGCACCGCGTCCTTGATGGTCTCGCGGTAGGCCACCTGTGGCCGGCCCACGTTGGCGTCCACCCGGAACTCCCGCTGCAGTCGATCGACCAGGATCTCGAGGTGGAGCTCGCCCATGCCTGAGATGATCGTCTGGCCGGTCTCCTCGTCGGAACGAACGAGAAACGTTGGATCTTCGTCGGCAAGACGGTGGAGCGCTTCGCTGAGACGATCCTGGTCGGCCGTGGTCCTTGGTTCGATGGCAACGGCAATAACCGGGGCGGGAAACGTCATCGACCCCAGCTGGATGGGGTCATTCGCCATCGCCAGCGTGTCACCCGTCGTCGTGAACTTGAGGCCTACGGCGGCAACGATGTCGCCGGCAAAAACGTCTTCGATGTCCTCTCGATGATTGGCGTGCATACGAAGGATGCGTCCAAGCCGCTCCTTCTTGCCGTTCGTCGTGTTGAGGACGGCCTGTCCCTTGGAGGCATGCCCGGAGTAGGTGCGAAGGTAGGTGAGCTTCCCCACGTGCGGGTCGGTCATGATCTTGAAGGCGAGAGCAGCAAAGGGCTCATCGTCTTGCGCCTTGCGGACGAGCGGCTCGTGTTCGAAGCCCGGCTTGTAGCCCTCAACTGGGGGCAGATCCACGGGACTGGGCAGGAACCAGACCACAGCGTCGAGCAGAGGCTGCACCGCTTTGTTCTTGAAGGCGCTCCCCATAAGCACCGGGACGAACAGGCCTTCGATCGTTCCCTTGCGCAGTGCCTGACGAATCTCGTCGGGCGTGATGTCGAGCTCTTCCAGGTACTTCTCGAGCAGCTTCTCGTCGACTTCGGCGACTCCTTCGAGCATTCGATGCCGCCACTCGTCGGCAAGAGGCCGCAGGTCATCCGGGATCTCGACCGTCTCCCAACGCTCACCGATCTCATCGGGCCAGATGTGGACCTTCATCTCGACCAGATCAACAACACCAGAGAATTTCGCCTCCGCACCGATCGGCAGCTGAAGAACGACGGGATTGGCCTCGAGCCGCTTGACGATGGACTCGACGGCGGCAAAAAAATCGGCCCCGACCCGGTCCATCTTGTTGATGAAACAGATACGGGGCACTCCGTATCGGTCGGCTTGGCGCCATACCGTCTCCGACTGTGGCTCAACGCCCGCCACCGCGTCAAAAACAGCCACCGCGCCGTCGAGTACGCGCAGCGCCCGCTCTACCTCAACGGTGAAGTCGACATGGCCCGGAGTGTCGATGATGTTGATCCAAGTGTCTTTCCAGAAGCAGGTGGTGGCGGCGGAAGTGATGGTGATGCCTCGCTCCTGCTCCTGAGTCATCCAGTCCATGACGGCGGCGCCTTCGTGGACCTCGCCCATCTTGTAGGTCTTGCCCGTGTAATACAGGATGCGCTCGGTGGTGGTCGTTTTGCCCGCGTCGATGTGAGCCATGATCCCGATGTTCCGCGTTCGGCTCAGCGGGTATTGGCGCAGACGAGTGAGTGTGTCGCTCGGACTCATAACGACCGCCTACCAGCGGTAGTGAGCGAAGGCCTTGTTCGATTCGGCCATCTTGTGAACGTCTTCTCGCCGCTTCACTGCGGCACCCGTACGATTGGAAGCATCGAGGATCTCGTTGGCGAGTCGCTCCTCCATGGTGTGCTCACGGCGTTTGCGGGCAAAATCAACAAGCCACCGTACTGCAAGCGTCTGTGCACGCCGGGGGCGCACCTCGACGGGCACCTGATAGGAGGAACCGCCCACCCGGCGAGAACGCACCTCCAATTGGGGTCGGATGTTGTCCACGGCGCGCTTGAGGATCTGGATGGGATCCTGACCCGCTCGACGCTCGACGAGCTCGAGAGCCCCGTAGACGATGGCCCGTGCCGTCTCCTTCTTCCCCTTCCACAGGATCTTGTTGACGACCTGGCTGACCAGGGCACTCCTGAAGACCGGATCGGGCTCAATCTGACGAAGCTCGGCAGGGGCACGGCGCACGGCTAGGACTCCTTCTTTGCTCCGTAGCGAGAACGGGCCTGCCGCCGTTCCGTGACCCCGGCGGCGTCGAGGGTCCCCCGAATGACCTTGTAGCGGATACCTGGAAGGTCCCTGACCCGGCCGCCGCGTACGAGCACGATGGAATGCTCCTGAAGGTTGTGCCCCTCTCCCGGAATATAGGCCGTCACCTCGATACCCGAACTCAGGCGCACCCGGCACACCTTGCGCAGCGCGGAGTTCGGCTTCTTGGGGGTCACGGTGTACACCCGCGTGCACACGCCCCGGCGCTGCGGAGAACCCGCCAGGCCCGGGGTCTTGCCGCGCTTCACCCTCGGCGTGCGGCCCTGTCGAATCAGCTGTTGGATCGTCGGCACAATCCCTCACTCGGCGCACCCGTCCCCAGGGGGACGGTCATCTGGTACATAGGAAAGCCGGCTCCTCGGCTCACCAAGGAGCCGATTCGCCGACCCATTCCTGACCCCCATCCGGGGCACCATGGCCCGGCTTGGGTCGCAGCCGGACCGCCCCAAGCGGAAGGGGCTAGGGAAACAGAATCACGGCGGCGGAGTATAGGCCACCGGCTGATCCCAAGGCAAAGCGCCCACAGGCCCCGGTTCCACCGCCGACGACGGCTCCTGCGGCCTCCGTTGGCCCCCGCATCAGCAGCGGGTGACCCCGAGAGACTCTATTCGTCAATCGGCTCCTCGGCCTCAGCCTCGCCCGGCTCTTCGTCATCTTCGGCGTCGGCTTGACTCTGAGCGCCAAGTGAAGCCAGCCATTCGGCCGGATTCACCGGCAGAGCATCCTCCGCCAGATCGGGCACCGCCTCGCCGAAGAGGCCCAAAGCGCTGACGACGGCGGCATCCGGCAGCACCGGCTGCACCTCCTGGTACGGGTCGGCTCCAGTCCCCGCCGGAATGAGCTTGCCGATGATGACGTTCTCCTTGAGCCCTCGCAGGAAGTCGGATTTGCCCTGGAGAGCCGCTTCCGTGAGCACTCGCGTCGTCTCCTGGAACGATGCCGCCGACAGCCACGACTCGGTGGCCAACGATGCCTTGGTGATCCCCATGAGTTCGGGCCGGCCCTCCGCCGGGCGTTTGCCCTCTTCGACAAGCTGCCGATTGGTGTCGCGGAACTCACGATCATCCACGAGCTCTGCCGGAAGGTAATTGGAGTCCCCAGTGTTCACCACCCGCACCCTCCGCAGCATCTGGCGCACGATCATTTCGATGTGTTTGTCGTGGATGTCGACACCCTGGCTGCGGTACACCTCCTGCACCTGATCCACCAGGTACTGCTGTGCCGCCCTCACTCCCTGGATCTCCAGCACTTCCTTGGGATCGAGCGGGCCGTTGGTGATCTGCGTGCCCGGTTCGATGGTGTCGCCGTCGCGAACCCGAGCCCGGGCAAACCGCGACAGTGGATACTCCCTCTCATCGTCCTTGTCCGAGACAATCAATCTGCGTCCTACCTCATCCTCGACGAGGCTCACCGTGCCGCCGATCTCGGAGATGGCTGCCTTGCCTTTTGGAGCACGCGCTTCGAACAGCTCGACAACTCGGGGCAAGCCGTGAGTGATGTCTTCGCCGGCAACACCACCGGTGTGGAACGTACGCATGGTCAGCTGGGTGCCCGGCTCTCCGATGGACTGAGCGGCAACGATGCCGATCGCCTCGCCTATCTCGACGCGTCGACCGGTGGCCAGGCTCAGCCCGTAGCACGCCGCGCACACACCGTGGCGTTGGGCACAGGTGAGCACCGATCTCACCCGTATCGTGATCACCTGAGGCTCCGAGGCGATGGCATCCAGTTCCCTGCGGCCGATGAGGCACCCCGCGCGCAGCTTCTCGCCGCCGACTGTCTCCACCAACTTGCGCTCCACCTTGATGTCCTCGGCCAGCACCCGGCCGAACACCCGGTTGCGCAAATTGCGGACGGATTCGCCAGCAGCATCGCGCACCATCACCGAGATCCCCCGGTCGGTCTCACAATCCTCGTTGCTGATAATCACCTCTTGGGAGACGTCGACGAGCCGCCGCGTCAAGTACCCGGAGTCGGCGGTACGCAGCGCGGTGTCGGCCAAGCCCTTGCGGGCGCCGTGCGTCGAGATGAAGTACTCGAGCACCGAAAGGCCCTCTCGGAAATTCGAGAGAATGGGCCTGGGGATGATGTCTCCCCGCGGGTTGGCCACCAGACCGCGCATACCTGCGATCTGCCGCACCTGCATGATGTTTCCCCGCGCCCCCGAGCGAACCATCATGTCGATGGGATTGAATCTCTCTGCCTTGAGGCTCAACTCCATGGCGTCCTTGACCCGGTCGGTTGCCTCCGTCCAGATCTCAACGAGCTCCTGGCGCCGCTCATCGTCGGTGATCACGCCATTGGAGAAGTTGTCCTCCACTCTGACCGCCCGCTCTTCATATTCGGCGAGGATCTCGGCCTTGTTCGGAGGTGTCTTCACATCCACAAGCCCGATGGTCAGTCCGGCCCTCGTGGCAAAACGGAAACCCAGGTCCTTGAGGGCGTCCAGGAAATGCTCCACCGTGGTCTTGTCGTAGTGCTCGATGACCTCTTCGATGAGAGCCTTCACACTTCCCTTCAGAACCACGGCGTTCATAAACGGGAAACTGAGGGGAAAGGCCTCGTTGAGCAGGGCCCGCCCCAGAGTGGTCTCTATCGGCCTGCTGCTGTCGATGGCCTCGGGCTCAAACAACTGACGCAGCCTCTCTGGCATCGCAGCTACCAGCTCGTGATCACCCGCAGTGGCCCCAACCCGCAGCTTGATGGGTGCATGCACTCCAAGCTCACCGAGGTCGTACGCCATGAGCGCCTCGTCGATGTCGGAGAACGCCCTTCCCGCCCCCGGCTCGTCTTCGACCAACTCGGACAAGTAGTAGATGCCGATGACCATGTCCTGGCTCGGAGTGACGATCGGACGCCCGTGTGCAGGTGAGAGAACATTGTTCGTAGAAAGCATCAGCACACGCGCCTCGGCCTGAGCCTCCGCCGACAAAGGAAGATGAACGGCCATCTGGTCCCCATCGAAGTCGGCGTTAAAGGCTTCGCACACCAGAGGATGAATCTGAATTGCCTTGCCCTCGACCAGCACGGGCTCAAAGGCCTGAATGCCGAGCCGGTGCAGCGTCGGCGCCCGGTTCAGCAGCACCGGGTGTTCCTGGATGACCTCGGCCAGCACGTCCCACACCTGGGGACGCTGGCGCTCCACCATACGTTTTGCCGCCTTGATGTTCTGGGCCAGATCCAGATCGACGAGGCGCTTCATCACGAACGGCTTGAACAGCTCGAGTGCCATCACCTTGGGAAGGCCGCACTGGTGGAGCCGAAGCTGAGGGCCCACCACAATTACCGATCGACCCGAGTAGTCGACACGTTTGCCCAGCAGATTCTGGCGGAACCGCCCCTGCTTGCCCTTCAGCATGTCGGAGAGCGACTTCAGCGGCCGGTTGCCCGGCCCGGTGACCGCACGACCGCGCCGCCCGTTGTCGAATAGGGCGTCCACCGCCTCTTGAAGCATGCGCTTCTCGTTGTTCACGATGATCTCGGGCGCACCGAGATCGAGCAACCGCTTGAGACGGTTGTTTCGATTGATCACGCGCCGATATAGATCGTTCAGATCGCTGGTGGCGAAACGGCCGCCATCGAGCTGCACCATCGGCCGGAGATCGGGAGGAATGACCGGCACGGCCTCCAGGATCATGGCCTGCGATTCGTTGATTCCGCTGGCGAAGGGGTTGATCACCTTGAGCCGCTTCGTCGCCCGCTGCCGCCGCTGCGCGGATTTGGCCTCGAGGTCCCCGATGAGTGTGACGATCTCGGAATCGAGATCGAGCCGCCCGAGAAGATCCTTCACCGCTTCCGCACCCATTCCTCCAGCGAAGTAGTCCTCGTAGCGGTCCTTGATCTCCCGCCACAGCTGCTCCACCTCGATGAGATTCTTCACCTTCATGCCGCGGAAGACGTCAAAGGCCTCCTGGACCAGCTCGGCCTCGTAGGTGGATCGCTCCTCACGATCGCGGATCTCACGCTCGGCTTCGCGCCGTGCCGCGGAGACCTCTTGAGTCTTGGCTCCGGCCTCCTCCATCTGCTTCAGCTCGGTTTCGAGCCTTTCCAGACGCGCCTCGCGCCAAGTCTCGAATTCTCGGCGCACGATGCCGATCTCCGCCTGCAACTGATCTTCCAGCTCGGGAAGGTCCTTCTGCCGTCGTTCCACATCGACATTCGTGATTAGGTAAGCAGCGAAGTAGATGACCTTCTCCAGATCCTTCGGCGACATGTCGAGCAGGTAGCCGAGGCGGCTGGGCACACCCTTGAAGTACCAGATATGTGTCACCGGGGCGGCGAGCTCGATGTGGCCCATACGCTCACGACGCACCTTGGATCGGGTCACCTCAACTCCGCAGCGCTCGCAGATGATCCCGCGAAAACGTACACGCTTGTACTTGCCGCAGTAGCACTCCCAGTCGCGTGAGGGCCCGAAGATCCGCTCGTCAAAGAGTCCGTCCTTTTCGGGCTTCAAGGTCCGGTAGTTGATCGTCTCGGGCTTCTTCACCTCGCCGTGCGACCAGGCCCGAATCTGATCGGCGGTCGCCAGGCCGATTTTCAGCTCATCGAAAAACTGGGCCAACGGTGCTCCTTCGTTCGTTCATGTCAGATCAGTCACTCCGCTCGGGGCGGGAAATATCGATGCCGAGGGACTCAGCGGTGCGGAAGGCGTCTTCATCGAGCTCGCGCAGCTCTACCTCCTCGCCCTCGGAGAGCATCTCGACGTTGAGGCACAGGCTCTGCATCTCCTTGATGAGGACCTTGAACGACTCCGGGATCCCAGGCTCCGGGATGTTCTCGCCCTTGACGATGGCCTCGTACACCTTGACCCGGCCCCTCACATCGTCCGACTTGATGGTGAGCAGCTCCTGGAGGGCATATGCGGCCCCATAGGCCTCAAGCGCCCACACCTCCATCTCTCCGAAGCGTTGGCCTCCAAACTGAGCCTTGCCGCCAAGGGGCTGCTGGGTGATCATCGAGTACGGCCCAGTGGAGCGGGCGTGGATCTTGTCGTCGACGAGATGCAGCAGCTTCAGGATGTAGATGTATCCCACGGTGATCGGCTGGTCGAAGGGCGCACCGTTGCGGCCGTCGTAGAGAATGGCTTTCCCTTGCTCGTCGACGAGGCGCAGCCCGGCCTCGTTGGGTCGAGTTTTCTCGAGCACCGCGCCGATCTCTTCTTCACGAGCACCGTCAAACACGGGCGTCGCCACCTTCGACCACGATCGTGCACCTTCTGCGCCTGGGCCGTCACCTTGCAGCGGCTCCCATCCCTGGGATGCCGCCCACCCCAAATGGGTCTCGAGGATCTGGCCGAGATTCATTCGTGACGGCACACCCAGCGGCGACAAGATGATGTCCACCGGCGTGCCATCGGCAAGGAAGGGCATGTCCTCTTCGGGGAGGATCTTGGCGATCACTCCCTTGTTGCCGTGGCGGCCGGCAAGCTTGTCCCCCTCGGCGATTTTGCGCTGCTGCGCCACGTACACCCGCACGAGCTCGTTCATGCCGGGGGGAAGCTCGTCGCCGTCCTCGCGGCGGAAGACCCTCACCGCGATGGCCTTGCCCGACTCTCCGTGGGGAACCTTCAGCGACATATCCCGCACCTCGCGGGCCTTCTCGCCGAAGATGGCCCGCAGCAGGCGCTCCTCCGGAGTCAGCTCGGTCTCACCCTTCGGGGTGACTTTGCCCACCAGATAGTCGCCGGGGCCTACCTCGGCACCGATGCGGATGATCCCCCTCTCATCCAGGTCGTGCAAGACCTCCTCGGCAACGTTGGGGATGTCACGAGTGATCTCCTCTGCACCCAGCTTGGTGTCGCGCGCCTCGATCTCGTACTCCTCGATGTGGATCGAAGTGAGCACGTCCTCTTTGACGAGACGCTCGGACACAACGATGGCGTCCTCGTAGTTGTGACCCAACCAGGGCATAAAAGCAACCAACAGGTTCTTGCCCAACGCCAGCTCGCCGTTTTCGGTAGAGGGCCCGTCGGCAAGGACCGTCTCCTTGTGCACCCGATCACCCTCCCTGACGAGAGGCTTCTGGTTGATGCACGTCCCCTGATTCGATCGCACGAACTTCTTCAGATTGTACTGACGGCGCTTGGTGCCCGAGCGAGTCACGATGGTGTCGCCGGTCACCTCGATGACTTCACCTTCTTCGTCGGCAATGATGGTGTCGCCGGAGTCGCGTGCGGCCCGCCTCTCCACGCCGGTGCCGACGAGGGGCCCCTCGGAACGCAGCAGCGGAACCGCCTGCCGCTGCATATTCGATCCCATGAGAGCCCTGTTGGCGTCATCGTGCTCCAGGAATGGAATCAGGGCCGTGGCCACCGAGACGAGCTGCTTCGGCGACACGTCCATGTAGTCGACCTGCGAGGGCGGGACGTAGTCGACGTCCCCGCCGTCACGCCGCACGAGCACCCGCCTATTGGCGAACGAACCGTCCTCCTTGAGCGGTGCGTTTGCCTGGGCGATGACGTGCCGCTCCTCTTCGGTTGCAGTCAGGTAATCGATATCCGCCGTCACCCGGCCCTTGACCACTCGCCGATAAGGAGTCTCGATGAACCCGAAACGGTTCACCTTCCCATAGGTCGCCAAAGAGCCGATGAGGCCGATGTTGGGCCCCTCCGGAGTCTCGATCGGGCACATGCGACCGTAGTGAGAGGAGTGGACGTCGCGCACCTCAAAACCGGCGCGCTCACGTGAAAGCCCGCCGGGACCAAGAGCGGAGAGCCTCCTGCGGTGGGTGAGCCCGGCCAGCGGGTTGGGCTGATCCATGAACTGGCTCAGCTGGCTGGTGCCGAAGAACTCCTTGATCGAAGCCACGACAGGCCGGATGTTGATCAGGCTCTGCGGAGTGATCGCCTCGGGATCCTGGGTGGTCATACGCTCCCGTACCACCCTCTCGAGCCGGGTCAGGCCAACACGAATCTGGTTCTGGATCAGCTCACCAACCGTCCGCACACGACGGTTGCCGAAGTGGTCGATGTCGTCGGTGCGGTGGTCCGGCTTTCCCTCGTGCAGATTCACCAGGTAACGAATGGTCTCAAGAATGTCGTCCTTGGACAGCAAGCCGAGGTTCTCCTCGCGATACGCCTCCAGCTCGGCCGGATCGAGACCGCCGCGGCCGAACTTCTGGGCCAGCTTGTAGCGACCCACTCGGGTGAGGTCGTAGCGCTTCGGGTTGTAGAAGAGAGTGTTGATGAGCCCGCGTGCAGACTCGACCGTGGTCAGCTCGCCGGGACGAAGCTTGCGGTAGAGATCGAGCAAGGCATCGTCTCGCTCCACCGTGGTGTCCTTCTCCAGCGTGCTGCGGATCGACTCGGCCCCGTCGAAGAGTTGAAGCATCTCCTCATCGCTTTGGGCGAAATCGAGAGCTCGAAGGAATGTGGTGACGTACTGGCGGCGCTTGCGGTCGACGCGTACGCCAACGGTGTCCTTCTTGTCGATATCAAATTCGAGCCAGGCGCCCCGGCCCGGGATGATCTTCGCCGTGAAGATGTCACGATCACTCGTCTTGTCGACGCTCTGGTCGAAGTAGACGCCCGGCGAGCGCACCAGTTGGCTGACTACGACCCGCTCGGTGCCATTGATGATGAAGGTCCCATTCGGCGTCATCATCGGGAAGTCGCCGAGGAAAACCTGCTGCTCCTTGATCTCCCCCGTTTGGCGGTTCATGAAGCGCGCGGTCACGAACAGCGGCCGTGAGTAATTGGTGTCCCGCTCCTTCGCCTCCTCGATCGTCATTGTTGGTTCCTCGAACCGGTGATCGGTGAGCTCGAGAGCAAGCGTGCCGGTGAAGTCCTCTATCGGTGAGACCTCTTCAAAAATCTCCCTCAGGCCGCGTTCGAGGAACCAGCCAAAGGAATCGTGTTGTACGGCGAGGAGATCAGGTAGCGGGAGGACTTCGGGGATCTTTGCGAACGACAGACGCTCGGTGCGCGCACGAGCCAAGGATTCCTCCTCATCGATCTGGCGGGCGGATTATCGGGCCTACACGGACGGCAAGAAGCCAGGATAGCACACAGCTATCCCAGCTCGGCACCTGCCGGTTGGTTCATACCTCTCAGTTGTCTACGGCCCAAAGATACCCCTCTCTGGCCCGCGAGGCAAGGCCCAAAACCACCTCAGGGCACCAGCGTGCGGTCGTACACCCAGTCACACAGCCGCCGAAACAGCGGCGGCCGGGGAGCCAGGGCCTTCGCTTGATCGGCTTCCAGCATGCGCCCGATGTGCAAAGCCCACATGACAGCGCTGGCAGCCACGGCCGCTGTCAGCAGGCCCGCTATTGCCGCACCCGCCACTGCCCCGGCCCAACCGCCGCAGACGGCGCCGGTCACGGAGAAGCCGACAAGGAGAAGTACCGGGCCAAGCATCAGGGGAAGGGTAGAGGGGGACAGACACGTTTGGCCGCTTCGAGCACAAGGGGAAAGCAGATTGCCAATCGCGGATTGCAGTCTGACCTTGCCTCCCACATTCTGCCCGCTGCATTCTGCATTCTCTTGTCAGGACTCTCGCTCCACCACCCGCGATTGTGGGCGGGCCTCACCGGCCCGCCCACAGTGTCCAGGCGCTGCTACTTGAGCTCTACGGTGGCGCCGGCGCCTTCCAGCTGCGCCTTCGCCTTCTCTGCCTCTTCCTTGCTGGCGGCTTCAAGCACCGGCTTCGGGGCCTCGTCGACAAGGGCCTTGGCCTCCTTGAGACCGAGGCTGGTCAGTGACCGCACCTCTTTGATGACCTGCACCTTTTTTTCGCCGGCGGCGATGAGGACGACGTCGAACTCGTCCTTCTCCTCTTCGATCTCAGCTGCGGCGGCAGCGGGTGCCGCGGCCAGAGCCACAGGGGCAGCCGCCGTCACACCGAACCTCTCCTCAAAGGCCTTCACAAAATCGGAGAGCTCGAGCACCGTCCACTTCTCAATCTGATCGAGCACCTCTTCGGCGCTCATCTTTGCAGCCATCGTCATTCCTCCTCGGCCGCGGCGGCCTTCTCGTCTTCGGCCTCCTCGGCCGGTTCATCGGTGTTGTCGGCTTTGTCCGGCTTTGCCTCACCTTCGGGCGCCGCCACAATGGCAGCTTCATCGGCTCCAGCCTCTTCGGCCACCGGTTCCTCGACGTGCTCGGCCGCCATCTCGGCGCCGGCACCCGTCTCTTCGGCAGATGCCTCATCGGCACTCGCGGCCTCGACAGCCGGCTCGAGCTCTTCGCCTGCCTCGCGCCGCTTCTCGATGAGCTGGCGTAGCACGGTCGCCGTGTCGCGGGGCAAGGCGGCCAGGAGCCGGGCGAGAGTGCTCAGTGGCTCCTGAAGCGTTGCGGCCACTCGACTCAGCAGCACCTCACGGGGATCCAGGTCGGCAAGCTCTGAAACCTTCTCGGGCGGAAGCACCTCACCGCCGAGCAGTGCTCCCTTGATCAGCAGGCGATCATGGTCCCTGGTGAAATCCCGCAATGCCTTTGCCGCGACCGTCGGGTCGCCGCCGGTGTAGGCAAGTCCGGTAGGCCCCTCCAGCATCTCGAGCAGCCCTTGGTGGCCCAGATCCTCGGCGGCCCGGCGAGCCAGAGTCATCTTCACGACCTTGAATTCGGCTTCCGCCCGGCGCAGCCCGCGGCGCAGTTCCTGCTGTTCGGTCACTGAGAGCCCGGCATACTCGGCGACAAACACGGCGGCAGCCTCATCGAGGCGCTCCTTGATGTCGGCGACCGCCTGGACCTTCTCTGGTCTTGGCATCGCACCTCCTAGACGAAGTCTCCCCGTAAAAAAGACGGGCTCCCGGTTGGAGACCGCGGGAGCCCTGCTCAACGCCTGGCAAACCTACGCCGGTGGCCTTTTGGCCTTATCCCAAATGGGACCTGCGGTCTCGGGTCCTTCAAATGTGTGAGGGCACAGTAGTGACGCCCGATGGGGTGAGCAAGGCGGATTCGATGCAGTGACCTGGACACGCGCCTCGCCCCGCGCCATCATGGTGCCAGACGTGGGGGGATCCACGGCGCCAGGAGCGTTTCCACCAGCGCTCCCGCAGTCGGATCACCGCTGGGAAAGGCCAGTCCCTACCCTGGCCCTCTGGCGATGATGAGTCGGCGACTTCCTGGCCCGTCGCCGACCGAGGTCCGCGGGTAGTCGGGATCCCCCCCAACTCTGTCTTCAGCGAAGCGAATCGAGCAGCGCGTCGATCTGGTTGACGTCAACCTTCACACCGAATCCCATCGTCGAGGCCACGGTGAGCTTGCGCACGTAGCGGCCCTTTGCCGCGGCCGGCCGAGCCCTAATGATCTCGTCGGCGACTGCGGCGAGATTGCCCTCAAGAGCCGATTGCTCGAACGAGACCTTCCCCACCACAACCTGCACGTTGCCGTAGCGATCGTTCCGGTATTCGACACGACCCGCCTTGAACTCGGCAACCGCCTTGCCGACCTCGTCGGTGACCGTGCCCGCCTTGGGATTGGGCATCAGCCCGCGGGGCCCAAGAACCCGACCCAGCTTGCCCACCTCACTCATCAGCGAAGGAACGGCGATGGTGACGTCCCAGTCGAGCGGCTGTTCCCCAGCCGCGACCTTGGCACCGAGATCCGCGCCGCCCACAAGATCGGCCCCAGCTTCCTCGGCAGCCTTTGCCTCGTCGCCGTCGGCAAAGACGGCAACTCTCACCGTCTTGCCGGTGCCGTGGGGCAGGGTCACGGTCCCTCGCACCCCCTGGTCGGCCTGGCGCGGATCGATGCCGAGCACAAAAGCAGCCTCGACAGACTCATCAAAATTGGCGGCGGCCAACGATTTCACCATCGCCAGGGCTTCACCGGGGGGGTAGTAGGCCGACCGCTCGAACTTGGCGGCGGCGTCGGTGCGCTTTTTGCTCATCACATTCTCCTTGTGGTGTTCACGGTCCGGCCTGGACCTCCCACTGTGTCTGTTCTTCCGAACGGGGCTCCAACCCCATCTTCATTCAACCCTCGACGACAAGGCCCATCGAACGGGCCGTGCCTTCGATTATCTTCATGGCCGCTTCGATGTCGTTGGCGTTGAGGTCGACCATCTTGGTCTGGGCGATCTGGCGCACCTGTTCACGAGTCACCGAGCCCACCTTGTTGGTGTGCGGCTCGGGAGAGCCCTTCTCCACCTTGGCCGCCTGGCGCAGCATGACCGCGGCCGGCGGCGTCTTGGTGACGAAGGTGAACGAACGATCTTCGTAGATGGTGATCTCGACCGGGATGATGGTTCCGGTCTGGCTTTCCGTGGTGGCGTTGTACGCCTTCACAAAATCCATGATGTTGACGCCGTGCTGGCCCAGCGCCGGCCCCACCGGCGGCGCCGGACTTGCCTGCCCTGCGGGGATCTGCAGCTTGAGCAGCGCAGCGACCTTCTTACGACCCATGATTGAACCTCTTATTGCCTATCAGAATTTCTGGATCTGCTCGAAGTTGAGCTCGACCGGAGTTTCGCGCCCGAAGATGTCGACGAGCACCCTCACCTTCGACTGGTCGATGTTGATGTCCTCTATGACACCATTGAAATCGGCGAACGGGCCCTCGACGACTCGCACCGTCTCGCCAACCTCCCATTCAGGCTTGAAGCGTGGCGCCTTCTTCTCCTCCTCGTCCTTGCGAACGCCGAGGATCCTCTCGACCTCACGCCGGGACAACGCAGTCGGCTTGTTGCCCGAACCGACGAACCCAGTGACGCCCGGGGTGTTGCGCACCGTCGACCAGGAATCGTCGTCGAGGTACATACGAACCAGCAGGTAGCCGGGGAACTGTTTCTTCTGCACAGTCACCTTGCGGCCGCCCTTTATCTCAACCACGTCCTCCAGTGGGATGACGATGTCGAAAATCGACTCCTCCATGTGCATGGACTTGATCCGAGTCCCGAGATTGGCCTTCACCTTGTTCTCGTAGCCGGAATACGAGTGGATCACGAACCAGGACCCGGGAAGCTCAAAAGGACTGGTGGGTCGGACCTTGGCCACGGCGGCGGCCTCCCCGGCATCTTCGGCCGCAGCACCCTCCTTCACATCGGACTCAGCCTCGGGTGCCTCTTTCGCGGTCGCCTCCGGCTCGGCCTCGGTGGTCTCCCCGGGCTCAGCGGCTTCCTCGGGCTCGGCCTCAGCTACCTCCTCCGCGATCCCTTCAACCGCGTCGGCAGCATCGGCATCCTCCGAAGCCTGAACTCCAAAATCTGAACTCTCTGCCCCCTCCACGGCCTCAGAGATCTCCTCAGCAGCCGTCCCCACAAGATCGGCGGCATCGAGATCCGCTACCGCCTCGGCGATCCCCTCAATCGCTTCCTCCATCGAATCGGCAGACTCTGAAACCTGAACTCCGGACCCTGAACTCTCTGCCCCCTCCACGGCCTCGGAGATCTCCTCAATTGCATCCGCTACCACATCGGCATCCTCCGAACCCTGGGCTCCGGGATCCGAACTCTCTACCCCCTCCACGGCCTCAGAGATCTCCTCAATCGCATCCTCCGCCGAATCGGCAAGCTCTGAACCCTGAGATCTGGGCTCTGAAATCTCGCTTTCCTCAAGCGCGTCGGAGGTACCCCCCTTGCTCGAGGGCATCTCAAGTCGCTCCTCGAGATCGCTCATCTCATCTCCAGGAAGCTCAGCACGGCTTGTTTGAGGCTGAAGTCGACACCCAAGGTATAGAGAGTGACAAACCCGGCCGTGATGATGGTGACCACGGTGAAAACGACGACCTCACGACGACTCGGCCATGCCACCCGCTTCAGTTCGGTGCGCACCTCACGGAAGAACTGGCGGATTCCTGTCCGCTGGCGCCGGCGCTTGGGCTGTGCACGGGCGCGGCGCTCCCGCAGGCGCTCCTCTTCCTTTGCCTGCAGCCTTCGCAGCTCTCGGTTCATCCTCGTCTTCCTTCCAATCGAGCAGGGGCGGAGGGACTCGAACCCCCAACCGCTGGTTTTGGAGACCAGTGCTCTGCCAAGTTGAGCTACGCCCCTCGGTGCGCTCACGACGCGCGTGAGCCTGGCAGACGAATGGCCGGCATTGTACATGCACCCATGCGTCGCAAGCCAAGATGAGTGACCGGCAGTCCGGCGGCGCCGGGGGCTCCGGAACCCGTGTGCTGCGGAAGCGACCGGCTAGCCGACCGCCCGTGAGCGCCGACGGGCCAGCCCCGTCAGCAGCGCCACGGCCGTAGCGGCCGTGACCCCGGCGGCGGCGGCATACCGGGCGGCGACCCGGGCAGCAAGGCGCCGGCGCGGATCGGCTGCGTCCTGGGTGCCGAGCCGGGCCATGGCGGCGGCGTGGAGATACGACGGTGCCGTCACCATTTCGCCACGCAATGAAGCCAGGGCGCGCTCCAGGGAGCGGCTCCGCACCTTGTCGGCTTGGCACCGGAGACAATGCTCGCGATGACGATGAGCGAACTCAGTTGGCCAGCCCTGGGGCCACCAAGAAACAACCCGGCAGCGCACTTCACTCATCGTGATCCTTCCAGAAGAACCCGCAGACGTTTTCGGGCCCGGTGCAGTCTCACCTTTGCCGTGGTCTGGGTGATGCCGAGCTCATGAGCCACCTCGCCGTTGCTCCACCCATACACATCGCGCAGGACCAACACAGCTCTCTGCCCGGTCGACAGCTTGCCGATGGCCCGGCGCAAGCCGGTCCTGATCTCGACCAACTCGCCGGCGCGCTCCGGCGCCAATCCGGTATCTACAATCGCATCGTCGAGCTGCTGGGCCTGATGGCGAGCCGATCGCCGTCGCAGAGTCCAGGCCGTGTTGACCGTGATGCGATGCAGCCACGTCGAGAAAGCGGCGTCACCGCGGAACCGAGGCATGGCCCTCCAGGCCCGAATCAGGGCCTCTTGGGCCACATCGGCCGCCAGATTCGGGCCCACCAATCGCAGCGCCAGTGTGTACACGGTGTCCTGATGCCTCCAGACAAGATCTCCAAATGCTTCCCGGTCCCCGTTACGGGCCCGTTCCACAAGCTCTCGCTCGTCGCGTTTGACCTCACCTGCCGTCATCGGGTTACCCGCATGGTCGCCGTCACCAACGCCTCACCTTCAGCCGCAACCGCCAGATCGAGCACGGCGTAGTCGTCACCGATCGATTTCACCTTGCCCGCCACCGTAGCCTCGGCTCCAGGATGGAGCGGACGACGAAAACGCGCCCGCATCTCCTCCAGCGGCGCCGGACCCTCCTTGTACCGCGCCCCTGCCTGCATCAGCCATGCCGTCATCAAGAGACCGTGAACGACAACGCCGGGGAGACCGGCCCGCCGAGCCACCTCGTGGTCCCAGTGGATCGGATTCCAATCGCGTGTGGCCCCCGCGTACCGAATGAGATCGGTGCGGCTGGCCGAGCGTGCCATGGCCGGCACCGGCTCTCCGGCTGCCGGGAGCGCCAGCGGCTGAGCGGCTTCATTGGTCCCACTTTCTCCGGGCTCCGGCTCAGTCTTCTCCTCTGCTTCCGCGGCCGCCTCGTCACTGAGGAGGAAGATGGATCGTCCCTCGAGCCATGGACCTCCATCACCTAGTGCGTCGAGGTCGAAGGTGACCAGATGCACCGCGCCGCGGGCGCGGATCGCGCCGACCCGGCCGGTGACGTTCAGCGTCTCGCCGACCTCAATCGCCCTGTGCCAGGCAAAACCCTGGTCGGTATGAATGAGTGAGCGGGTGAAGGGTACAACGGCCGGATCGGCAAGGAACCGCGGCGCCACGGCAAAAAGCGCCACGGAGGCGAAGGAGGGCGGCGCGTGACCACTCCAGCGGCCCGGCTCGTCGCCGGTAGCGGCAACAAGATCTGCGACTGCGCCAGATTCGACTGGCAAGGCCACCGGACCGTAGGAACGCCCTTCCAGGCCGGTGAGGCTCACGGTGCCGGCGGGCCCGCGACGCCGGGCCCTCTTCCCCAGATCACCGGGTTTCCTTGTGCGCCGTGTGAGTGCGGCACCAGCGGCAGTACTTCTTCAACTCCAGGCGATCACGAGTGTTCGTGCGGTTTTTTGTGGTCACGTAGTTCCGGCGCTTGCACACTTCGCATGCCAGCGTGATAGGTGGCCGTTTGTCCGAAGCCATGGTTCTCGATCTCCTCCGGCGCGGTGCCGCTCACCCGAACCAGGCAGTGCTCCCGATTCGGAGGACCGGCCCCCGGACTATTTGATGATTTTGGTGACTCGGCCGGCGCCTACGGTGCGGCCACCCTCACGGATAGCGAACCGCAGACCCTCATCCATCGCGATCGGGGAGATCAACTTGACCTGCATCACCGTGTTGTCCCCC
>Ga0307421_1000980_pt1 | contig 17989 bp, 18 predicted proteins | sample SalMarWE160270MG_FD_202163 | JGI IMG/M metagenome (GOLD analysis project Ga0307421, IMG submission 202163) | Salt marsh sediment microbial communities from the Plum Island Ecosystem LTER, Massachusetts, United States - WE1602-70 | ecosystem: Environmental > Aquatic > Marine > Intertidal zone >...
ATGCTGGTCATCGAGGCACTTCATAATGCCGACAAGCACATCAGCGCTGAAGAAATCTACGAGCAGTTACATAGTCGTTATCCCTATGCCAATATATCCACGGTCTATCGTACTCTAGAGCTACTGAAGAAATTAAATTTGGTTACGGAAACCGACTTTGGCGAAGGACGTGTCCGCTATCATGTTGCTGAGAAAGGGCATCACCATCACCTCGTTTGCCGTAGCTGTGGCAAGGTAATAGACCTGGAGGAGTCTGCACTATATCCGTTAAAAGATACCTTGCTTCAGGAATACGGATTTGACGCCGATTTAAGGCACCTGGCCATTTCAGGAGAGTGCACTGGGTGCCGCAGAAAAAGGGAGAAATAAAAGCATTGCTATGGATAACGTTCAAGAAAAACTGCGCATTCTGCTTGACTACTGGATTGAACATAACAGCGAACATGAGAAAGAGTTCCTTGATTGGGCTGACAAAGTTGTCTCGTTATCCACTGAAGTAGCACAGCAGTTACAAGAAGCGGCCGCCAAGATGGCTGCGGCTAGCAACGAGCTAATGAAAGCAAAACAGGCTCTGCCAAAGAGCAAGGAGAGGCACTAGGATGTGTATGGCTAAACTTTATGAGGCCGAAGAAGGCGACAAGCCGATTCTGGAGGACATCGCCCGCCTGACAATTGCTGACAGGCAAGTAGAAGTAGAGACCCTCTTTGGAGAACGGAAGGTTTTTCAGGGCAAGGTGCGACAGATAGACTTCTTAAAGTCTCAAATACATCTGGAAAAGGATTAATTTTTTTGCCTGATAATTGCAATTAATTGCAATAAAACGGAGCGTTAAGATGACAGGAAAGGGTGGTAAAGATTTGCCCGGAATGCAGATAAGGCCTGTAGGGATAGTGAAAAGCCAGATAAAAGAGCCTAGCCTGGTTGTTAAGTGGCGTGACTTAGAGTGGAAGGGAGTATTAGAGGATGCGAGAAAAGAGCAAAGCTTGATATCGGAGATTTTGATATCCGATGACTTCACCGGTATTCTCGATGGGATAGAGGATTTCTCTCACATTCTTGTCCTCTACTGGGCCCATTTTGCTTCAGAAGAAGACCGTTCTCTTATCAAAGCTCATCCCATGGGCAGAAAGGACCTGCCAGAAGTAGGTATTTTTGCTACTTGTAGCCCCGTCCGACCTAACCCTATCTGTGTGTCGGCAGTTCCCTTGCTTGAGCGAAACGGGAATCTTCTGAAGGTAACAAGCCTGGATGCTATTGATGGCAGTCCTGTGATCGATATCAAGCCCTATGCTCCTAGCTACTATACTATAAGAGAAGTGAAAGTAAGCAAATGGATGGAACAAATAGAGAGGGAATTTACCCAGGCTTCAGGGAAAAAACACTGAACTATTGATTGATTAAGGAGGTCCTATGAAGAGAAAGCTTGTACCAGTCATTCTAGCAGTACTTCTTTTGGCGAGCATATTTACGCTCTTGTCCTGTACCCAACAATCGGTGGACATCATGGCCGGGAGCTCGCTTATCGCCAACATCATTCAGGATGTAGCTGACGGCAAATTGGAAACTCGCACTCTTATACCGCCGGGTACGTGTCCGGGACACTACGATGTAAAGCCAAGCGATATTGTGGCACTGGCCAATAGCAAAGCCCTTTTTATTCACAATTACCAGGAGAATTTCGAAAATATCACCGGACTGATTGAAGCTGCAGAAAACCCCGACCTTATTATCAAGGTTATTGATATTACGGGTAACTGGATGGTACCCGCGGTCCAGGCTGAAGCAGTAGACAAAATTGCTCAAGCCCTGGGCGAGATAGACCCGGAGAATGCCGCGTATTATGAGGGGAAAGCCGACGAAAGGGCGCAGGCTATTTTAGCTAAGGGCGAAGATGTGGAAAGTGAATTGCAAGGAGCCGGAGTAGAGGGAGTAACGGTAATCTGCGCCGAGATGCAACAAGGATTTGTAAATTGGGCCGGGTTTAATATCACGGCTACCTTCGGTCGGCCCGAAGACTTGAGTCCCGCTGATGTGAACCAATTGATAACCGAGGCTAACCAAGCCGGTGTAGTTTTGATCATCGATAACCTCCAGAGCGGTTCCGCGACGCTAGGCGCATCTATCGAACAGGATGTTGAAGCCATTCCGGTAACTATATCTAACTTCCCCGGCGGCTTCGAGAACACCGAAACCTGGGAGAAGGCAATAGATAAGAACGTCGATTTACTGTTGGAAGCTTTGAATGAATGGGAGGAACAATATGGATAACACAGTCATCAAGATTCAAGACGCTGTAGTTTCCTACCGGGAAGATGTAGCTTTACAGGGCGTGTCTCTGGAGGTAAAGAGTGGAGAATTCATCGGCATTATCGGACCTAACGGCGCTGGCAAAACTACCCTGCTCACTGTGATTAATGGCCTGGGCAAACTGGTTCATGGACAAGCCTGGGTATTGGGGTCGCGGCTAAACGGTAGAAGTAGTAGTAATTTGAGGAAGCGCATAGGTTACGTGGCTCAGGTAGAAAATATCGACCCCAGGTTGCCCATCAATGTTAGGGAGACGGTAATGGTAGGCTGCTATGGTCGCCTGGGACTATTCCATCGGCCAACACGGGCTCAATGGGGAACTGTAGACGAGGTATTGGAAATGGTGGGCATGACTCATTTAGCCCGACGCCCGATAGGTCATCTATCCGGGGGCGAATACCAGAGGGCAGCCATTGCCCGAGCTTTGGTTCAGCAGCCTGAGATATTTCTTCTTGATGAGCCGACAGCTTCAATAGATAAAAAAGCTCAAGGCGAAATCTTAAGCCTGATACAACTTATTCACAAGGAATATCATATGACTACTTTATTCGTCACCCATGACCTTAGAACATTGCCTTCTGTTTGCCAAAGATTGATTCTCATGAAGGATGGCAAGATATGGCAGCAAGGTAGCCTGGAGTCAATGCTCAGGGAAGAGGTGCTGAGTCAGCTTTACGGAGCTCCAATCTCAGTAGCAACTGAGATTGCTTCGTCCCCAGCACTCAAGGGGCTGAGTGCTGGGTCCTCGCAATGACAAAAGAGAGTGTGTCATTGCGAGCCTCGACAAGTCGGGGCTTGGCAATTTCGGCAAAAGAGATGGTTGTTGACATTTGGGAGTTAAGGTAAAGAGGATATAGTGTTGTCTATTTTACAGTATCATTTCATGCAGAACGCCATTCTGGCCGGGTTATTGGGCGGCATAACCTGTTCTGTGGTGGGCGTCTTCGTAGTTACCATGCACCTCTCCTTTATCGGGGTATGTATCGCCCACGCTGCCTTTGCAGGGGCGCTCCTGGGACTCTGGCTGGGGTTTAATCCCTTGATTGGTGCCTTGCTCTTCAGCCTGGCCTCGGCAGCAATTATCGGACCTGTGGCTGACCGCGGGGAATTAAACCCCGATACTTCCATAGGCATTGTTTTCTCTCTGATGCTGGGACTTGCTTTCCTTTTCATGGGCTTGATGCCCGGGGCCAGGACTGAAGCCTTAAACCTGTTCTGGGGGAGTATATTGACCGTTAATCAACAGGATCTCATCTTTTTAGCCGTTATAACAGGCGTAATAGTCGGGTTGGTGGCCGCTTTCTATAAGGAAATTCAAGCAGTGATTTGCCATAGAGAGGTAGCTCTAGCCGTGGGCATACCGGCAACCCTTATTTTCTATGGCTTGCTATTCTCTACTGGAATAACCATCACCGCCTCACTGCAAAGCATAGGTGGCTTGCTTATTTACAGTCTTATTCTCAATCCCGCAGCCGCTGCCTATCAACTCACTTATAGCTTAAAGCGGATGCTTCTTATCGCTGTTGCTTTTGGTGTTATTTCTTGCTGGGCCGGGCTCGCAGCCTCATATTTGCTTGTCATTCCCTCGGGTGCCGCCATAGTGATAACTTCTGCTATTATCTTCGGCCTGGCAACGGCATTCTCTCCTAAGAGAAAAGTGAAGAGATGGCAGAAAGCTTCGTTAGCAGGTTAGATATGCAACTTCAAGAATATTTCGATCAACTGGCCCCAACCTGGGACCAAGAGTTTACCCGGGAGAGGTTGGAGTGTCTGGGCAACATTGTCAAGGAATTAGGCATAGAACCTGGAAATTATGTGCTTGATATTGGCAGCGGTACGGGCGTCCTTTTGCCCTTTCTAGTCGCAGAGCTGGGTGATGAGGGAAAAATTGTCGCCCTGGATTTTTCAGCGGAGATGTTATGTCAAGCGAAGGCCAAAAACTTCCAGCCTATAGTTGGTTTTGCTCAGGCTGATGTTCTTGCCATTCCCCTGGCTGATAGTTCTGTGGACCTGGCTATGTGCAACAGTGCCTTTCCTCATTTCGACGACAAGGTCAAGGCACTAAAGGAAATAGCCAGGGTGCTCAGGGATAATGGCCGGCTGGTTATCTGCCACACCATGAGCCGAAAGATGATTAACCAGCTTCACCAGTCCATCGGTGGCGCGGTTGCCAATGACCTTTTGCCCGATGAGTTTCAGTTAAAAAGGCTGATAAAGCAGGCTGGTTTGAAGGTAACTCATTTCGAGGACGGCCCGGAACGATATCTGGTTATTGCCGAGAGGAGCGCCCGTCAAAATCATTAAGCTTCAAGCTCGAGGCTGATATCTAAAGCCCTGGCGGAGTGGGTAAGGGCGCCAATAGAAATAAAATCGACGCCGGTTTCAGCTACAGCCCGAACATTGTCCAGCGTAATTCCACCCGAGGCTTCAATCAAAGCACGGCCGTGAATAGTTTTTACCACCTTACGCATATCCTCGAGATTCATATTGTCAAGCATGACGATATCTGCCCCAGCTTCAACAACTTCTAAAGCTTCTGACACAGTCCCGACCTCTACTTCGACCCAGCACTCAGAGCTCTGAGTGCTGGGCTGCTGTGGAGCATTTCGTCTTGCTTTGGCTATAATCTTCTTGATATTCAATCCCTGGCTGCGGAGCGCCACCAGATGGTTATCCTTAATGAGTACGCCATCGCCTAAATTCATACGGTGATTTCCCCCACCCCCTACCCTGACAGCATACTTTTCCAGTGACCTCAAGCCCGGGGTGGTCTTTCTGGTATCCATAATGCGCACCGGCAGTCCTTCGACTCTTGCCATGTAACGATTGGTCTCCGAGGCAATGCCACTCAAGCGCTGGAGGAAATTCAGGGCTACCCTCTCTGCTTTGAGAATACTGGCAATGCTGCCCGATACTCTGGCTACTTTACTGCCCGGCTTAACTTTAGCCCCGTCTTCCAGAAGAATCTCCACCTTTAACTCCGGGTCAACCCGATGGAAAACCTGCTTGGCCGCTCCTGTGCCGGCCAGAATGCCTTCTTCCTTGGCCACAATAGAGCCAGTCCCTCGCTGGTCGCCGGGTATTAAGGCCTCGGTAGTAACGTCACCCTTACCAAGGTCCTCAGCTAAGGCGCGGTCGATAATTTCTTCAATCTGGGGCTTACTTGCTGCCATTTTTCCTAAAAACGATATGCCGCTGCCATTCTGGCGAAGTCTGTGGGAAATCTGTGCGAAAGTGAGCGCCGCGACTTTCTTTGCGGAGTAAAGCGGCCTCAGTCACGAGCCGGGCACATAATACCAGATTATTTAGTTCATAGGCGGGACGGTCACTGGGTTGTGACAGGAGACCTTCCCAGGTGGCCAAAATACCTGCCGCCTCTTCGAGACTTTTGCCGGAACGGATGATTCCTACTTTGTCCCACATGAGGGACTGCAGGTTGGGCAGATTAAGGTGTGGCACCTTGGGTAGCGCCTCTCTATGAGGGAGGCAATACGAGATTGCGGAGCTTGTTCCGAGCCCCCCCGGAGGTTGCTTCGTCGCTTCGTTCCTCGCAACGACGGGCGAGGAATCCCGTTCCTCGCAATGACGAGGAGGGTCGGTCACTTCAGTCCTTTGCACTATCCTCTTGCTAAAAACAACCGACTCAAGCAGAGAATTCGATGCCAGCCTGTTAGCGCCATGCACTTCGGTGCAGGCGGTCTCGCCAGCAGCAAATAACCCCGGGATATTTGTTTCTCCCCAACTGTTGACCTTCACTCCTCCCATAAGGTAGTGAGCGGCGGGGGCGACCGGGATAAGCCCTTTAGTGATATCCAGGCCATGATCCAGACAAAAGCGATATATGTGGGGGAATCGGGTGGTAATTAACCGAGGTGACAAATGGGTAACGTCCAGAAAAACGCTATCGCTGTGGGTTTTCTTCATTTCGTAGACAATGCTGCGGGCTACTATATCCCTCGGCGCCAGCTCGGCCTCAGCAATATAATCCGGCATGAAGCGATGCCCTTCCACATTTTTGAGTATGCCACCCTCTCCCCTGACTGCTTCAGAGATGAGGAAGGGGGCTACTCCGGGCAAGCGAAGAACAGTGGGATGAAACTGGAAAAATTCTATATCGCTTATTTCGGCACCGGCTTCAAAAGCCAGAGCTATCCCGTCGCCAGTAACCACATCGGAGTTAGTGGTATATTTAAACAACTTCCCGGCACCACCAGTAGCCAGGATGAGAAACTGGCAGCCATACTCTTCCGCAGAGCCAGTTCGGCAATCAAGAGACCTTACACCAGTTACCTTTCCGTTCTGGACTAAAATTTCGCTAGCCAGGCAATTTTCCAGGATTTTGGTGGGAGTGGAGCGCACACGGCGACTTAAGGTAACCTCGATATGCTCCCCGGTGGCATCTCCGCCGGCATGCATAATGCGCGGCACACTATGGGCTGCCTCTCTGGTCAAGGTAATTTCACCGTCCAAAGTGTCGAAGGGCACTCCGGATTTGATTAAATCAGCAATGCAATCGGCAGCCTCATCGGTCAAAATACGCACTGCGTCGGCATCACACAGGCCATCCCCAGCAGCCATAGTGTCTTTGAAGTGGAGTTCGGGAGAATCATCCTTGCTCATGGCAACAGCAATGCCGCCTTGAGCATATTTGGTGTTGCAGTCATCTATGCTCCCCTTAGTCAGGATAAGTACGCTGCCCCGTTCTATAGCAAGCAAGGCAATATAGAGCCCGGCAATGCCACTGCCAACTATAATATAGTCGTAGTGATTCATTTACTTTACCTTCCCTTCGTCAAGAGGGAAACACAGGTGCAGAGTCACATAAAGATTGAACAGGTTTCAAAAACGCATCACGTTCCCAACTTGTCTGACGGTGACTACCTGATGCTTCTGGCTCCTGATGTCAGAATACTCCCCCACCACTTTCCTCAACTTCTTGTTTGCCAAGTATGCTGCCTCTAGCAACTTTCATTGTTGCTCCCGACTCTATCCTCAGAATTGCAGTATCTTCACCCAGACTTTCAATTTGTCCATAAATCCCGCCAGCTATAATCACCTTTTCTCCCACTCTCAGTTCCTTCATCATTTCTTCGTGTTCCTTTTGTTGCTTCTGCCTCGGTCTGATCATCAAGAAATACATGATGGCAAAAATTGCTACCAAAAAGATAATCATTCCCCATGTTTCCATCGTGTACCCTCCTTTAATTAATTATTTTTTAACCTCGCCTCTCAGCGACCAGGGACTTGTTTTCTCGATCTGGATTCTTGCCAATTGGCCCAGCCAGTCGCCAGTATTTTCGAAGAATACCAGCTTATTGCTCCGGGTGCGCCCAAACCATTTCTCCTTCTTCTTGCCTTCTACCAGCACTTCCACCTCCCTGCCTTGAAGTTGCGAGTTAAGCTCGCTGGCTATAGCCTCTTGTAACTCTTCAATCTTATGGAGCCTTTCCCTCTTCACCTCCGGAGGAATATTATCCTGATATTCCTGCCAGGCAATTGTGCCAGGGCGAGGAGAGTAAGCCGCCACATGAACGACATCAAACCTCATTTCCTTGAGCAAAGACAAGCTGTGCTCAAATTGCCCCTCCGTTTCTCCGGGAAAGCCAACGATTATATCTGTGCTCAGAGATATTCGAGGGATCTTACGGCGAATGGTATGGGCAAGTTCTCTATATTTTTCCACAGTATATCCTCGCCTCATAGCCCTCAGTATATCATCATCACCAGCTTGAACAGGCAACTCCAGATACTCACAAACTTTGCTTAGAGAAGCTACAGTGTCAATGAGCTTCGGGCTTATATCCTTGGGATGATTTGTCAAAAAGCGAATCCTGACAAGGTCATCTATGCTATTTAATTCGTTCAGCAAATCAGCAAGGTCGGGATGCCCGGGCAAATCGTGTCCGTAAGAATCAACATTCTGCCCCAGCAAAGTTACCTCTTTTATGCCTCGTCCTACTAGCTCCTCCACTTCGCAGACTATTTCCTCCAGAGGGCGGCTCACCTCCCTTCCCCTCCGGTAGGGAACAATGCAATATGAGCAAAAATTATCACAGCCCTGGATGATGGGGATAAAAGCACATGGCGAAGGAGCCCTGCGATTGTCATTGCTATAAGCCGGAGCCCTGAGCGAAGCGAAGGGGTAGCAAAGTAATCTCTGCTCAATAGGTATGCCTTGCTTTTGCTCCCAGGCAATTAGCTCCCGGTAATCACCGGGCTTAAATAGTAGGTCAACATGAGGAAATCGTCTCTCCAATTCCTGGGTGTCGGAATCGACAAAACATCCGGTAACAAGTATCTGGAGATTGGGATTTTTATTTTTTAGGCCTTTCAATAAACCCAGGGTGCCTAAAACCTTATTCTCAGCGCTCTGTCTTACCACGCATGTATTGAGAATCACTAAATCGGCATTGAAGAAAGAAGTCGCTGCCTGACAGCCAGCGGAATCTAGGTAGTCAGCTATTTGCCGGGATTCTGCCTTGTTCATCTGGCAGCCTATGGTCCAGATAAAATAGCGCGGCATAACGCTATTGCCTTCCTTCCTATTTTGGTTGCAAGGCTCGATTTTGGTTTCTTGTTCAACTTTTGGCATTTCGGTTTCCACCAATTATAATTGAAAATACCTGATTTAGGAAAACCAGAGCCTTTTCCAATATGAGCTGGGCTTGGGGAGTATTGATTTCTAACACAAGGTGAGCCTGAGATATTAAGGTAACTCGTTTATGGTCAGGACATATAACTAATTAGGGACGACAGACAATTACATTTGAAACTACTAAATTTCTAAAGCTGAATTTTAAACACCCCCTGGTTTAGCCAAGAATTTAGCTTGCCGAGTAACTTCTAAATTATCCCCTTCTGTTTAAGCTCCTTTAGCTTGGACGGTCCCCACCCTAGATACTTGAGATAGATATGCTCATTATCATAGCCAACCGGCCGGCATACCCACTTCGTTCTTATTGGATTTTCTGTCATCTTATGTTGTGCCTGAGCTACGATAAGCTCTCCATAGACAGGATCTTGAACTGGGGTGAACATGCCTCTATCCAACCAGTTGGCATCTTTCATGGCCTCCTCCGGGGAACACACTGGGGCCACCACTGGAGTAACAGGCGCCAGGCGCCCTTTCTTGCCATATTCGATGGACATACTTACAAGTTCTTCGTTGGTATACTTCTGCGTCTCCTCAAACATCAAAGGTGCCCATTTCAATTGCTCCTCTTTCTGTGTAAAAGGTGAAATGCTGATCCAGCTGGCGGCACCCCATTCATCCCATTTTCCCAGCATGTCAGCAAAGGCTTGCCACATCTCCAACCTCAAGCCACCCAGGAAAACGGCGCCATCCTTGGTTGGTGCGAAGCAATATAGCCAGCCGGCAAGGTCCAGGCTGCCAAAGCGCTCACTAACAACACCAGCTCCCTGATACCATAGCGCTGCATAATCATCAAAACGGGCGTAAGCCTCAGCACTAGCTACATCTAAAGCTTGCCCCTCTCCAGTTATTCCTCTCCAATATAAAGCAGCCAGAATACCGACCGCCATGAATGTTCCTGCTGCAGACCAAGCTATCCAAGGGCCGGCCTTGGTAGGAACCGCCCAAGGACATTCATCATAGCTCTTTCCCTCAGGCAGCATTTCTCCCGTAGCCGACTGTATTCCTGACCTGGCCTGAGCCATGTTATCGTAGTCTGGCATTCGACTCTGGCTCATAGCTCCAAATTGCCCATAACCTGTTATGGAAGCAAATATCAGCCTTGGGTTGATCTCCTTCAGTTGTTCATAACCAATACCCCAGTCATCCATAGTACCTGGTCGATATGTCTCTATGAGCACATCGGCATGCGTCACTAGTCCTTTGAATATCTCCCTACCCTCGGGTTTATTAAGATCGAGGGTTATATGAAATTTGTTCCTGCCCTCGGTCAAATAGTTAAGCCCCTCGCCCTTATACAGTATGCCATATGGTGTGCAGGTTCTGAGGAAATCGCCTCGAGGGGGTTCTATTCTCAGAACTTCGGCCCCAAACTCGGCTAAAAGTGAAGAACAGAGACAGCCGGCGAAACTCTTGGAGCTTAAGTCCAACACGGTTATATCATCCAAAGCATCCGGCTTTGTATGAGCAATTCGGGGGTCGTCTCTTTCCCTTACCCAGTCTGACCAACTCTGCTGTTTTGTCTTGGATGTTCTTGCTGCCTTTTTCATTGTTGTTAGCGAAATAAAGCTCAGTCCTCAGCCGTAATTACTCCAGCCTTGCCGTCCCACTCAGGTGGCGGTCGGCAGCCCTGCATATCCGCCCATTTGCCCAGGGCGCCGCACCGATACAACTCCTCGATTTCGTCTTCACTCTTGCCCAGAATGCGCTTCATTATGTATTCGTTGTCAAAGCCGACTGCTCTCAGAGACCGCTTGACTTTGGGAGTGCTCTTGGACATCGTCACGGGAAATTCATATTCGGTAAAAGGACCAACAAAAGGATCGTCGATGTCAATTATGAAGCCCCGCTCCCGGAAATGAGCATCCTCCACGACATCCTTGTTACTATAGACGCGCGATGCAGCGAATCCATATTGCTCAGCCAGTTCCTCGACCTCATCAGGTTTCTTGGTTCTGACCCAAGTAGCAATAATCTTGAGGATGGCAGCTGCGTTTTCTTCCTCTAGCCGAGTCAAGTGGTCTTTAAATCTGGGGTCTTCAGCCAGTTCTGGTTTGCCCATAGCGGTACACAGTCCCTTAAACTCCTCTGGAGCCGGTGCTGCAATAGCCAGGAAAGTATCATCAGTGCAGCGGAATGTATCGGCAGGACATATGGATACGTCCCTGTTTCCTGCGGGCATAGCTCCTGTGCCGGTAATTTGTTGGTAAGGCCACACCCACGACATCGCGCGCATGATATTCTCACTTTGTGAGAGTTCGATGTATTGTCCTTTGCCTGTCCTGCTTCGATGATGAAGGGCTGCTAGCACTGCCACTTCCCCCATTAAAGCACCAAAAGTGTCACAGACGTACAATCTACTCTTTAGAGGTGGCTGGCCGAGAAAACTCGACATCCAGGCATAGCCAGAAAGTGCTTGGGCAGCACCATCGTTGGAGGGCCTGTTCTCCTCAGCATATTGCCCCCATTGACCAAAGCCCGTCTTTGCGATATAAATAATATTTGGCTTAATCTCCTTGAGTTGCCGGTAACCTACGCCCCATCTTTCCAGCACGCCCGGTCTAAAATTGTCCTCTACAATGTCGGATCTGGTTGCCAGGTCTCGGAAGATTTGCTGTCCTTCCTTTTTGTGCAAATCCAAGCCCAGCCAGTATTTGTCGGTATTGCTGTGCATCATGGGTGGGGACTGCCCCCTAAAAAAGTAGCCGAAGGGAGTCATTTGACGCATTGTATCTCCCTTGGGTGGTAATTCGCACTTAATAACCTCAGCGCCCATCGCCCCCAGAAAGCCTGGCCCGGCTGGGCCAAGTATGATAGTACAAATCTCAAGCACGCGTATACCCTTTAGCGGCGATGGTTTGAAATGCTTATTTTGCCGGTAGTTTTCCCACGTCTGTTGTGCCATAAATGTCCGCTCTCCTACTTTACCTTCACTCTGCGTCCCTGCACAGCAGAACTCAAATTACTGGAGTTGAGACTACTGTATAGAAATCTCTGTGCCTCTGCACGGCATCGCGTTCAATGTACCAAAATTGCAATCTGTATATTTTACCGCCTTGGCAGTATTTGTCAATAAGCCCCGTTCGGCAATGTGCTGAAATCAGCTAGGATTATTCACTCTCATTTTCGAAAGGTTTATTAGTTACTCGAGCCTCCAACCGAGTCTTGTGTATAACACTGTGCCGACAAGGAGAAGTGCGAAAGAAAGAGCTATAGTCAGAGCTATTTGACCGGAAGTTAAGGGATTATATGCAATCATATCTGGTCCGGCCAGTAAGTGTACGATCGATGCCTGTGCCGACGAAATGGGATAGACTCGAGCAAATGTCTGCAGTGGCACCGGCAGACCCTCGTACGGAAAGAATAGGCCTGATATGGCAGATGTTATTACTGCAATGCCGACCCCTGTCATAATTGCGCCCTGAAGGTTCTTAATCAATGTGCCGGCCATAAGCCCCACTCCAGCAGAGGCACAGATTACCAGAAAGACGAAGCCAATCGCCTGTAGAATCTCGACTCCAGCTCCTGTGAAACGTGCGCCGACTGCGGTACCAATTAATATAACCAGAGCTGCTGCTAGCAAAGAAAGGGTAATAACAGCAGAGATTCTGCCAATGAAATCCTTGTAAGGTTTTATGGGCATTGATATGAGTTTGGAAAGTAAACCGTTCGCTCTATCGCCGGCGATACTGGCGGGAAGATTGGACATGCCAGCTATCATCAGTGCAAAAACCATCATTGAAATGGCGATAGAACCCTTGATATAGGGAACCACTTGTTGAGGGGCGCTACCTGTAAATGAGAAGCTTCCAATGAGTACCCAGATTATCGGCCAGGCTATAGTCCAAAACAGTGCCGCCTTCTCCCTGAGTAGCTCCTTGAGCGCCTTGGTATAGGCTGCAGATATCTGCCTCAATTATCCGGTTGCCTCCTGTAAGTTCTTTTCGGTCAGTCTGAAGAAGACGTCTTCGAGGGTGGGCCTCGCCATTTCGATACGCATCACCTTATGCCCGGCTTGGTCAAGGCTTCTTACCACATCGGCCAGTACCCTGTCGCCATTGCTTGAGTAAATCTTGTAGCCGGTCTCCGATTCCGCCACCCTCCCGTCGATGCTGAAGCCCTTCAATACTGAAAGCACGCTATCGTTCTTCACAGCCGTCTCCACGGTTATCACATCCTCGACGGCATGTTTCCTCTTGAGCTCATCAGGTGTACCTTCAGCTATCATTTTGCCATTGTCAATTAAACCCACTCTTGAGGCTAGCTCGGCGTCGCTACCAATATGAGTAATCAGGATAATACTGGTTTTCTTATCCATAATTTCTTGAATCATACTGAAAAAGGCTCTTCTGGCAGCAGGGTCGAGTCCAGTCGTCGGTTCATCCAGGATAAGGACCTTTATACCAGGGAAAATCGCTGTGGCAACTTCTAATTTCTTTCTCATCCCGCCAGAGTACTTGTCCACTCTCTTATCTGCTTCTTCAGAAAGCCCGATATTTTTTAGCATTTCAGCCACCAGCTGATTTGCCTGGCTCCGGGAGTATCCCAAGAGATTAGCGAAATACACCAGGTTTTCTCTTCCTGAAAGCTTGGGCGAGGAGAAATTCTCCTGGGGTACATAGCCTATGAATTCCTTAGCCTGTGCCGGCTTATTTCCATAGACTTCAACAACACCGCTATCTTGCGTTTTTACCGCAGCAATTATTGAAGCAAGTGTAGTCTTGCCTGAACCATTTGGCCCCATCAGAGCATAGAACTCGCCTTCTGGCACATCAAGGTTAACTCCATCAAGCACACGTCGGCTATCATATTTCTTGACTAGATTCTCTACGTGTATTGCAAGCACTTAGAAATGCCTCGATTCTGTAATCGAATTCGGTGGAATGTTCATGGAATCTTCACTGACACAGCTAAGAAGTATTATACCCTATGAGTCGACTTATTTATATAGACTCTATTTGATTCAAAGATATCATTTTCCACGACGGTGCCTTTAGGTTCACAACCTCGCCCATAATAACTTCAAGCAAAAAGCTCTTTTACCATCCTGCCCACGTATCTGGCAATGGCAAGGGAGGCGGTGAGCCCTGGTGATTCTATCCCGATTAGGTTTATTAAGCCCGGAAAGCCGGTCTTCTCCTCGTGGGCAATGACAAAATCCTGGAAGGCCTCGCCTGGCCCTTGCAGCTTAGGCCTTATGCCAGCAAATTCGGGGTCTAAATCTTCAAGTTCGATATGGGGAAGAAATCTTTGGACCGAGTTATAAAAGGCTTCCCTCTGGGTCTCATCGACCCCATAATCTATTGCTTCAACATAGCGGGCGTTGGGGCCAAGCCGCACTCTACCATCGAGCCCCACGGTCACATGAATTCCATGTCCAGCTTGCTCTGGTGTGGGGTAGATGAGCCTGTTTACAACATTTCTATATTTTGAACTTAGACTAAAATATTCGCCTTTACAGTAATGGAGCTTGTAACCTGCTTTAGCTACGTCTACCCCAGCAAGCTGGGCTATTCTGTCAGAGTTTAAGCCAGCAGCGTTTATCACAACTCGGCTGATAAAGGCAGAGATTCCTTCCCGATCCCTTATTTCGACTCTGTACTTTGCCCTCATCCTCTCTATTCCTACTACCTCAGTACCAAACACAAACTCAGCTCCTTTTTCCCTCGCCTGGCTGTAAAGAAACTTAAGCAGGTTGTAGGAATCCAAAATTCCGCTGGAAAGGGATAATAACCCGGCTCTAGCTTCAACATTTGGCTCGAGCTTTTTGAGTTCTGTTCGGGAAAGAAGCATCAAATCTTCGACGCCATTTCTTCTTCCTTGCTCGTAAAGTTTCTCAAGCTGGGTAGTCTCATTTTCGCTTGTCGCCACAATAATCTTCCCTAGCTTTTTATAGGCGATATCATGACTGTCACAAAGCTCGTAAAGCAAGCTTTTCCCTTCGACACAAAGCCTTGTCTTTAAGGAATCCTCGGGATAGTAGATGCCGGCATGAATGACTTCACTATTTCTACTGCTGGTCTCAAGCCCGAAACTATGGTTTTTCTCAAAGACGAACACTTCTTTTTTTCGTTGCGCGATTTCACCAGCCGTAGCTAGGCCGATTACTCCGGCACCGATGATTGCTACATCAATTTCAGCAAGCATTTTTAGCCAGCCTTGGGTCTAGTCTATTTTGACGAAAGCCGATGTCTTCCGGTGGTATAGAGATGCTTAGTACCAGAGTTTCACCCTCGGTTCGGAGACTGTGGAGGATGTCTAGTGCACTCTTCAGGATTTAGTGAGGCTCGAGTACTACTGATTTACCATCCATTGTAGCTCTGCCAGTCCCTTCTAAGATGAACAGGTATCCCCTCTCTTTATCCTAGAATCTTCTCTGCCTCTTCCCTATAAGCATCCATTAGATATGGTATTCCGGTGACTTTGGTGCATTCTTCGGTCAAGGACATCAACTGATGCCGTGTAATAGCTGGCACGCTGAAACACCTTGCCCCAGCCATTAATTGCTGTAAACCTACTCTAATTTTTTCGCTGAAACTGTATATTCCCACGGCACCCAGCGGGATATTCTTCATTTCACCAGCACCTACTATACCCTTGACGTCTTCGTAACAGATGAAAATCTCTTCAGGGGTTGAACCGAATTGACCAACTGTATTTGGTAACTTGCCATCCTTAAGCCACTGCTCAATATTCTTACCTACCATACCCGGAATCATCAAAGCCCGTCCCATGCAGACTGCTTTAGTGAAGGGTGCACCAAGTGCAAGAGCCTTGAATACTCCATCTTCACTACTGAATCCACCAGCAAAGGCGATATCGGGTACTCGTTTGCCTCTATCGGCCAGCTTCTGGCAAAACTCGTAAGCAGCAGCATGGAGGTAGAGACTTGGCATGCCCCATTCTTCCATCATTCGCCAAGGGCTCATACCGGTACCACCACCAGCGCCATCTAGTGTAAGCAAATCAATCTTGGCATTCGCCCCCCACCTGATGGCCATGGCCAGTTCTCGCAACCCGTAGGCACCAGTTTTCAAAGTAATACGTTTGAATCCCAAGTCCCTGAGCCTTTTAACTTCAGTATAAAAACCTTCTTCATCGATAAAACCAAGGCGGCTGTGGCGTTCAAATTCCTTGAGAGAGCCGTCCTTAAAGGCTGCCTGGGATAACGGATTTGAAGGGTCAGGCGTGATAATATAGCCACGCTTTTGAAGCTCTAGTGCTCGTTCTAAACTGTTGACCTTGATTTCGCCGCCGATACATTTCGCACCCTGTCCCCATTTTAGTTCAATGGTATTCAGACCGTGTTTTTTAATAACGTATTCGGCGACACCCAATCTAGTATCCTCTACATTCAGTTGGACCAGGATTTCGCCATATCCTTGATGATAACGTCGGTAGACTTCGATTCGACGGTCCATATCCGGTGCTGAAATAACCTTGCCATTGGAATCAAGCTTAAGCTGAGGGTCAATACCGCAAACATTCTCACCACAGACCAATGTAACCCCGCTGATAGCAGCGCCAATAGCGAAATGGTCCCAGTTCTTACGGGCTATCTCTGTGGAACCCAAAGCCCCGGTAAAGATAGGAACCTTCATCTTGACTTTAATGTCCCAGCCGTATTCAGTCTCAGTATTTACACTTGGGAAAATAGCTGTATCAGGGTCACCGATTACTCCAGGTGGTAGCCCTTCGGCCCCTAAAGCATATCCTTGGATATTCAGATGCGAGTAATCAACCGGATAATCCTTGTCACCTCCGGCAGTAACTTCACCGTAGGGTCCGGGATAGATTAGTTCCCTACCACGGAAGGTTGCCTTGAAGACCTCGCAGTTCCCGGTGCAACCGTCAAGGCAGCGGGAGCAGAGACCACTCATAGGCACTACACTTCTGGAACGATTGGCGGTTCTAGTGGCTTCATTGGCGTTTGGTCGTTGCAGATTCATTCTCTAACACTCCTTAATCTATTATTTCTTGACGGGTATCCCCTTTTTTTGCAAAAAGCTCTTAGCTTGAGATATTGAAATTTCTCCAAAATGGAAGATTGATGCCGCCAGTAATGCTGAAGCCTTCCCGGTTACCACAGCCTCATAAAAATGCCCCAATTTACCCGCACCACCCGAGGCAATGACCGGGATGCTGACGGCTTCAGCTACAGCTCTGGTCATCTCCAAATCATAGCCTTCTTTTGTGCCATCGGCATCTTTGCTGGTGAGCAAAATCTCCCCAGCCCCTAGCTTCTCCACCCTCTTTGCCCACTCGACGATGTCTATCCCTGTAGCCTCGCTACCACTTTTGACTACCACCTCTAATCGTGGAAGACCAGTTCCAGAGGGGTTTTTTCGTCCATCGATGGCAACAACGAGCTTTTCCTTGCCAAACTTGTTCGAGGATGCTTTTATCAACTCAGGATTTCTAACCGCAGCCGTATTTATCGAAACCTTGCTCACCCCAAGGTCAAACAAGGTCTGCATGTCCTCAAGGCTAGCGATACCGCCTCCCACGGCAAAGGGAACCGTAACCACCTCACAGACCCTTTTTACCCATTCAAAACGCGTCTTTCTACTCTCCACGGTGGCGAAGATATCAAGAAACACCAGTTCGTCAGCGCCTTCTCGGCAATAAGCCTCCGCTGCCTCTACAGGATCTCGAGCATCCCTCAGATTCACGAAATTTATTCCCTTGACTACCCTGCCATCCTTAACGTCTAAGCAGGGGATGATTCTCACTATATTCATTTCATAACTCCCAGAACTTAACTAGGTCTTGGTATTCCATTACAGTACTCATAGCATGATTTTCCACTTCTATGCCAGATTCAACAGCAGTAGCTATGGGATTAAGCCCCCCTGTGAGTATCATGCCTACCTTATTCAATTCTACAGGAACTTCACACAATGACTTGCTCACCTCGCCCATCATAAACAATCCACCTAGATTAGCTTCTTTTAATCCAGCAACGACCTTTTCTGCTTCGGGTTGGCATATGGCCGGTATTTCTCGGAAGTTGGCTAAAATCCTCCCCT
>Ga0307421_1000982_pt1 | contig 17983 bp, 12 predicted proteins | sample SalMarWE160270MG_FD_202163 | JGI IMG/M metagenome (GOLD analysis project Ga0307421, IMG submission 202163) | Salt marsh sediment microbial communities from the Plum Island Ecosystem LTER, Massachusetts, United States - WE1602-70 | ecosystem: Environmental > Aquatic > Marine > Intertidal zone >...
GCAAACTCGGCCCCGACGATTTGGGCTTATGAACCTGTATATGATATCCCTACTTGGCCCGATCCTGACACCGCTATGGCCAGTTTCAGGGATGGGGGTGCGGAGTGGACCGCTATGTTGAATGCTTATAACGAAGAATTCGGTGAAGTTCCGCAGCGCGTGAACCAGAACTTTCGAGTGAATTTGAGGGGATTGGCGATCACGTCGAATTCGCCGCTCGTAGTTGAAGGCGAACCCACATGGATTCAAAACCCCGGCGGTTTCAGCGCCCATGTTGATTCGATTCTCCCCCTACCAATCTACATTCCGGCCATCAAGGAGACCAAAGAAGAGGCCGACGTCGCGCAGAAGAAGTCCGCAATTCGGCAAATAGTGGAAGCATTGTTCACTCGGGAATTGGCAGGCAATCCCGCCATTGAGCAATTCACCCAGGCGGGCGAGGATGTCAGGGAGCTCTTTGCTGGCGAAGAGGGAGACGAGATCGTGCGGAGGATCGAAGGCCGGATCGGAGACGGGATTAGGAGATTCATCGATCTTGATGCCTCGCTGGAGTTTGAACCGCCTGATATCAAGGCAGAGCTCGCGTCAGGAACTTCGTTGCAGCTCATCGATGGCGAATTGCCGACTAAACCTGAACACCAAGGTCACGGGGCGCAACGTGCCCTCGTGCTATCGCTTCTTGAGATCCTGTCTCAGGATAGCCTTGCCAATCTTGAGGGTGAGTTTTTGCGAGGAATTCTGCTACTTATTGAAGAACCCGAAATCTACATGCATCCACAAATGTGCAGAAAGATGCGTGATGTTCTCCTTTCAATCGCAAGGTCTGGAACAGCTCAGGTCATATGTACGACCCACTCGCCAGTATTCATTGACTTGGCGGACCGCCACGATGGAATCGCTATTTTCCGACGATTGGCGGGTGTTGTTGTTGTGGCACAGAGAACCGACGACATATTCGAACAGGGCAATGCCGAGGGAGATAGGGCTAGGTTGCGTATGCTATTGGATTTCGATCCCGCGGTGAATGAAGTCTTCTTCGCCAAGGAAGTCTGCCTAGTCGAAGGAGACACCGAAATAGCCTCCGTGGATGCCGTAGCACGTCGGCTGGCCGAATTGGGGCTCGTGAATTGGAATTCCTATCTGTTAGTGCGACGTGATCTCGCTCTCGTAAATTGTCGCGGCAAGTGGACAATTAGGGCGTTCCAGCGTGTGCTGAACGGATTTGCCATTCCCTACAAAGTTGTGCATGATGTCGATGAGGAGGGCGAGGGCGGTGCGAATGCAGCAATCCTTGACGCTCTCGAGGGTGATGAGGCACGTCGCCTAACGCATGCTCCAAATTTCGAACAGCAGTTGTTTGGTGAGGTGTGGTCGCGAGACAAACCTTGGCGAGCCACGAGAGCGATAGCTCAACTAGGCGAGATTCCTGGTGACCTACGGGAGCTAGTTGAATTCTCAATCGGACGTAGCATCGACGAGCTTCTCAACGGTGAGTAAGGGTAACTAAGTTTGCCGAACCAGGTTTGCAGCATAACCACCGCTGCAGCGGACGCAGGGGAACGCGCCGCTGCCCTTCGCAAGCTCAGGATACTTCGCGAAGCTCATCCGCTAGGCCAGGTAACGAAGTTGCTCAAAATGAGCGAGGATAACCATTCATGATCAAAGTCATGAGTTTCAACATTCGTTATGGATTAGCCGATGATGGAGAAAATTGCTGGGACAAGAGGAAATCTCTTGTAGTCTCACGAGTACGCTCCTTTGATCCTGATTTACTCGGTCTCCAGGAATGCCGCGATGATACCCAGGCTGAATTCGTCAAAAGCAAGCTCTCTGCATATCACTTCTATGGCGTACGTCGGGAAGGCAATGGTGATACTGCGCTTGAAATGGCCCCTATCCTTTTCCGAAAAGCCAGCTTTCAGCTCATCCAGACTGGACAGTTTTGGCTCAGTCAAACACCCCAGTCTCCCGGCAGCAAGAGTTGGGATAGCGTATTCGCCCGTACTGCCACCTGGGTTAAACTACTACACTTACCAACCAGCCGTTCACTAGTGTTCCTCAACACACACTTTGACTACCAACCTGTTGCTATCGCCGAGTCGGCGAAACTATTACAACGGTGGGCTATCCAAACCATAAAAAGGCACCCGCTTGTTCTGACTGGCGATTTCAACACCGACAAGAACTCCCTCGCATATAAGCAGATGAAAGCACATGGAAACCTGGCGGATACCTATCGGCAAGTTCACCCCCAAAGAGATAACGAAACAACCTTTCATGGTTTTGGAGGAACGTCAAGCGAATTGGCTCCCCTAGATTGGATCTTGGTCTCAAAGCACTTCGAAGTCCTTGAGGCGAAGATAGATCGAGCCCAAGAAGGCAAGTTATTTCCATCCGATCACTATCCAGTAACAGCCGTGCTAATCTGGAAAGACCAGGGTGAAAACATGGCCTAACCCCACATGAAGCAGACCCGCCTGTGGCGGAGGGTCAGCGGCGCGAATCGCCAGATTGGGTTACAATTCAGGCAGCATCACCCCGGCAGTATTCAACGACTACGACACTGCAAAATAAGTTCAGTATGTCGCGTACCAGTTATTCGGCGAAGATTCCGTTGACAAGGAATATCGCCCAACGGGCGTTGAAGATATGCCCTACATCATGCGGAAAGTCCCCAGATATTTTATTTTGATGAGAATGTTTGACCACGAGTTGCGGCATTATTAACCGCAACTGCCTGGTAATTGTCGTGATAGAGGAGCCCATGAAAAAATTATCACCCATCCTAATTATCTTATCCATCCTGTTTTCACTCGTTACACCTGCCCCGGCAATCGCCCAAGGGCAAGATTCATGTGATACCGCCATCGTCCATTACAAGCGAAATGGCATCGACTACGAGGGCTGGGGCCTGCACATCTGGGGGCCTACCGCCGTGGAGGTCGTCACCTGGACGGAACCCTACCAACCCACCGGCGAGGATGACTACGGTATTCTTTGGGAAGTGCCCCTGGCTGACGGAGCCGATCATCTCAACTACATTGTCCACAAAGACGATGAGAAAGATCCCGGCCCCGACCAGACCATGACCTTCGCCGATGTCGGTTGCGAGATATGGCTCACCCGTGGCAAAGCGGATCAATTCACCGACCCCGAAGCCGCCATCGCATCGATGGATGCTGCCGCACCCGAACCGGTGCTGATCAGTGCACCCGAAGGCGATGAAAACCAGGCTGTCATCCATTACAGCCGCGCCCTCGGTGACTATGATGATTGGGGTTTGCACATTTGGGGGCCGACCGCCGTGGAGGGCGTCACTTGGGCTGCGCCGCACCAACCCGCCGGGCAGGATGAATACGGCATCTTCTGGGTGGTTGATATGCAGGCCGACGCCGATCACCTCAACTACATCGTCCACAAGGGCGATATCAAAGATCCTGGCCCCGACCAAAAACTACAATTCAACGTGCGCGGCTACGAAATCTGGCTGATTGAGGGCATCGCCGAACAATTTACATCAATGGAGGCCGCCATAGAAGCTTTCAAAGCTGCCAGCCTTGGCAACATCCAAGACAGCGCCAAGGCCTTCTGGCTCAGTAAAAACTATCTCGCCTGGGATGCCGATCTCAGCGTCGACAACCAACACTTCATTAACTACTCACCAGATGGAACCCTCGAACTAACCGAGAGCGGCATCCAGGGTGGCGAGAGTGTCCCGCTGCTCTTCGTCGGCAACATTATGCGCCCCGAAATCGCCGAGAAATTCCCCCATCTTGAGGGAATGAGCATTCTCAAGCTGACCGATGAATATGTGGATATGATCCCCGAGATTCTACACGGCCAGGTAGTTATCTCTGCCCTTTCGGTGGATGGATTGCCCAAAGGTGCTACCGCGATTCAGATTCCCGGTGTTCTCGATGATGTTTATGCCGGGTCCGCCTGGGATGAGATTCTGGGTGTGGAATTTGAAGGGGGCGTGCCCACCCTGAGGGTTTGGGCACCAACCGCAATAACCGTCAGCCTGCTCCTTTACAGTGACAGCACCACCTCCAAGGCTGAGGAAATCCCCATGGAGTTTAATCCCGCTACCGGAATTTGGTCTGTCACTGGAGAAGCCAACTGGAAGGGAAAATTCTATCTCTACGATGTCGAAGTTTTCGTCCGTCAAGAAGGCAAGCTGGTGCACAATTTGGTCACGGATCCTTACTCTTTCTCGCTGGCGATGAATTCGACCCGCAGCCAGATCGTTGACCTGAACGACCCCGCATTGATGCCCGATGGTTGGGATGCGCTGGAGAAACCCGAGCTAACCGCCTTTACCGACATCGTACTTTACGAGCTACATGTGCGTGATTTCAGCGTCATTGACGAGACCATACCCGAAGAACAGCGCGGTACATTCATAGCCTTCACCAACCCGGAGAGTAACGGCATGCAGCACCTCAACCGCATTGCTGACGCGGGTGTAACCCACGTGCACCTGCTGCCGGTTTTCGATATTGCCACCATCAACGAAGACAAATCCCAGTGGCAGAATGTCGATTTCACCGCTCTCGCCGGGCTTCCATCAGATTCCGAAGAACAACAAGCTATCATCAATAGTATTCGCGGTCAGGATGGTTTCAACTGGGGCTACGATCCCTATCACTACACCGTGCCTGAAGGCAGCTACAGCACTTCTCCCGATGGTGCGACCCGAATTCTCGAATTCCGTCAGATGGTGATGGGTTTAAGTGATGCTGGCCTGCGGGTGGTCATGGATGTGGTCTATAACCACACCAACGCCAGCGGGCAGAGTGAGAAATCAGTGCTGGACAAGGTTGTTCCGGGTTACTACCACCGCCTGAACACCAGGGGGGCGGTCGAGACCAGCACCTGCTGCCAGAACACGGCCACCGAACACGCCATGATGCGCAAGCTGATGATCGACTCGGTGCTCACCTGGGTCACGGCCTACAAAGTGGACGGTTTCCGTTTCGACTTGATGGGGCATCACATGGTTGAAGATATGGTCGCACTACGGGAAGCATTGAATGAACTCTCCGCTAAAGCCGACGGGGTGAATGGTGAAATGGTCTACGTGTACGGCGAGGGCTGGAACTTCGGCGAGGTTGCCGATAATGCCCGTGGCATCAATGCTACTCAAACCAACATGACCGGCAACCGGGTTGGCAGTTTCAACGACCGCCTGCGCGATGCCGCTCGCGGTGGAAGCCCCTTCACCGATCAGCGTGAGCAGGGCTACACTACCGGTTTGTACACCGATCCCAACGAGTACACAACCCTTGGCGCCGAAGCCCAACTCGCCAAGCTGCTCGAACAGAAAGACCTGCTGCGCGTCACCCTGGCAGGCAACCTGGTAGATTACGAACTGATCAACGCCGCCGGAGATACGGTCACGGGTATCGAGGTGCTTTACAACAACACCCAAGCTGCTTACGCCGCAAACCCCGAAGAGAACATCGTCTACGTTTCAGCCCACGATAACGAGACACTCTTCGATGCCGTGCAGTACAAGCTGCCGCTGGATGCCACCCTTGAGGAGCGCGTCCAAGCCCAAAGTCTGGCACTCAGTTTAGCATCCTTTAGCCAGGGTGTGCCCTTCTACCACGCCGGAAGTGAGATACTACGCTCCAAATCCATGGATCGTGACAGCTATGACTCCACAGACTGGTTCAATGCCCTCGACTGGACCTACACCGACAACGGATGGGGGCACGGTTTGCCGATACAAGATAAAAATGGTAATTCCTGGCCAGTGATTGGCACCTATTTGGGTAACCCTGATATTGCCCCCGGTCAAGCAGAAATTTTGGCAGCGCAGAAACTCTTCGAACAATGGGTTTCGATCCGCAAGAGTTCTCCGCTCTTCCGCTTGCAGACTTCCGAGCAAATCAAAGAACAGGTTCAATTCCACAACACCGGGCCGGATCAGGTTCCAGGCTTAATCGTCATGTCGATAAGTGACAATGCTGAGAAGCGGCTGGATATGAATTACGATCTGATTGTTGTCCTGTGGAATGCCGACCCAGACGAGGTCAACTTCACACTTGAAAACTTGGATGCTGGCGAGTTGGATCTGCATCCCTTGATTTTAGATGCGCACAATTCCCGGGCATCCTATGATGTTGGTTCGCAAACCTTCACATTACCCGGTCGTTCGGCCGTTGTATTCGCACGAGAAAATCTGGCGCCTTTGGTCGAAGAACCCACAAAAGAAGCTGCCCAACCTGAACTTGCGGCAGAAACGGTTGGAGCTGAACCAATTGCGATCTGGCTCCTGATCATCGGGGCAGCCGTCCTTGTTAGCCTGACCGGATATGGAATTCTTCTTCAATTCCGCAAGAAACGCAAGTAGATCAGGTTCTGATCTGGGACCTGCGCAGCCAGTTCGATTCGAGTCAACTAACGCCTCACTGTGAAAATTCACTAGAGTTTAGTAGTGGATTTTTTATTTAACTATTTTGGTATTTAAGAAAAATAATCAATTTGGCGAGGAAAATGTTTTTATTGTTTTCCTGTAATTATTTGTTTATTTATCTGATCAGATTTAAATGTGGCATTGCTTTGTATTCTCAAATCGATATTACTTCAGGAATGTCTCTTTATATATTGTTTAATTAATTGAATAACTATTTAAATCACAATATTTTGTGTATTAAGACCAAATAAAGTGCTTAATTTATAATATATTGTGGATTAATACTACAAATTCTGTTGTATAATATATGTAAAGAATAGTTGTAATAATCCACAAATAATTGTTAGTTAAAGTTGTTTAATAGATATAACCCACAAAATTTTGTGAATTATTTTCTAGATATGAAATATAATAGTAGAAAAAGCACAATAATTCAGATAAGGAGGTTTGACAAGAGAGTATGACTTACCAAATTGATTTCTCAATTGCAACTAGTAAGCAGATTGAAAAAGCTTTGTGTAAACAACTGGAAAATATTAGACTCTCCCGTAACGTAACACAAATACGGCTTGCGAAGGAAGCTGGGGTCTCACCGAATACTATTGGTAATTTAGAGAAAGGCAAAGGGATATCATTGGATACATTCATCAGAGTCTTGAGTGGACTAGGAATTCAACAAAACTTAGAAGCATTACTACCAGATCCAAGTGTTCGACCTATTGATCGTGTGAATATTGGAGGAGCAGAACGCAAACGTGCCAGCTCAAAAAAAACAAATATTGAAAAAACTCCATGGATATGGGGAGATGAAGTAGAAAATAAAGAATGAATAATGCCAAAGTACTACTGTGGGGAAGTGTGATTGGGGCAGTTTCATGGTTAGATGATAGAGAAATAGGAGTATTCCAATATGCTCCTGATTTTGTAGGAAGTGGTATTCAAACCTCTCCCCTAATGATGCCCCTGAATGAATTTCCATATGAATTTCCAGCTCTCGCAAAAAATACGTTTAGGGGTTTACCTGGGCTATTGGCTGATTCCCTTCCAGATAAATTCGGAAATGCCGTAATTGATGCCTGGTTAGCTTCTCAAAATAGGACTGCAGCAAGTTTTAATCCGGTTGAGCGTCTTTGTTATATTGGACAGCGTGGTATGGGAGCATTGGAGTTTGAACCCACAATATTTGGGCCGACTACAAAAGAAAAAGGGGTTGAATTAGAAAAGCTTGTGGAACTTGTGAATTACATCCTTGATCAAAGGGCAGGCTTAAAAGGTGTTTTGGCAGGTACTGATGATCATGAAGTACTTGATGACATTCTGCTAGTAGGAACGTCTGCTGGCGGTGCTCGGGCGAAAGCAATCCTTGCATGGAATCGAAATACAAACGAATTTCGTTCTGGACAATTAGATTTTGAACCGAGTTTTGAACATTGGCTCTTGAAATTTGATGGAATTACAGATAATCGCGATAAGGAGATTGCTGACCCATTAGGATACGGAAAAATAGAATATGCATATCATAGAATTGCAGTGAAAATTGGAATAAACATGACAGAATGCAGACTCCACGATGAAGGTGGGCGAAGCCATTTTATGACTAAACGGTTTGACAGGACTGACAATGGTGAAAAAATACATGTGCAAACTTTAGGTGCAATTGCACATTATGATTACAATCAAGCTGGAAGTAATTCTTATGAACAAGCAACTCAGGTTATGAAACGTTTGGGCTTACCAAGAGAGGATTTAGAACAACAAGTTTTAAGAACGATTTTTAACATTATTGGTAGGAATCAAGATGACCATGTAAAGAATATTGCTTTTCTGATGGATCGCGGAGGAAATTGGACCTTATCACCCGCATATGATTTGATATATTCTTGGAATCCAAAAGGAGACTGGACAAGTCAGCATCAAATGAGTGTAAATAATAAGAGAGATAATTTTACCAGGGATGATTTGGTATCTTTTGCATTGACCGCGGGATTAAAAAAGCAGCTAGCAGATGATATGATTAGCCGTGTGATTTCTGAATTCAAAAGATGGCCTGATGTTGCATCATCTATTGGTGTATCATCAGAATATGTTGATAAAATTCAATTTAGTCTAAGGCTTAATATTTAGCTGGATATTTGTATATGTAATATTGCATGACCAATAACTATGGTTCGAGATCTTTCCACCAACGTCCACACGCAAAGCGAATCCACCCTTTCCAGGTGGATTTTTGCTTTACTGATGAAGATTACCCACCAGCCCTTGCAGTGGGTTAAAATGAGTTTGGGTTCCGACTCCTTGATGAGTTAAAGTAATTATTTATAACTCATAGGGTACCTGGGCAGTCAAATCCTTTTTATTATCCCTGCCTGACCATTACTTTCCCTTATCTGGCTGGAGCGAGTGAAATGTGGCTTCCTCAGACTATAAAATAACAATGAATTCAGCTCAGTTTGATTTCAACATTGTGTATAATGAAAATACCAGGATAATCAAAAGTAGTAGTCGCTGGAGAGATGTAGAAAAGATTTTCGCTGGACGCGGCCGCTAGCGACTATCCCGCCAGGCTGTCGTCTTCCTGCGATAAGGACTGGATGAAATGAGCAGTCAATCTTTCACCAGAATATTCCTGGCTGTGTTGCTTCTGGGGACATCGATGTGTGCCAGGGTCCCTTCTTCCGTGACCAGACCCACAATGCCACCCCAGATAACGCTGACAAGCCCGCCAGCAACTAACACATCGGTGGCACCCACCTTAACCCCGGAAATTCTGGCAAATACTCCAGGGGCATTTTCAGCCCAATCCCCAAGCGTTCGGCTCGACTGGTATCTCGAGAAACAGGATGGCTCTTTGTCATTTTGGATCTATATTATCAACCCCAATCTCGAGCCTTTATCCGATAGTAAAGCGAAGGTCGTGTTATATGATGCCTCATTCACGCCCCTGGTTGAAAACGAAGAACCATGCGGCAGTGTTGAATCGTTTTCTGAGTGTTGGGTTGTGATCGATTTTGACGAATCCTTTATCCCCGATGAGTACACTGACTATAACATCTTCATTGAGATGACCTCTCCACAAGGAGAGCTCATAAAAGCCCAATTGAATGATCAACCCCTATCAGGCAAGGAGGGAGTGGCTGTTAGCAAAGAGCGGATACTGCCGAAAGCGGAAGTTCAGATCAATTGGGAAATACCATTGGATGGGTATGAACCAGGCAAGGATGTCCAGGCACAGATGAGCACCCGGTTATCTCGGGGCCAACTTGAGCTAAGTTTAGCGTGTCTGCAGATCACTGAACTGCGCGAATATTACGACGGAGAGCAAGAATACAGAACTCTTGCAGAAACCTGCCAGGAGGTCTCGCTGAGCGCTGAGGGAGCAAAATCCCATCTGCTCTCCCTTGATTTTAAACCCCCCGGTTTCACCTGGATCGAACAGGAAGACCCTGGAGGAAAATACAAACCACTGGAAATAAGGGCGCAGGCAGAGCTCAAGTATCACGGTGTTACCTTGGCAGAATCGGAGAATGTACTCCACTTGCCGCCGGTGGAGGTTACTTCCTCCTGGTGGGAACGCAATGGAGTGAAAATTGATCAGTATCAGCCGGAGAAATTGCACACGGCAAACATTATCATCCAATCCCTTGCTAATGATCCCCATCCTCACCCACTACAGCTCAGCGTAAGATATACAGAACATGACCCGGAAGAGTGGTTGCTAAGTGGGATATTTCTTTTGTTCATCCCCTGCCTGTTCGGTTTATGCGAAGATGAGGTAATCGTGTACACGCAGATGGATGAGATTCTTCTGGCTGCCGGTGAGCAGACTGTGTACAACGTTCCTGTCCAGCTGCCGGAGCAGCCAACCGGGGAGGTGGGAATTGGGGGACGTTTCTTCCTTGCTCTGGCTTTTGAAGGAGTGACAATTTGGCGAGGTGAAATGATATCCCAAATGCCCTGATCCTGACTAGCAGGGACTGCCCCGCCAGGATTAGCCTTGAGTTTATCGAAGGGTTACGCAAAAGTCCCGGCTTTGGGCTGGAACCGAGTATCGACCTACATCGATGCTTAAGCTTTCCACTTACCCCATAGACCACAGAAGATTAAGCGTCCCTGGAGAGGGACGCTCAGCGTAGCTCCTGCTACGACTTTCGCGAAGCATCCTGTAAGGGCAGTCGTCACTAAAAACAACTTATAAGCCTTTCGCCAATTATTACAGCAGTTAAAAAACCAGTATTTTCAGGAAGCCCTTCCTTTAGTTGATGACTATATTCACTTTTACAATCATGATTAAATCTAGCTAAAAAACAAAACTGACGCCTTTGGAACTTAGACGTCAGTTTGTATAATTACCCAAGAGAGGGTTTTATTTAATTGTCCTGTTTACGGGGTTCAGTCCAAATTGAAGAGCGGTTTTTATTTGCCATAATCAAATCTCCAAAAAGGAAATTCCACCCCTTTTTGAGGGGGATATAAATTACCCGCCAAGCAGCGGAATTCCCCTATCCTCAAACCCCTAATACCATTGATTGACAGCTGGTAAGACCAGTGTTATAATTATTACACGAACAGGTATTACCAGTTACCGAGTCATGACCAAAGAGCGGACCATGAGTAAACCTATTGAAGAACGGGCTACAGATCGAGCGGAGCGGCATCTCATTGAGGGGATCGTCAGCGGCTCGTTTCCCCCAAACACAGATCTGCCTGGTGAGCGGACCCTGAGTAAAGACCTTAATATTGCGCGCCCTGCCTTACGGGAAGCCATGCAGCGGTTGAGCCGTGATGGATGGCTTGACATTCAACAGGGAAAGCCAACTCGAATCCGCGATTATTTAAAGGATGGAAACTTAAATATCCTGGCCGGGCTTCTTAAGGCTGATCCTGACCTGGTTCCTAACCTAGTTCCCGATTTGCTGGAAATGTGGCAGTTGTTAGCTCCCCAGTACACTTCCTCATCAGTGCGGCGAGCCCCAGGATTAATTATTGATTTGCTGGAGGGCTTTAGCCGTGTGCCCGATGAAGCAGAAGAGTATGCCCGCAGCATGTGGAAGCTGCATCACATGTTAATCGCCTACTGTGACAACCTCGTCTACGGCTTAATCTTTAACACCTTCAAAGATTTTTATCACCAACTCGCGACCTATTATTACACCAACCCTGAACACAGGGAGATGGCGCGGGACCTCTGGGCAGGGATGATTCCCAGCATTGAAGCCCTGGATACAGAAACCACATCCCAGCAAGTTTTCTCATTTATCTCCAATACAACCGAGTTCTGGAAAAATATCACCTTTGAACAATATCAAAAGGAGGTTTTGGATGATTCCAGGCAGCTAGAGGTCAAAGAAGAAAAAAGAAAAAAGAAAAAAAAGAAATAATGAGAGCGAGTGCCCGGTTCGCGATGTTAGCCCATCGCGATATCAGGCGGATAAAACCGGACACTTGTTCACCGCCCATGAACATATTCACTTGTAGTATACCAGGAGCAAATCAAAGATGGCGCCCCTACCTACCAACCCCAAACCAACAAAGTCTCTCGCCCTGCGCGTCGTCGGTGAGGTGCTTTCCCAATTGCTGAATGTGCCCCTGCTTTCGGGAGCTTTAATTACCTTTGTTTTCTTCAAACTCCCTATCAATCTTCCCAACCGCGTGGAGGGGTTTGGCTGGGCCTTGTTGTTCATCAGCCTGATTCCCCTCTGCAGCCTGCTGTTTTACATTCCCGGCAAGGACAAGAACTGGCCAAGGATCATTAAACGGCAGCGCACCGCCAGTTTCATCTTGATGATCATCAGTTACCCAATTGGCTTTATTATCCTGCGGCTGATTGATGCCCCGCGAATTTTTGAGGCCATTGCAGTCGACTATACCCTGATCACGCTGGGTCTGATTATTTTTAATTTGCTCCTGCGCTACAAGGCCAGCGGCCATGCCGCAGGCGTAGCAGGGCCAGTTGCCGCAATTCTCTATTTCTTCGGATTAATAGCTTCGCCGCTGGCATCCCTCATCCCCCTGGCGATATTTGCCCGCATTGCAGCCAAGGGTCACAACTTCTGGGAGTTGGTCACAGGTTCGGTAATGTCAATCTCTATCACCGTGCTTACCTTATTCCTTTACGGGTTTATTCCCCTGGGACCGATACAGTAGGCCAGAAAACGAGATCGAGCGAAGATGGGGAGTTTGGATTTTTCCCTTCCCGCTAATGCCCAATACCACTAACAAGAATAGCTCGATGAAACCATCGAGCGACTCTTTGATTAAACCCGGTTTGAGCACAGACGGGAAAGGAACAAAAATACAAAATCTCATCATGCTATACTAAGTTTATACTTCAGGACGAATCATACGATTATTTTGCTAATATTCTCCCCACGATATTATGGATCATTGGTACTGCGACTAATTGAAATTGGAGAGGAAAATCCAAAAATGAATATAGAAAAACGATTTCAAAGAAAAATATCAATGACTGTTCTTCAAAGGCAGTGCCTGATCATAGTCACTCTTCTGTCTACGTTATTACTACTAACTATTTGGCCGAGATTTCGAACTGATGCCATGAGTATTGATTGGTATGTGTATCTGATCCTGGTGATTGTTTTTCTGATACCAATAATCAAGAGGAAATAATTCTTTCACAAAGCCAGGTGTTAGGCCGATTAAGAAATTCAATATGGGGATATGAATAATAAATTCAAATAATATAACCGGTTCGAGGCGCCCCAACACAAGAGTGTTGGGATTCTAGGCTAAGCGATTTCTTTCTTCATTACGCTTTGAGCAAAGGGAGAAACTTGATCATTTGGGGATCGAAATAAGAACGCTGGGTTGAAAATAAATAAATTTTGGTTCGAAGCCAGTACCCAGTTTTCTATGATTTCCAAGTTGTCAACTTTGAATCAAAAAAATTCAGGATATCAAAACCTCACCTCAAAAATCTAGAGGCGGTAATATTGTTTTATCCGGGATTACGACTGGAACTTTAGACCTTCGCGTTACGAGTTCCAGTCTGGTAAAGACTATCTTATCAGGAAAACACAGCCAACGAGCTAACCCAATGGTCTCCAGTTAATTTAATTTGCAGATTGATGGCTAAATCGATTTACAAATTATTCATTACCCTAGAAGGACTGAATAAATCCAGTAATGAGTTCACAACTTCATCTGCCATCTGCAGCTTTGAACGAGGATGTGTGTTTGTGACAGCCAGGGAATACATCCCCGCAGAGTTAGCCCCCTTGATGCCTAAAGGCGAATCTTCAATCACCAGACAATCTTTCACAGGGATTTGGAGCGCATCAGCAGCGTGGAGGAAAATATCGGGGTTGGGTTTTGGTGGTAGATGGGCGCCGGAAATTACCATCTTAAAATAATCTTTGATACGAATTTCATCGATTGTGGCCTGGATTAAAAAATCTACCGATGAGGAAGCGATCCCTTGCATAACGCCCTTTGATTTAAAATACTCCAAAGCATCGAGGACACCAGGAAGCGGTTGCAAATCCCCCTTTATCAGATTGCAAAACGCCGCACCATGCGTTAGTAGAATTTCCTGAATAAACTTTCCTGTCGGTGGTTCTCCAAGCGTGGCTGTAAGAACATTCTGAATATTCGTACCAAAGGTTTGCAGATAAATTTCCCTGCTGAATTCTATTTGGAATGATGCCAAAGTGGATACCATTGCCTGATAATGATATTCGCCAGTATCCGCCAAGACACCATCCATATCCCACAAAACAGCAGAGATTTTTTCGAGTGGAATCATATAGTCTCAAGTATTTCGCGGAACCGGGCAGCATTTTGAGTTAGATCAGGCGACTGCCGGTGCAGGTTACCGCTGACCAAATAGGCGACATCTCTTCCATATACTGTCAGCATGTCTGCAAATGACTCCGGGCTGATCCCTCCACCTGGGCCGGGGAAAATCGCCTTGATCTGCCCCATAGGGACCGCACAACCATCCGTAATTCTGCGACAGTCATCTCTGCTGTAGGAAAACCTTCCAATGTAATTGGGCATCACGCTAATGTCTGCTCCGGCCAGCCGCATCATCTGTCCGTGCAGCACAAAGTGATCTACCCCAAAATCCGGGCTGAGCGCAAAGCTGCCCATAAAAGCCGGATGAGTGATAATCGGAAGATTGATGGAATCGTCCTCGGCGACACGGCGCACAAAATCCAGACCGCAAAACCCGGGCAACAACATCAGACCGGTCACTCCAGCTTCCTTAGCAAAATAAATTCGCTCAAGCATAGTTTCAGATGGGCCGGTGACGTTCGGGGCATAGAGTGTTTTAAAGCCAGTTTTTGCATTTGCCTTGGCAACTGCTTCCACGATCCGCATCACACGCTCTTTGAATGGCGCGAAAGGCTGATTTGCGATGCCATGATCATCCTTAATGATATCTAATCCCCCCAGCGCTAATTTATAGGCCATATCTGCCAATTGTTCAACCGAGAGACCAATCGGCTTGATAGCAGTGAAGAGCAATGGACGCTGCGGCTCACCAAGCAATTCCCGTAACCCTGCAACCCCAAAACGGGGACCTCTGAAGTGGTTGAGCAAATCATCCGACAGGTCTAGTGCCATCAAGCGCAGAGCAGGCTTCATGCTGATATTGCCAAAGATGACGTTAATCAGTTGGGGGAACTCGTAGCCGCTGATTTCGTCGGCATAGGAAATCACAGTTTCATAACGATCAGGGCCTGTAGGCTCAAACGTTTCAATGCGCCCAAAAACGTGTTCTCGAATGCCCCCTTCCGGCACAAGGTCTGCCGGATACTCGATAGTTTGTTCGATGCAAATATCTTCTGCACGAGCGCGTGCGGTCTTTTCATCGCCGAGAATTTGATAGCGTACACGAAAACGTGAACCGGTAACAGATAGGGGAAAAGAAGGAATAATACTCATAAGGCCTCCGCTTTTGCTTCACTAGGGATACCATCAAGACGCACAACCAGGAGATCGGTTCCGGTAATATCCAGGTTCTCGCCCAAGATTCCAGGAGCGTTGAAGGGCTTGTGCGTGGAGATAGGCATGTGTTGAATAGAGCCGCCGTTGTTTTTGATTGTATGTTCTAGCCCACGTCGACAAATCTCCGCAGCGACCCGGCGTTCTTCTGCTTGCCAGTTTTGGCTGTTCGTCTTTTTCCTCAAAGAATCCTGTTAAGACTAACACCATTATACAGAGAAAGCCCTGAAATGGTGTTGTGCGGGGTGATTTAATCCCATTTCAGGGCTTCTTCGAAATGATAAATTTCTCTTTTTTTTTCACCCTTCCACAGGGGCATCACCGTCAGCGGTGCGCTCTAGATAATCGTGTACCTTTTCTTTATTCTTGCGCAGCCAGAACCAAAGCGCAAAGTAAACAATCAGCAGAACCGCAATCCATAACCAGCTTTGGTTAAGGAAGGCTGGGAAGATCATGACATGCCCCCATTATTTGTACCACTCCTTATGTTAGTCCAACCAGCTGAAATTGGGTAGTGGGAACCATGATCGTTTCTGGCACTGGCGGTCGATAACCCAAAGCGCTGTGCGGCCTGATCGTGTTGTACTCCTTCCTCCACATCTCAATCAGAATCTGAGCTTCTTTCAACGTATAGAAGATCTCTCCATTGAGCAGCTCGTCTCTCATTTTCCCATTGAAGGATTCAATATAGCCGTTCTCCCAGGGGCTGCCGGGTTCAATGAACAGCGGCTTGATCTGCAAATTGGACAGCCAGCTGCGACACGCTTGGCTGTGAACTCCGCTCCATTATCAGATCGGATGTGAACGGGTACTCCTCTCTGAATAAATAACTCCGTCAGAACAGATAGCACATCTTGATGAGTAAGCCTTCTGTCCACTCTCGATGCCAGGCATTCCCGGGTATACTAATCTATCACATTCAGGATCCGAAAGGGAACCCCGTTATGGGTTCTAGCCTGCATGAAATCATAGCTCCAGACATGACTTGGAAAAAGCGGTTTCAGCCGCACAATAGAGACATCATTGAGCCACAGCCGCCCTCTTTTAGGCTGTTTCTGAGGGACTTTCAGACCTTCCTGACACCAGATCCGCTCCGCGTTGCGCGTTTGTGATTGACGATCCACCCTTCGTTTCTCAGCAGCGCGGTCACTCTGCGATAACCGTAGCGCCCGTATTGGCTGGCCAGATCAATGACCCTGGAGGTCAGGAAATCTTCATCATCGGCTGGACGTTTATTGTACCGCTGGGTTGCGCGCGATTGCCCCACCACCCGATAGGCTCTGCGTTCAGACACATCCAGGGTTTCAATTGCCTGATTGACAGCTTGGCGCTTCCTGTCAGGTGAAATTATTTTGATGTCAGTCCACCCTTGGTGCTTCCCAGGACCTCCTTGAGAATGGCGTTATCCAAAGATAGATCCGCGACCAGCTTCTTCAGCTGTGTATTTTCTTTTTCCATTTCTTTGAGCTTCCTAGCCTGGGTGACATCCATTCCCCCATATTCCCTACGCCAGCGATAATAAGTCTGTTCGCTGATTTCCAGGGTTTTGCAGGCCTGTCTCACTGTTTTCCCCTGGCTGACGCGTTAGCGGACTTCAGCTTCACGCAATTTGGTGATGATCTGTTCTGGTGTATAGCGTAAGCGTTTTGCCATGTTTCCTGCCTCCTGTATGTACTAATCCTAACATTACTTTTGATTAGTTTTTTGGGGGCAAGTCACAGTTTGTCGACCGATCCAATTTTAATGAGTAGGCCTTGATCGCCAATCGCGTAAATACTCCTTATGCTATGTTTCGCTTAAGGACGCTAAAACCTTAGGGTCTTACCATCCACATTGAAACATAACGCCCAAGTTCTTATCGCGCAAGTGAAACATAATTAACCGTTAGCCTATTGCCTCCAAGAAAGTTTCCCATATAATACCCAGTAAACCTTTTTCGCAAGAGGTGAGAAACGAAATTAAAAGAGAGGAAAAAAAAATCTTATGGATGAAAAATACAACATCACCTACGTTGATAAACCTGAAGAATCTGCCTGGGGGATCATTGGACGAGGCGTTAGCTATTACAACAAAGAACAAGCAGGTGATAATAAGTTTCAACGCCTGTGTTTTGTTCTTAACGCGCCTGACCAAGAAATTGTCGGAGGGGTGCTAGGCGAAGTCTATTGGGACTGGCTTTATATCGATCTATTATGGGTCAGAGACGAGCTTCGTGGTTGCGGCTATGGGCGTCGCCTGTTGACGCAGGCTGAAGATGAAGCGCGGGGGCGTGGTGCAAAGAATGTATATTTGGACACATTCAGTTTTCAAGCCCCAGACTTCTATAAACAACTTGGCTATCAGGTATTTGGTGAACTGCAAGATTTCCCTTCTGGGTATCAACGCTACTTTTTCACCAAACAACTTTAGAATAAGTGCGTCACAATCCACAACTATTGGAAAATAATAAAAGGTCTGACAGTGTATGCAAACTGTTAGCTCGTTTGAGATGGGGCTGTCTGAAAAGTCAGCCCCTTTTCAGTTTAATAAAAGAAATTCGAAGAAAAAGGATGCCATTTCAATAAAAAGAAAAAAAGTGACGGTTATTGAACGGCC
>Ga0307421_1000984_pt1 | contig 17969 bp, 15 predicted proteins | sample SalMarWE160270MG_FD_202163 | JGI IMG/M metagenome (GOLD analysis project Ga0307421, IMG submission 202163) | Salt marsh sediment microbial communities from the Plum Island Ecosystem LTER, Massachusetts, United States - WE1602-70 | ecosystem: Environmental > Aquatic > Marine > Intertidal zone >...
CTCGTATTAAGCCCCAGACTCGCCCGCTGCAGTAATCTCCGTATAGATATACCCCCTGCCATGTCGGAAGACGGGGGTCGCGGACCACAACGCCACCGGTGACCGAGCAGCCTAGGCTGTGGTCGTATTCCGCGACCGGATCGACAAACGCATCCGCGTTGCTGCCACTATAATCATGTGCACCTTCGCGTAGATTCCACCCGTAGTTTATTGGACCATTTAAATCACCAGGCAGGAAATTAATCTCCTCCCATTGATTCTGACCTACATCGCCGATGAAGAGATCATTGGTTGTTCGATCGAAGGCAATCCGCCACGGGTTTCGCAAACCGTAGAGCCAAATCTCGGGTAGACCCCCGCCATTAACATAGGGGTTATCCTGCGGAATGGCATAGGGCTCACCCGTGTCTACATCGATCCGCAGTATCTTTCCCATGAGAGTGTCCAGGCGTTGACCGTTGTCGTGTGGGTCTCCTCCAGAACCACCGTCGCCCATCCCGATGTAAAGGTAGCCATCCATTCCGAAAGCCAGTGCTCCGCCGTTATGGTTAGTGTATGGCTGATCGATTCGCAGCAGCACCCTACCGCTCTCGCGAATACCCATGTTTAGGTTCGTTCCGGCCCGATATTCTGCGATAATGGTCTCGCCGTTGACGCCGCTGTAATTCACGAAGAAGCGTCCGTTTTCGGCGAACGCAGGGTGGAAGACCAGGCCCAGCAAGCCCTGCTCGTTGGCGCTGTCATTTACCTGATCCTGGATGTCAAGGAACACTTGCGGGTTGTCCTGACTCCAATCGACTACCCAGACCAGGCCTCGTTGCTCGACTACGAAGACCCTATCATCACCAGCGCTTGTCAGGGCAAGTGGTCGGGTGAAACCCGAGAGCACTTCCTTCCAGTCGGCCGTCGCTGGGTTCGGTAGCGCGTTGCGGTAAGTTGGGGTTGCTTCTGGGAGTTCCTCCGCTGGTGAAGAGGAGGGATAAAATGTCAGCGATGGGGGTGGGGTTGTGGTATAGCCAGCGGATGCAGGTGGTTGCTGCACGCAACTCGTGACCAGAAAGAATCCAAATAGTAAGGCGAAGCGATGCATAGGGGTGCCTCCGGCGACAAGTAACGTAAAATTGTACCGCAGCGTCATTAGTGTAGACCAGGGGTGAAGCGCAAGCGTGCCCGAAGAGCGTTGCGGACGGATCGCGACGAAGTCTATCAGGATGGAAAAAGAGGTGAGATTATGCAAGATCTATTTGTAGGCAAACCCTACAGTGAGGAAGCGAATTTTGCCGTCCGGGTGGTGAGTATGGCGGCGAATCTTTGCCGTGAGATACAGGGCGAGATGGTCACCCAGGCGTTGGAGAAATCGGATCGATCACCGGTCACGGTGGCAGACTTCGCCAGCCAAGCCGTAGTCGCCCGCTTATTAATGGACACATATCCGCAGGATCCTTTGATTGCGGAGGAGGCCAGCCAAACCCTGCGAGTGACTGAAGGTGTAAAGACGCTCGAGGCCGTGACGGCGTATGTTGCCCGCATCCATGATGGAGCAGAACCGGAAGATGTGTGTCGGTGGATCGATCATGGGGGCGGGGAGAGGGCGGACCGGTTCTGGACCCTTGACCCGATCGACGGCACGAAGGGATTTTTACGCGGCGATCAATATGTGACAGCGCTGGCGCTGCTTGATGCGGGTCAGGTTGCCATCGGCGCGTTGGGCTGCCCAAACCTGAATCATCAGATCGAACCCGAGATCGGAGGTGAGGGGGTGGTCATTGTAGCGATTCGGGACCAGGGCTGCTGGGCGCTCTCGATGGAAGGGAAGTCTTTGGGAAAGCTCTTCGTCTCCATGACAAGTGACCCGGGGCAGGCGCGGGTGCTGCGCTCATTTGAGTCCGGCCATACCGACTCAGGGAAACTGGAACAGATCCTAAAGCGCCTGGACACAGCGCATCCGCCAGTGCTCATGGATAGTCAGGCGAAATATGCGCTCATGGCTGCGGGCAAGGGTGATTTGCTATTCCGCCTGCTCTCACCAGCGCAGCCGGGCTATGTGGAGAAGATCTGGGATCAAGCCGCGGGATCGATCATCGTCGATGAGGCAGGTGGGAAAGTGACAGACCTGCGCGGAACCCCGCTCGATTTCACCCACGGACGCGGATTGATTAATAACATTGGCGTGCTCGCTTCGAATGAACGCCTGCATGATGACGCTTTGGAGATTGTGCGTTCCACCGGCGCAGATCGACGACAGGATGGTATGTGAAAAAAGAACGTTTACTAGATGTTCTTGCCCTGCTGCTCGCCCTGAGCGGATTGATGATCACCGCTTGGGTATCTGATGATGTATTCGAACGCATCCCCCATATCGAGGACGAGTTCGCCTACCTGTGGCAGGCGGAGGTGATGGCTGAAGGCCAGATCTCGCAACCATCGCCGGATAACCCAAAATCGTTTCTCGTTCCATTTGTTATCGATCGTGAAGGGCAGCGCTTTGCAAAGTACCCGCCGGGTTGGCCGGCGGCTTTGTCAATTGGGTCGCGGGCCAATACTCCCTGGCTTGTGAATTCGCTGTTGGCGGGTTTTTCGCTGTGGTTGATCTACCGGTTAGGGACGAAGATCCTAGGTCGAGGAGTAGGGCTGCTGGCGGAGTTCCTGACTCTGAGTTCCCCAATGTTCGTCATGCTCTCTGGCTCGCTCTTGTCACACACACTGAGTCTTTGCCTCGCGCTTGCTTTTCAATTGTCCTGGCTGGATAGTTTCCCGCTGAGAGGAGCGTCGAGAGAACAGCGGGTTCCTGACAAATTAGTCCTTATTGCCGGCGCGGGGTCGCTGGGGTTGCTGGCGCTCGCGCGGCCGCTGACGGCAGTGGCTGTAGCATTCCCGTTTGCCCTACATGGGGTTTATCTGCTGGCGAGAGGGAAATCCGGGGAGAAAAAGAAGCTGATGATTCTGGTGCTGGTGACCAGTGGTGTTGCCAGCCTGCTCCTTATCTGGCAGTGGGCGCTCGGCGGCAGCCCCTTTCGCAATCTCTACACGTTGTGGTGGCCGTATGATCGTCTGGGTTTTGGACCCGATATCGGCGTAACCGAGAGTGGACACAATCTATATTGGGCGATGCAGAACACACTCTTCAACCTGAGCGCCGGAATCCACGACCTCTTCGGTTGGCCCTATCTTTCCTGGCTGTTCGTCCCTTTTGGGTTAATTGTGTTATGCCCCAAGCGGGACGGCAAGCTTGTACTCGCGGTTATCGTAAGTCTGGGCGTAGCCTACGGCGCGTACTGGCCCGGGTCGTGGTTGTATGGCCCACGCTATTATTACGAGGGTTTGACGTCGTTGGCGATTTGCAGCGCGGCGGGTTTGGCCTGGTTGGGCGGCTGGCTGGGCAATTGGCGCGGTATGGTGCGCTGGCGGCGGCTATCGGTGTTTGGAATGGCTGCGTTTCTTGTCGTGCTGAATATTCTCTTCTATATTCCTGCTCGGGTTTGGGGGATGCGAGGTCTGTACCAGATCACGCGTGAGCCCATGGAAGCATTAGCGGAGATCGTTGAGGAGGATGCCCTCATCATCGTTCACACCCAGAAATGGTTCGAATATGCCCGATTGCTCCCCTTGGTGGAGCCTTTTGGGGAGGGTGATCTACTTATTGCGTGCAGCTGCGGTTTGGAGGCTGATGACGATGTCATCCGGCTGTACCCTGATCGCAAGATTTACCACTATTATCCAGAGACTCCGGGGCAGCTTTATTCTGGGCAACGGTAACTTGATGGAACTCAGGATTCGTTTCTCATTGTAGGATTACAATGTATGGGCAAGTGGTTCCGCCAGGGCATTTATTCCTGCGATTAAGCGCCTTTAAGTCAGCTGGACGAGGAATAGTATTGAGGGGTTAGCTGCCATGAGCCAACAATTATATTTTAGGTGAGATGATGAATCATGATTAAGAAAATTTTCAATGATCGCACTCCTGGTTGGATTGGAAAATTTCTCATCATCATAATTACTGCATTCTGGTTCTATTGGAGTGTTGGCGAGATGTATCACGAGGGCTGGTGGGGTCCGTTTTATATTCGCCTGATTTACTTGATTCCAGGTACGGCATTTCTAATACTGACCCTGTTCGGGATAAGATGGCCCCGCATAGGTGGCTGGCTGATCATCATCATTGGCGGACTATTTACGATATCCTTCCTGGACATCAGTTTTGTGGATGGAAAATTAAGCATTGGTCGAGATCTGGCAGGATTCCTGGTCAGTGGACCACTTGTTTTTATCGGTGTTCTCTTCCTACTAGAGGGCCGCAGCTGGAAACGGCGAATCGCTCAGGGCTGGGTTCCCCATTCAAAATGGTGGCGCCGCAATTTATGGTACCTACTGGCGGTTGGCCCACCGATCCTGATATTCATCGGTTTGTCGATCTATTCTCTGCCAATCGTCCTCACTCGCGTCGATGATGGCGGCCGTGGAGCCAGGCTGATTGAAGGGAATGGCGTCACCCTCATCTGGGCACCTGAAGGCCCTGGCTGGAACTGGAGACAGGATTTTGGTGGTTTTCCCTCCTGGAACATGATCGCCTTGTATGGTCTTCCCCCGGTTGGCATGGGCGACAAACCGGGCTATGACTCGAAAATCGGCGTGTTTGCATCGGCTGAGGATATGGCTATTTATAACCTTTGTCTTTATCTGAGCGAAGATGGCTTGACCCTGGGAACCGAACCCCAGAACATCTGGCGGATGCCAACGGTGGATGATTACGTGCGTTCGTTTGCCCGGCATGGGGAGAACGCTGGCTGTGTATGGCATGGCGAAGACCATGACCAAATGGTGTGTGAGATTTTACCGGATAAAGAAACGCCTCTCTGGGCACCCGATCTAGATCCTATCTATTACTGGGCTGCGGAGGAATATAACGACCGCGAAGCCTATTTTGTGTCCTACAATGGTTGGGTGAATACAGCCTATAAACCAGGCGGTAACCCCCGTCATAGTTATCGTTGTATACGTGACCCATAGGTTGCGGATGATCTCTGAAAGAAAATGGTAGCTAACCCAAATTGCAGACGACTGTGCTACGCATAGAGGGTATGCTTCTCGATTTGCCAAGTCTGGCTTGGGAATGAGCAACTATTGGAGCAAACACGCACAGCTCCTGAATAAACCGTTATGCAGCATCTCGGTAATCTTATATTGCCTGCATTTCATTGGCGAAAGGAGATAGAGCCATGACTTTCCAATACATTGCTCAACATTTGCTGCTTTCGCTGGTGCCCTGGCTAGTCGGATCAACACTGGGTTGCGTTATCGGTTATGGAATTGTTTTATTGATTAGGACGATTTTTATTGGTTTTCCGAGACACCGAGGTCGAATGGTGTTTACGCCATGGAGAACCATCATCATGATCTCTCTATTGCTTGTGTATTCGCCATTGATTGTTGTTTGGGTAGGCTTGGGAAGCACTGCTACCCTTCAAATGGTCGGTTTTTTCGTCTTCTTACTTGCTCTGCCAATTGCCGCTGGGATTCTTTTTGAAAAATGGTACCCCACTTCTGTAGTCGTGCGTATGGCTGCAGTGGCACGCATACTGTCAACTTCTTCCATTGTCATAACAGTAACTGCTGGCATCTACAGCACGGGGGGCTTGGCCCCATCATGATTGAGCAAATGAGCTTGCTAGAATACAAGTCTGTGTTTTCAACCTTGCTTATTGTGGCAGCAATTACCTTGATGGTTGATATGCTCTTTGGGATTCCCTATTTTTTCCTGGTGAGATCGAAAGAAGAAGAATCCCTGACCCGTCCTATGTATCAGTGATTGTTTGAGAACACATGAAATAGCAGGGTGAATGCAGCATTACCATTTGCCGCAGCCGCCCCGCAGGCTTGGCGATTTGCGATTGATGGTTATTGATGGAGAATCTTGAAAAGCAAGCGAAGATCCGAGCGGTGCGGCTGAGTTCAAAGCCGTTCCCTGTGACGTGTCGGGTCCTGTGGAATTAGTAGAGAGATCCGGTTGGTTCCGATCAGGAGTGAAAGAAGAGGGATGACGTTATGAGCGAACAACCGACATTACAGCCACTGCGGGCCGCTCTAGACCAAGAGCTAGCGGCGCTCAAAGATGATGTTCTTCAACTAGGGGAGATGACCAGCAGCGCTATTGCCCGAGCGATGGAATCGCTATTGAATCGAGACACCGTGTTGGCGCAGAAGGTCGTTGACAATGATGCTGCCATAAATGAAAAACGCTTCGATATCGAGGAGAAGAGCCTCTCGCTCATTGCCACGCAGCAGCCCGCGGCGGGCGACCTGCGCGCAATTGTTGCGGCGATGAACATGGTCGGCGATCTTGAGCGTATGGGCGATCATGCCGCCGGGATCGCAACGATCGTGCTGCGCATGCGAGAGGAAGAGCAGATCGAAATACCGCTCGGACTCTCGGCGATGTTCGCAAAGGCCAGCGAGATGCTTAAACAAGCGCTCAACGCATATGCGCAAGAAGACGCGGCTATGGCTCCTCGGGTCGCAGCTATGGACGATGAGATCGATGAAATCTATACAAAACTCTTCCGTGGTCTGATGGAGTTTATCTCCGCGCATCCGCAGATGACCACGGGAGGGCTGTATTTGCTTTTTGCAGGTCACAATTTTGAACGTATCGCCGATCGCTCCACGAATCTCGCGGAGCGTGTCGTTTTCCTCAGGTCGGGCAGGATGCAGGAGCTCAATCCAGAGTCCGACGAGGCAGGGTTGAACTAGATTTTAGTCTTGCATGCCAACGACAAAGTTGTGCAGGAAGAATAATTACCGGATGACACCTTGAGTCATCTGGATTATAAGGGCCCCCATTTTGCCCGGCTGAAACTGGATTCCCGCTTGACATATTGAAGAATATCGATATAATATCCTATAGACGGACATCAATATGAAATCCAAATCTGTTGACACGGTTGAGTTTGCCAAGGCGATTGCGGATGAGACTCGTCAGAAAATTATGGCGATCTGCTGCTGTGAATTGTTGAGTGTGAACGATATTGTTGAGAAAACCAATGTAGCTCAACCTACTGTGTCACACCACTTGAAAATTCTCAAGACCGCAGGGCTGGTGCGGTCGGAGCGGAACGGCAAGCAGGTGCTCTACACGCTAAATCAAGAACGGATGGCGGAAGGGTGCTGCCAGGTGGCCGAAAATTTCGCTCCTGAGCACCCCATCGAGTTTTTAGATTGAGATGAGAAGAGAGAGTTTTTTTGAGTAAATATATCGAAGTATGTAAATACATCTATAAAAGGAGTGGTGAAAATGACGGATAGTAGGGATCAGGGCAAGAGGGTAGATGTTCGCGCACAAGTGCGCGATTACTATGGGAGCATCGCAGCGGAGTTTAAGGCAACGGGCGAGGCCGGGTGCTGTGGGCCCTCGGACAGCAGCTGCGACTGCTCTTCACCCGATGCGGTAGATGGGTTCAATACGAAGCTCGCACACATTTACGATAACCCGGACGTGGAGTCCTTGCCCGGCGAGGTGGCTGAACTCTCCCTGGGATGCGGCGATCCGGTGACGCTTGCTTCGCTCGAGCCAGGCCAGACCGTGTTAGACCTCGGTTCGGGCGGTGGAATCGACTGCTTTCTGGCCGGTAAACAAGTGGGCGAATCTGGTCGCGTTATTGGTATCGACATGACCGCCGAGATGATCGAGAAAGCACGCCTCAATAAAAATAACCTTGGAGCGGAGAATGTCGAGTTCCGATTAGGGGAGATCGAGCACCTTCCGGTCGGCGATGAGACCGCGGATGTTGTGATCTCGAACTGCGTTATCAATCTAAGCCCAGACAAGCTTCAGGTCTTCCGTGAGGCTTACCGCGCGTTGCGACCGGGAGGTCGCCTGGCCGTAAGCGATATCGTCACAGATGGAGCCCTCCCCGAGGGGATAAAAGACAATTTGAGCGCATGGGTTGGGTGCCTCGCTGGTGCGTTGGATGTGAAGGAGTATATTGCCGCCATCGAATCCGCCGGTTTCGTCGACGTGAAGCTCACGCCGGTTTATCTGGACGAATCCGTAATTGAAGCTGCGTTGGAACAGCTAAATCCTGAAGAGCGCCTTGCCGTAAATGACGGTTCAAGTCGGGTGGCTTTGGTTATGGAAGGCGGGGAGGCGAAACCTTATTACCTGGGCGATGACCAGGGTCCGAGTCGCGAATCCATCCGACAGGCGGTCTTCAGTGCGAAGATCACAGCTCGCAAGCCAGCAACTCTCCCAAGCAGCGAATAAGACATGGGCTGCAGCTAGGTAATCTTTCCCTTTGTACTCGTGAACCAGGGACATTTCAACCGAGAACATCCTGGCGATGGTGGACGTGATCGAGGTGTTTAGCCAGTATCCGCTCTGGTCCCCCGTGGACCTCCAAAAGCGGAAGATGTTTGTTTGGAACGCATACAATGGGGGACTATTGATGATAGAATTGCCGCTAGAGGTCAGCGGGCGTATGCGGGCTGACAAACTTAAAAACCAACTATCAAGCTTTTGAGATAAGATGCTCAATTCGCATTCAGGCTGCTGAATCCAATCTACAATAATTGTAACTGCCCCGCTTCTCAGAAAGACCGGGCGGTGAGAAGCTTGAGAAGTAAAAATATCTAATCAATACGAGGGTCCTCATCAATGAAAAACCGAATTAAGCATCTCGAAGATTATCGCGGGATCGCCGATGATGCAGTCTTAGAAGAAATCCAGGAGAAGGTAAAAACACTTCAGGGCGCTACGGTTGCCCATGTGAACGCAACCAGTTACGGCGGCGGAGTTGCAGAAATTTTGGATAGTTTTGTATTGTTGATGAACGATCTGGGAATCCGCACGGATTGGCGCGTCCTGCATGGTATCCCAGATTTTTTCGAGGTTACGAAGAAGTTCCACAACGCGCTTCAAGGGCAGGAACTGTCGTTTTCAGAAGAGGAACTGGAGCTTTACAAGTTTATTAACGAGAAATTCGCTCGCTTTGCTTTCCTCGATCACGACTATGTCATCATTCATGATCCACAGCCATGCGCGTTGGTTCGTGATGTAGCGCATAAATCTCCTTGGGTCTGGCGCTGCCACATTGATATTACGAAGCCGAATCTTCAAGCGTGGGCTTTCATGGAGCCCTACATTGTCGAATACGATCTCATGATTGTCTCCTCCGAGATTTATAAGGTCCCCGACCTTGCGATCGAGCAGGATATCATATCCCCCTCTATCGACCCTCTTTCCCCGAAGAATAAAGATCTCCCCGACCAGGTGATCGAGGACTATCTGACCCAGTATAAGATTCCAACTGATAAACCGATGATCACCCAGGTCTCGCGCTTCGATCCCTGGAAGGACCCTGAAGGTGCTTTGAAGGTTTTCGAGCGCGTCAAAGAACAAGTCGATTGCCGATTGATATTTGTCTACAACATGGCCAGCGACGATCCGGAGGGAGTAAAGATCCTGGCACAGATGACAGAAGTTGCCAAGGACTTCCTCGCTCGAGGCGACGTGCTCTTTGTGCGCGGCGATGATCCGATCCTCGTCAATGTTATGCAGCGCATCTCGGATGTTGTGATCCAGAAGTCGACGCGCGAAGGGTTTGGGCTTGTCATCACCGAAGCGATGTGGAAGGGAACCCCGGTAGTCGCCTCAAATGTCGGAGGGATCCCAACCCAGATGGTGAATGACGTCACCGGTTACCTGCTCGAACCACATGACTATGACGGATTTGCTGAGAAGATAATCGCATTGCTCGAAGATAAAAACCTGGCACAGAAATTGGGCAAACAGGCCAAGGAGCACGTGCGCGATCATTTCCTGATCACGGGACATCTGCTAGATTACATTGATTTGATTCTGAGCTTATAAACATCGCTTGGCTTGCTTCTCATTTCTATCAAGACGCGGCTTCAGCAATATGTGGAGTCAGGAAGCTCTGCTTTTGGTCGCAGGCACAGCCTGCGCCTTGATGTTTGCGCTTATTATCGAATAGATAGACTGCTGAAGAGAGGATGATTTTCTTTACTTCCCCCTAAATCCCCCAAAGGGGGACTGTGGGGGACTCCACTCCCCCACACCCCCCGGATCAAACATCAAGCTCTCAGTTCAAACCGATCATGCAAATCCGAATATGTAGAAATATCGCTATCTCGGACTCTTATTCACCTTGAAATGCAATCCAGATCGGATTAGACAGAAACAGGCTTTGGAACTCGGGCGTATGTGGATTGCATTACTAGCCATTCAGAAGGGGGTGCACTGCAAGTCTGCTCACACACCCCCTGACAACGATTGAACCAGCCCCAACGCATTAAGAACGATTTGGAGTTGGGCAGCGAAAACCCGTTTGGTAACCCACACAATTTAGAGGAGAACTATAAATACCAGCCAAGTGATGGACAGTCGCGCAGGTCAGCTTGTCGGCTAATTATGCTGTGGTTGTCAGCAGAATCGAGACGTCAGCGTGCTATAATTCGCGCGCTTGGGCATTCATGCCCTAAATGTGTGAAATGGAGCATTAAAACATTGGATTCAACGGAAGAAATCCCCTCATCTGAATCACCACTTGAAGCTGTCGTAAATGGTGAAGATATCTGGCACGTGCTGGAGACAACGGAGATCGTTCAGGCGCTTCAAACATCGCCCAAAAGAGGGTTAAGCGAAGAAGAAGCAAGCAGGCGCCTCGAGCAATTTGGCCCTAACGAACTTGAAGAAGCCGCAAAGCCATCTTTATTTCGATTGATTTTTGAGCAATTCAATAATTTCATCGTCATCGTTCTCATAATTGCGGCGCTCGTTGCCGCAATCCTCGGCGATTACATCGAAGCCATTGCCATCCTGGCGATTGTTGTGCTAAATGCCATTCTGGGCGTTGTGCAAGAGCGCAGGGCTGAGGAGGCGCTGACCGCACTGCGGCGGCTTGCCGCTCCGGATGCGCTTGTTCTACGTGATGGGCATCGGCAGGTTTGCCCGGCGGGCGAATTGGTACCGGGTGATGTCGTGTTTCTGGATGCAGGGAATTTTATCCCCGCTGATCTGAGGCTGATAGAGACGGTCAATTTGCGCATCGAAGAGGCTGCTCTAACGGGCGAATCCGTGCCGGTCACGAAGGATGCTCATCTCGTCCTCACTCAGGATATGGCGCTGGGAGATCGCCGCAATACCGCCTTCAGCGGCACGGTGGTTTCCTACGGGCGCGGAAGCGGCGTTGTTGTCAGCACGGGAATGCGTACGCAAATTGGCATGATCGCAGCCATGCTCCAGGCTGTGCACGAGGAACCGACACCGCTGCAGCGCAAGCTGGATCAACTCGGGAAGGCGCTTGGGGTGGCGGCTCTGATCGTGTGTGCGCTTGTGTTTGGGGTTGGCTGGTTTCGCGGGATTGCGCCGCTTGAGATGTTCCTGGTCGCAGTCAGCCTGGCTGTTGCAGCTGTGCCGGAAGGATTGGCTGCCGTTGTGACGATCACGCTTGCGCTTGGCATGCGGGAGATGATCACCCGTCATGCGCTCATACGACGGCTTTCCTCTGTCGAGACGTTGGGATCGACGACGGTGATCTGCTCGGACAAGACCGGCACGCTCACGCAGAATCAGATGACCGTGACACGAATGTGGGTTGATGACACGACCTTTGAGATCACAGGGAGAGGCTTTGAACAAAGCGGAGATTTCAAGGTTGATGGCAGGGTGGTGGACTTGCGAGATTATCCCGCATCAACGACGGTGTTATGGGGTGCTACCTTGGCGAATGATGCACAGATTGAGGCTGAGCCAACCAAGGATGGGGATGACGCATCGCGTGTAATCGGTGATCCAACAGAGGCAGCATTATTGGTTGCGGCAGCTAAAGCGGGAGCCTTCCGTGACAGGCTTGAGGAAGCTTATCCCAGGATCGATGAGATCCCCTTTGATTCTTCCCGCAAGCGGATGACGACAGTACATAAGATCGTCGATCCGGCGCCGGATGATGCAAGCCCATTCTATGATAGCGAATTGCGAGAATGGGAAATGGCGGCCATTAAAGGTGCGCCCGATGTTGTATTGGAGCTGTGCACCCAGTTTCAGAAGATGGACGACACAACTGCACCGCTTACAGATGAAATACGTGAACGCGTCTATGAGGCGAATGCTCGTATGGCACGATCTGCCTTGCGGGTCATCGCAGTGGCATTTCGCGTAGACCCCGATGTCCCCGAGGATGCTACGCCGGAGAAGATCGAGCGCGATTTTATATTTGTTGGTCTGATGGGCATGATCGATCCGCCCCGTCAGCAAGCCAAACCCGCTATCGAGAAGGCGCGCCGGGCAGGTATACGAACGCTGATGATCACGGGTGATTTTCCAGATACAGCAGAGGAGATTGCCGAAGAGATTGCCCTGCTTCAACCTGGGCATGGAGTTTTGACGGGATCGCAGTTGGATACCATGGATGATAATGCGCTCGAAGAGAAGGTTGCGACAACAGATGTTTTTGCACGTGTCTCTCCGGAACATAAGGTTCGCATCGTCAGCGCTCTGAAAGCACACGGCGAGATCGTAGCGATGACCGGGGATGGAGTAAATGATGCTCCAGCGTTGAAACGTGCGGATATCGGTGTGGCAATGGGCGTTACTGGAACGGATGTCGCCAAAGAAGCAGCGGACATGGTCCTTACAGACGACAATTACGCCAGCATCGTCGATGCCGTTGAGCAGGGGCGGGTAATTTATAGCAACATTCGTAAGTTTGTATTTTATTTGCTTTCCTGCAACCTGGCGGAAATAGCGGTCATCTTTATCGCAATCTTGGCGGGTCTCCCCTCGCCCTTAACTCCTATTCAACTCTTGTGGCTCAACCTGATCACGGATGGAGCTCCCGCGCTTGCTTTGGGAATGGAGAAGGGTGATCCGGACATCATGGTTCAATCCCCACGACCCCCTGACGAGCCTGTGATCAACCGCCCAATGCGCATTCGCATCGGCGTCCAGACCCTGGCGATCGCGGGGGTCACGCTGGCGGCGTATTGGCTGGGCATCAAGCTTTTTCCCGGCGTTCCGGAAGAAGCTAAGACGATGGCCTTCGTCACACTTTCCTTCTCCGAACTCCTGCGAGCGTTCACAGCACGTTCGGAGCGCTATCCCTTGCACAAGATCGGATTATTCAGCAATACATGGATGTTTTATGCGGTGGCATCATCGCTGCTATTATTGCTCGCCGTCATCTATGTCCCCTTCCTTCAAACGATCTTCAACACCGTGTCTTTGGGTTGGGCTGAATGGCAAATTGTGCTGCCCTTGTTGTTTGTCCCCGCCGTTGTCGCGGAGATTAGCAAATGGCTGATGGGCATCCAACGGAAGGTTGCGCGGGGCACATAGGAGTCGATCACAGGATAAGACTCACCTCGAGTTAACAGAACGTCCCGGTCTATTCAATACGGACGGGGGCAATGAAAGCTCTTGGATAGCATATTTATTATCTTACGATTTCACCGTAGAGTTTGGGGCGCCGGTCGTTGAAGATATCGAGTTCATATTCTCCGGCGAGGAAAACGCGCCGTTTCTGATCGCTGAGCGAAGGGTCGATATCGGCGTAAAGGATGGTTTCTTCTTCTCCGCCGGCTTGTGCCAGAATTTCACCGTCAGGTCCGATGATAAGACTATGACCTAGATAGCGCGCCCCGCGCTCCTCCCCGATCCGATTGGCAGCCACGAGGAAGATGCCATTCTCGGCGGCTCTCGTCTGGGCGACAAAATCGGGGTAGAGGGTGGCGGCGCTGGGCCAGGCGGTGGAGATCAAAACGATCTGAGCGCCCATGAGTGCGAGCGCACGACAAGGCTCAGGGAAACGCAGATCATAGCAGATGAGCGTCCCCGCCCGGCCGATAGGGGTCTCTAGCGGCGGGAGTAGCTCCTCGCCAGAGGTGAGGAAGCGATCGATGCCAAGATAAGGTAGGTGGGTTTTCCGGTATCGACCGATGATTCCATCCGGTCCGGTGACGAGCGCAGTGTTGAAAATACGTCCGCTATCGTCTCTCTCGAGAATTCCTACCATGATCGTTGCTCCTAGTTCTTGGCAGGCTTGCGATAATTGCGCGCTCACGTGACCAGGGATGCTCTCGACTACAGTCTGCGCCTCATCCAGGCTCAAATCATAGCCAGAGAGAGCGCATTCAGGAAAGACAACCAGTCTGGCTCCGGCTGTCACTGCCTCTTCGAAGCTGAGGAGGATGGATTGAAGGTTTTTGTCGACTTGAAGTAATTCGGGATTCATTTGTACGGCGGCGACTCGTTCCATGGGTGTATTGCCTTTCTATGGCTCACTCCGCGAAAACCGATATTGCGTGTACAGTATACTGGACTTGATTTAGATCACTATTCGTTAAAGCCCAAAGTTCTTATCTGGGGAGGTGACCCTTGATAGCGCAGCTACTCAACCTGGAACCGTGGTGGCGATTTGCAGCAGCCCTGCTTGTCGGAGCGTTGATTGGGTTAGAGCGAGAATTCGTCCAGCAGCGCAGCGGTGAGCGGGAATTCGGTGGGATTCGAACCTTCGCACTGATGGCGCTCCTGGGGGCGGTCGCGGCCTTCCTCACGGACCTGTATGGTCCCCTTATCTTTTTAGCAGTTTATTTGGGTTTGATCCTTCTTCTTTGGGCGAGCCTGCTCGCCTCGGCGATGCGGGGCAAAGAAGAAGGGATCACCACCGAGGTAACCGCACTGCTGGTACCGCTTCTAGGTGCGATGATGATCTGGAACCAACCCGCAGTCGCCGCAGCACTCGGCGTTATGACGGCGTTGATCCTGGCTTTGAAACCGCGCTTGCACGGAGCTGCCAGGCGAATGAGCGCCGAGGATATGCGGGCAACGCTGGAGTTCTCGATCATATCGGCAGTTATCCTGCCCTTGCTCCCTAACGCGGGATTTGGTCCTTTCGGAGTTCTGAATCCCTTCCAGATTTGGCTGCTTGTAGTTTTCGTTTCTGGTATCGGCTTCCTGGGTTATGTGCTGATGAAACTTCTTGGGCCTGAACAGGGCATTGGCATCACCGGGCTCCTTGGCGGTTTGGTAAGCAGCACGGCCACAACGTTGAGTTTCGCCGGGAGGAGCAAAACGAATGCGGGGCTTTCGACAGTGTTGGCGCAGGGAATCCTGCTCGCATCCTGCGTGATGCTTCCGCGCGTGCTAATTGAAGTAGCAGTTGTGAACCCCGGATTGGTGAAGCAGGTTGTCGTCCCGCTCGTAGCGATGCTTATTGCTGGTGCGATCGTCTTTTACTTTCTATGGCGCCGCGGGCGCGCAGAAGAGAAAGTTGAGCATGGGGGCGTTGAATTATCCAACCCGCTGCGGTTAAAAACAGCCATCACTTTCGGGCTTGTGTTTGCCGTCGTGCTCGTCGCGGTCGAGGCTGCAAACGAGTATTTTGGCAGCGCGGGCGTTTATGTTGCCAGCATACTCACAGGTATCACGGATGTCGACTCGATCACGCTGAGTGTATCTAACCTGTCCTTGAAGGGCTTGCTGGATGCGCGGGTTGCGGCTATAGCCATCATCCTAGCGACGATTATGAACACAATAGCGAAAGCCGTGATGGCGATGGTCATAGGTACACCACGGTTGAGACGCCTGGTTTCACGTGCGTTTGGGGTCATGGTTCTAACGGGTTTGATTAGCGGCGCAGCGATTTTTCTGCTTTGATAAAAACACAACAAAGCAAGGAGCGATTCTCTTCAACTCCCGAGGTGAGATTTGTTCGCGAAGGCTTATTGAAGCCGCTCCAGAATTGTCGCTGTAGACATGCCATGACCGATGCACATGACCTGCAATCCGTAGCGGGTGTTGTACATCTCGAGCTCATGAAGTAATTTTGTCATTAAGACCGCCCCGGTGGCGCCAAGCGGGTGCCCATGGGCAATAGCGCCCCCGTCAGGATTGACCTTCTCAGGGTCGGCGTGAAATTCATCAAACCATGCCAGAACGACGGAAGCGAACGCTTCATTAATTTCAATAATATCGATTTGGTCGAGAGTCATCCCCCCTTTAGAGAGCACCATTCGCGTCGCTGGGATGGGTGCGTCGAGCATCAGCACCGGGTCGGAGCCGATGACAGCACGTGCGACGATGCGAGCTAAGGGCTTTAGATTGTTTTTGCGGACGGCGTCGGCGGAGGCCAGGAGCAGCGCCGCTGCGCCGTCGCTTATTTGACTGCTGTTTCCTGCCGTGACTACCCCGTCTTCTTTAAACACTGGGCGTAAAGAGGACATCTTCTCCCTATCTGGCTCCAACCGGACCCCCTGGTCAACCGTAATTATTCGCGTTTTTCCATTACCATCGGGAACCTGAATGGGAAGAATTTGGCTTTCATGGCGACCATCACGGATCGCAGCGCCGGCGCGCAGATGACTCTGGAAAGCATAATCGTCAAGGGCATCGCGCGATAGGCGCCATTTCTCGGCCATTAACTCCGCACTGAGGCCCTGGTGCACTAACGGATAAGGAAAATCCTCCGGCCAGGACTCAGGCCAGTCCGCGCCGATTGGTTGATGCGACATCATTTCGATACCGCCAGCGATGATCAGATCCATATCTCCGACGAGTATGGACTGGGCAGCGAAATGAACCGCTTGTTGGCCGGAGCCGCACATGCGGTTGATTTGAATCCCTGGTACTTCAACAGGGAAGCCCGCCTGCAAAAGCGCCAGCCTGGCGATATTGGCTCCCTGATCGCCCATCGGCGTAACGCAGCCGAGGATGACATCCTCAATCTGTTCATGACGTAAGCCGCTGCGGTTCAGCGCCTCGTTGAGAACCAGGGCCGCAAGATCAACAGGGGCGATTGGATAAAGATCCCCGCGCTCAGGTCTGCCCACGCCAATGGGTGTGCGTACAGCGGCGATGATGTACACTTCATTTGCCATCTTTAGTCCCTCGGTTCTATTCTAGGAGCGACGAGTCGCCCATCGTTTCGTTGGCACCAGCATAGGCGCAGAACCTGTGTGAGTCAATTGATCAGATGGTCGATCCCTCGTCAAGCTCAAAGGGAATCAATGGTATGACCACTATTCTTTACCTGAGGATGCCAGTCTAGAAGAATGGAGTGATTTAGGATTGATAGCGCGAGCTTGGAGATGTGTTCGATGATTGGAAGGCGTATTCTGGCATTGTCCCTGGTTCTTGTCCTTTGTGCATGTGGTCGAGCCGGGACTCCGCAGGCACAGCCGTACGAATCGATCGACGACCTCTTGAATGCACTAGAGGAGGCTGGCGCCGAGATTGTCACCGTAGATCTGGATGCGCCGCTCTTCAATGTGGGCTCACGTGCGATAATCATCAACGGGGAAAAATCCGAGATCTATGAATTTGAGAACGCAGATGCGAGCGAGCAAGGTGTTGTTCACCTACAAGCGTTGCTCAAAGATGACTGGAAGAACACAGCGAGCGAACAGCCATTGGCCCGAATATGGTTGCATGACCGCCTGATCGTTGTGTACTTCGGACGAGATGGAGGGACGATCTTGCTCCTGAGTGGGTTGTTAGGCGACCCGCTGCAAAAGCCCGGGCTCGCCGAGGATGAGCCTTATCCTCCAGCGGTTCCAGCAGCAATCCATGCACTGGCGGAGGCAAAAGACGAAGATCCAAGCCTTATCAAAGTACTCTCGTACACTTTCGTTGAATGGAGTGACGGGTGCCTCGAGTACCCGCGCCCTGAAGAGAATTGCACGCAGGCGCTGACTTCAGGGTGGCGCATTCTTTTACAGCTCAGAGACCAGGAGCTCGAGGTTCATAGTGATGAAATGGGTGGCAAAATTCGCTGGCGGTGACAGCAAGCAAGGGCCTGATTGGAGATGAGGATGGGAGAGGGCGTGAACGATACCATGCATGACCCAAATACAGATATTGGAACGGAGAACGCCCAACTGGGGTCACTCCCACGTAATGTATGGGTGGTCACGCTGACCAGTTTCTTAACCGACATCTCTTCCGAGATGTTGATAAACCT
>Ga0307421_1000985_pt1 | contig 17954 bp, 13 predicted proteins | sample SalMarWE160270MG_FD_202163 | JGI IMG/M metagenome (GOLD analysis project Ga0307421, IMG submission 202163) | Salt marsh sediment microbial communities from the Plum Island Ecosystem LTER, Massachusetts, United States - WE1602-70 | ecosystem: Environmental > Aquatic > Marine > Intertidal zone >...
AGTTAGCTCCCAAACAAGAAGATATACTTGGTAAAATGTCACGGAAGGTTAACGGTCTTGTTGAATTATCCAATGAACTCCTTGACCTTTCCCGGATAGAGGCAGGATTGATAGTTCAGGATAAGCAACCAGTGCAATTGATGGATATCCTCGAGAGTTTAGTGGAATTTATACAGGCCAGGGCAAAGGAGAAAAACATTTCGTTAACCCTAAAAAAGACCAATCTACCCCTTTTTAATGCAGACATGAAAAGTATGGAGGAAGTTTTTAGCAATCTTATCACCAATGCTATCATCTATACCCCAGAAGGGGGGAAGGTAGATGTAATGGGCGAGGTTAAGGGAGATTTTGTGAGTATAAGTGTCAGTGATACCGGCTATGGTATCGCACCTGATGAGCTACCTCGGATCTTTGATAAATTTTATCGGGCAAAAACTGAAAAAACTCGAAATATTGTGGGAACAGGGCTTGGCCTTCCTATTGTAAAGAGTATCGTGGAGGCCCATAATGGAACTGTTAACGTAGAGAGTGAAGAAGGCGTTGGGTCCACCTTTTATGTCCATCTTCCAATATCATGAGCCTGAGATTACATTAAGTGCAATATAATTGCTCATAATCCTGTGGATTGAAATATATTGCTTTTTTGGCCTTAAATCTTCAAAGTTTTGAAATTGCTTTGTTTTTTAATCCAAAATCCATAATCCCTGCCCGACGGACGGCAGGCGGGCAAAATCCAAAATCGTGCCTGAACTGGCTTTTCGTTCAGGCACTAACTTACCATTATGGAAAGGTTATTTATATACCTATGGTTTTGCCTATTTGCTGTTATGCTTCCCTTATCTCCCCTGTAGCTGCTCTCTCAAGTCGATAGCGCTTTTCGCTCTTTCTGCAAAGCTCCCATATAATACACGATTGTCTATATTTACAATAGGTGCATGGATCTGTGCATGCCTCACAATTATCTAAACATTCCTGACAATAACCAATTCCCATCTTCTGGCATGTCACCCTTGCCTCTCTATCGGGGTGATAACGGCATTTCATAATAGAGTCACCTTACTATATCTACATGATCCGCTTAAATTCATAATCAGTTAACCTGTCAGACTTTGGCATCTCTTTTGTAATATCAATTTCAAGATAAATGCGGTTTCCTTGCCTGAAGCCTATTTTCTCAAAAAATGGCAATTGCATATTATCAGACAGCGAAACAATAGTATAAACAGTATCTACATCTAATTTCAAAAATCGTTTTCTGTAATCATCAAATAAGGCCCTTGCAACTCCCTTATGGTGATAATCTGGATGCACACCTATGGTATGGATCCAACCCATATTTTCTGGCATTCCAAACTCCCTTGAGCCAATATCGCCCAGGATGAAACCTATCACATTTCCTTCAACCTCGGCTACACATGAACCTAAAAAGCGTCCCTCTTTATTCTTTTGAAGTTCCCTTTTCCAATATCCTTCCCTTTTTATACCAAGGTTTTTCTCTTCTATCTCAACTATTGCATCTACATCGGATTCCTTTATGCCCCTAATTACTATTTTTGAGAAATCAAAATCCTCCATGATTTTTACCTCCATATTTTGAGTATACGGAAAAAAATATAATGAACTAACCCGCCCCAATCAGTGGGCCATCCTCCTAAAAAACTAAGCGGGAAAAAGAGCATTGAGATGTCTTTTTCTATTATGGAAATATAGGTGAAATGGGCTTGTATGTCAAAGCAAAATTGTCCACGATTTATGCGGTTCTGAGGTTAGGGCACAGGGGGATGCCCTCGATGATCAACCGCTCAGTGCCTTAAGTAAAGATGAAAAATTGACCGGTATTATAGATAGTATCCTTGAATTGAATAAAGGTGAGTTCAAAGTTCTCAGCGCTGAGATAGAACCACATGAAAGAGGAGAAAAGCCATCTAATAAATTAAGACCATCGCCGAAAATCTATTGAATAGGTCGAAGGGCAGACGTCAATACTACAGTCAGGGCAAAGTTTTCCACATATAGTGCAAAAATTGGGGGATTCATGGGCTTCCTCGACAAGCACCTGAGCGCCGCAATTGTTGCATTTTGCATATCTTGCTGGTTTCTCTTTAGCGAACTTTTTAGGTATATGCTCAATATGTCCACACCCCAGGTCACACGTCCAGAAATGAAAAGTTTTGAAAGAAGGTTCCTCTTGGCAAGCGTTATACAGCTTTGTATCACTTGTTACAAAAACTACTGTCACATTAGCCCCAGAAACAGTATGAGCAATCATTCGTGATAAAAGGATGTAGATTGCATCCATGCCATTGAAGCCTTTCTCAGGCTTTGTCTTATATTGTTCCAAGATGGATATGCAGTCTTGGACGTAATCATCTGTTAGAGATAAAACGTTTAGCTCCTCTTTCTCAATCATATTGTAATGGGCGGAAACCGCTAATGTATATTCTTTTAAAGATATGTCTTTAGAATTGCAGGCGGCCAACAGAGCAGAAACGGTTTCTATGATTCCAATTTCGGGGGTATATAAAATTGAGTCGGGATAGTTGAGAATATTGTCAAGGTTGGTTTTTCCAATATCATCATAAAAAATTCGAGCTAAGGCACTGGCATCGAGCAAAAATGCGATTTCACTCATATCTCTCCTGGAATAAGTAACTCTCAATAGGCACATCTTTCTTCTTTCTTAACATTTTGAACTCGGTTAAGGTAATACTACGATCAATCTTTTCTTTATTGAATAATCTACTTGCCTCAAGAAACTGAAATTTTGCTGAAGCCTTTAACCTTACAATAGCCTCACTAAAAAGAGGGGGGACTTCAGTTTTACTGGTTTGTTCTTTGTAGATATCTCTGTCAGATACAATTTGAAAGGACTTCCCACCTATCGTCATATTAAATATAGTTCGTTGCGATTCTGGAATATAAATAGTTAAAGGGTCTTTAAAATTGTATGCTTCCTCTTCTCTGAGAGAGCCAGTCAGAATTAAGCCTACAAAAGGTTCATCACCTACCGTAACACTGAATAAAGTTCCTTCATCTTTGGGAACATCTCTCTGTAATGCGTTGTTAAACTTGTTTTCTTCCTCTTCTTTCAGGATACTAGTTGCGATTACACCCCCAAAACCATCAAATCTAGCAATTGCTGTATCAAATTGCCTTCTCCTATAATATAGCTCACTGGTTCTACTCATTCTTAACCCCTTTTAAAAACTTATCCATTATGTCCTTGTTGTATTTAATATTCTGATCAAGTCCTTCAGTTATGAATTTGATGTTTTCTCTATTTTCCTTAAGATTGGGTGCTTCAATGTTATGATTTAACTCATATATATTGTCCGATTTGGCAAGACGTATTCTTATTGTATGATTCAGTTCCTCTTTGATAGCGAAAGTTATGTTCCAGAGACTATTAAGCACCGAACCACTTTTATTATACTTCCTGTCTGTCTCCAGCCTAAAATCATCTATCTTAAACAAATTAAATAAGTGTCTATCATCAGTTAAAAACTCACCGAATGCCTTTTTCTCCTGCTCTTTCAACTCTAACGTAAGATTAAAATTCATACCACAAGCGAACACTGGTGTATGAGGAAGCTTTTCAAGATATATTAGTAAAAATTGAGGGCCAAGAAATTTCATGAGTTCGGTAATCTTATCCTCTTTTATTACTAAGCGCTCCAAATCAACACGAAAACTGATGCTTTTCTCTTTAAAAAGGATTTCTTTATAAACCGGTAAATCGCCCGGTCCGATTATGCTCCCCTCTCCGAGGTCTATCCCACATTCGTGCTTCAAAAATTCCGTAGTGAGTATCCCAGGATTGAATCTACCGATAACAACTGTGCTAACGAAATTAAGCTTTACATCCATTTATTAAACTAAGGCCCCCTTTATTTTTTTAACCTTTCTATTCACTTTTCCCATAGCACAAAATGAAAGCCTATGCAATGAATTAAGAGTTTCTAAATTTTTACTTCAAACTGAAAAATAAATAGATGTAGCCCTTTTATGACCTTGAATCCTCTCATACTCTGCAAATGGAGTAATAAGGATTCATTTTTTATATAATTCATTACTGTTAGGCGAGGGAGTGATTGTGGCAAGAATAAAAATTTGACCCGGAAATTCAGATCAACGCCCACTCTTAAGTTGCTTTAGAACCAACCCCCTTTTTTTCATCAACGTGCCATTTCATCGAGTTATTTAGTTACTTAAGGACGTCCCCCTTCCTTGCCCGCCGTCATTATGGCGGGCTGGCCTGAATTCTTTGGGGCGGAGGTGATTGTGGCAAGAATAAAGATTTGAGCCGGGAATTCACTTCACCGAAATGGGAAGTCAAAAATACTTAGTTGTCAAGTCGTTTTGGAACCAACGTCCCCCTTTACTTGTTCATGCTCATTACTCCTTTCTCTTGGATGGTAAAGTGGTTGAATTGACACACGCTTTCTACTGGTCACGTAGCCAGCGCGGATTCCTCAGGCAAAATACTCAGTATAATTTGCGTTCAATGTGGCAAACCGCCATATTACTAAATCAATGACACAAACTCGATCTCCAACTGATTTAGAAATTTCTTCGCATAGAAGCTTCGGGCTTTCAAAGCCTGCTGTAGCAGCAACTCTCAGTAAATGTCTATCAGGCTTGACCACATCGAGCCCAATGTTTTTGGCGAAATGATAGGAAGTTGCTGGTCCCATAAACGGCAACGACTGAATGAACTTGACGCCCCCTGTTTGAATGTTCGTTTTGAAGATTCCAAAACCCTGTACAGAGATCTGTTCAGCTATAGAAATTATCGCGTCGATTTTTTTTTGATGGTGAAATATCTTGAGGGCCTGGTTCCTGCATTTCTGCGAGTTAACAACGATATCATTAGCATTTCGCCAATAGCAAAATGCTTTTGATATAGCGTGAAATTTTAGTCGAATTACAGTTTCTCTCATGCCAGATGATAGGACAACCCATGCAGCCTCTCTCAGAACATCGCTCTCAGTTATTTGGGAGAATCGGATCTCGGCCTGCCAGTCAATCTCAGCTGCAAACCCCTCCCCGATAATAGATTCTTTCGCCTTCAGATAAGCCTCAACGATCTTGTTCAGTCTGCCTCGAATCTTCGCGCTCTGTTTCATCTATTGGCTCCTTTCCAGTCTCACGTATTTTTCTAAAAGCTTTCAGGGTAGATCTGATCAGCAATATTAGTCGCAGAACAAAAAGTGGGCAACCAGAGGCGGAATCTGACATCTTGCTGAGCTCCACTTTTCGCAAATATCGAACCTTTAAACGAACAAACGGTCTATCTGGTACCTCTATAATGTTATTCATCGCTTCCCAGTAAGTGCGGTGGAGATCTGTGCTCCGATCTTCAGGCCACGATCCATCCTCCTGCTGCCTTGCCCTAAACAAAGAAAGTACGTTCGTTAATTTCTGCACTGCATCTCTGTGGCGGGCGGCTTTGCCTTTCCAATCTACTCGAAGGGCTACTAAAGAAGCGAAAAATGCCACGATCGATGCAACGCTAAGAATAAAACGAATATTTTTTAGGGATAACCCAATTTGCGCAAACACATCACCTCGAGCAAATGTGGTGGCACAAAAGGTCACAGAACAGGCCAGAAACAAGATGTCAATGATCAGAGCAAGCCTAGTATATCTGTCTCTCAGCATGGTATGCATTGAGAGCGTCTGTCTTAAAACACGAAACTGGCGGCTTAATTCTTTTTCAGATATGGCTTGCACACTTAATCTTCCAAGATCGCTTTCCATTGATCAATAGTTTTGGCTGCGTTTAACTTTCGTGCAATACTCACAAGGGCATCAGCAACAACACGGCGTTTTACGCTATTTGCCCTTCCCAAATAGGAATCAACTATTCTGGACTGGGCTGTCACATCCTGTATTGGACTCAGTACTCGCTTGGAGGCACGGTCTAAAATATGCATAAGTAACGCCTTGCTAGTTTTTGACCCGCGGTAACCCTTTACCGCTTCAACTCCAAGTGACTCAATATGATATCCAGTCAAACGCTTTTGCTCTGGCAAACCATCGTTTAGAGACTTAACAAGTTTAATAGTGGGCACCAGCGAACTACTCATCCTTTCATTGGCCCTTGTTAAGGCTTTTTGAAAGGCTTTTAGATTGGTCTCCTTCCACTCTTTTGCCCCAGCACTTGGAATAATGACTTTCACACCAGTACGAATGGCTGGAAGCAACTGAATTTCCATACCATCTCGATACACCACTGTAACAGCCATTGTTCCCTTTTCAACGGATTTTACCTTATCATATGTGAGGCGATCTTGAAGTGACTTGTGAAAGACATTTAGAACTTCTGTAGGAGATTTTCCGACCAGATCCTCTCGATCTAAGATTACCAATGCATCAACATCGCTTAATCCATCGACATATGTGTGTTTCGCAACTGACCCACCAAAAAGAAATTTCTCCATATTTGCTTCATCTTTTAGAATATCCGCGATTTTGTCCAGACGTTCTTGAATCTTCTCCGGATCTCTTTCATATGACGCTAGAAGCTCCCTTAAAAGCTTGTTGAGATCACTATCTAAGCGCTCCCTATCGGCGTCATTCTTTGAGTCCTGTATCAACTTCTTAAGATCTGTTTTGGCCCGGGGGAAATAGCTGCCTCCACCACCTCCCATTAAGCACCTCCTTTCAGCTCTGGAATCTTAGTGCACAGAGCTTGATATGCCAGTTTGAGAGCTTTTGCGTGAGTTTCAAAGACGGAGAAATCATTTGCACCTCCATCCACAAATCTTCGCATACGGATGGTCAACGTTTCCAAATAACTAATATTCTTTACCAACCTTAACGCCTCAGCTCGTCGCCATTGTGTCTGTATCCCAAGATCCACAGCAGTATAAGCATCTCGAGTGATTGCCGCGTCATTGTAATATCCATAACGTAGCCACGACACCCCGTCAAAGATTTCCGCTCCAGCGCAAAAATAAAGAGGGGAAATAACCGGATCAAGTCCACCCCATATGTGTATGGGTGAATCCATTGCCTTTCTATTCATGGAACTCCGGAGGTTGGCAATATTGGTAAGACGTTCCAATAAATTGCTACCTAATTCTTTCTCCGTGACGCCAAGGATGTGAAATCGCCGCATTTTTCCAACGTGTCGAATGACATCGTCCATATCAACGTATTGTCGACGACCAGACGGTCTAATAATAAAATCGTGAAGGAATTGGGGAAACCTATTGAAAAGTGCTTGTGCCAGCTGTATTTGCTCCTCAAGATCCTTTCCGAGGGATTCATGATCGAAATTGGTGATCACGATCGGATATTCTGTAGGCAGATCGCAAAGCACTTTCTCGTAACATTCATAATTATAACCGTTATTAGGTTCGTATGGCCCTTGCTTTGGTTCAGTTGAGTCAAATTCCAGAGAAAGCTCGTATCCACCACTGTCAATAACGACCAACTCCTTGTTCCCGTAAAAGCGTTCAGGATTGAGGAGATGATTGTGGAAGAGGTCATATGCGCTGATAAGAATCGAGTCACTTATAGCGGGCCCGGTCATTTCCAAAGCGTGGTTGACTTCTGATAGCTTGCGTCCTGAGTCCTTATCCACAAACAGAGGAAAACCTTTGCTCGAAAAAGATGGCACAAGTCGGGGCATATCAACGGCTGCCCCAAGAGGATGTTGCAAGGTTGACCTACGTGCCAGCATGCAGAACCTCCAAATCACGGCACGAAAGGCATATCCCACAAGGCTGATCTGTCCCACGTTCGCAACTATAGGTTAGTTCTAGCGGAACCCCCTGAGCCTTGCAGTACATCCAAATATCACTTTTAGTCCACTCCAAGAATGGTGCTCCTATCTGGATCATTCCCCCCGTATAAGTATCAAAGATCGACTGCATATTGCGGACGAAGGGCGGCGTGCAATCGAGATACTCAGTGCCTGAATGTATTCCGAGTGCCAAAATTCCAGCATCTTCTGGCAACTCCATCAAAGCAGCAACAAGGAGGAAAGCGTTACGACCACGGATAAATCCCTCTTTTTTCTTGTGAAGTCCCGACCATGTAAGTCTCGAAACAGGGATATTATAGTGTCTTGCAATGGCCCTCGCTGCCTCAATCTCCCTTGGCGCAGCTATTTGGCCATAATCAACAAATATACCATTGACGGAGAAACCCTGTTCGAGGTAGAAAGCCACACAAGCTGAAGAGTCGATCCCGCCACTCAGGAGAACCCGTACTTTTCCACTATTTGATCTATTCTGTACCATTTTAACCCAAATATCGAAAATAGAGCGAGGTCATACTCATATTTTCGATGATCTCTTGTCGTTTCATTTCCTCCCTATCACTAACTATGTGATGCTTGAATGTAATTCTTCAAAATAAAAAAGGCAACACCTTAATCCAATATCCTGCATCAACCACTCTTGATATAGGTGATCGTGGTCGCCTTGCAGCGGCGTTTGGTCTGGTCTACAAAACCCAAAGTGAACTTACCTTCTGGCTTCTGGAAGATGTCAAGCCCCCGTCCTAAAATAATGCGCCAACCTGTGTCTGCCTCGATCCAGCGATCGTGCTTATCTTTATCAAAACTATAGGCAAAAACGATGCGATCCTGTTCGAGGTTACCCTGAAGCTCATCAAACTTTGAGGAGAGAATCCGTTCCTGTTCATTCGATTCAGCGCTGGTCACAAGGGCCAATTGGAGGGCACCTTGATGCGGAACCACACATTCACAGAAGTTCATAAAATTGTGTATTTGGTAGTCATATCGGATGTAAGGGTCGACCAACGTGATTGACTTGGCCCCTATCAAATAGGGTGCAAAAAGCTTGGCATATGAGATACCCTTCTGCCCCTCAGCAATATCCAATGTAGTTTCGACAGGCTTTCTGTCTGGCGAAAGAGGATCCACTTCAACGTCTTCTTCTGGTTCTGGCTTATTTTCAGGATGCGAGAGTTGGAACTCGTCGGGCAGCTCACTCTTGATTGTAACCCATCGATATTCCTGATCCAGCTTGGCCAGATCATCTCGTATCTGTTGACGCATGCGGACAGCCGGATTGACACAATATTCAATGAACTCTTCATCGCTAACCTGCAGGTCAGGAAACAAAAGTTTGAGAAATCCCTCTGCAAGACGCGCTATGGCTTTGTTGTCGCGCATGTCTTCGCACTCAGGAAGACGCATGCTGTGTGAGACGTAATCAGCGAACTTCAGATCACTGCGGAGTTCATGCAGCACCTCACTAAAAAAATCACCTTTGAAGCCAATGCTCTTTGATGGGGTATTTTTTGTGATTCTCGGCATGAACCAGCCTTCAAGTAATCCATGGATGCGATCCACGAAAGCGGATTCCTGTAACGAGGATGGAAGTTCCTTAAAAATCCCATTGGTTTCATACAAAGGCCGTCTGTCTGGCCCAATTGTGATATTTCCTAAGATAATAAAACCAGCTTCAGAAGTACCCATATCACCTGTGGCTCTTCTGTAACGCCCACTTTCCATGTACATCTTCAGAGCTGCCATGGCCTCTCCGGCAGTATCCGTATGGATTTTCTGCACCTCGTCAACGATGACCACATCATAACGTGGTATCAAACCAAGCTGTTTGCTTGCACTATTATAGAACAACGCGGGCGCAGAGAGTTTTCCCCCAGGAATTACTGCTGCATATCGGCTGATATTATCAAAGACAAAAGATTTCCCGGTACCCTTCGGCGCTAACTCCGCTTGATTGACCCTTGGTTGAACCAGCGGGATGATACGGCTTAGCAGCAGTATCTTTTGAGGGAGCGTATGCACGTCTGGATTAAACTGACAGCTGGATACCAACATGTCGATCCACTCATCCAGGGAAAAATGCTTCCTGCATTCCTTAAAATAATCAAGGTCAACCCCCGGCGTTTGGAATGGCTTAAAGTCCACCATCCATATCTGCCCCTTAATTACTTCCTCGCCATCTGGAGGGACATACCTTAGCGTACCAATGCCCCACATCCCAGTTTTCAGAAGCATGGGATTCTCATCGACAATCCCTTTCTGGATGAGGCCTTTGTTTACATCAAGGACGGGTATGCTTAGCTCATGCGTATTCTTTTCCAAATTCACGTTAACCCGGAAGTCATCAAGAATCTGAACTTCTTCCTGCTCTTTAAGCCGATTTAAAATGATATTCTTGTCAGCTTTTTGAGGCAGATAATTTGTCACAATCTTGACGATCTCTTGCCGGCTTTCCTCACTAAGATCGTCCTTCTCGGCGAATTGGCTGATGATCCATTCACCTACATAAACCGGAATTGCCCGGGCTCCGAAACCGGCTTTGGCCATCAATCCCTTATTAATGACGACTTCGCCATAGTAATCGCCTGCTTTCAATTCAAAAGATTTCATATTCTACCTTCCCTTACTTGAGGTCCTTTAAGGTAAAGCCACCGGTCACAGCCGATTTATATTCTGCGGCGGCCTTTAACTCCTTGATATATTCCTCTCCTGAGATTTCATAAGTGAATTGTATAATCAATTCTTCTTCCCCTATGGCCGATTTATTAAAATAACAATCCGCCTCAACAGTACCATACCCACTACCTGCAATATAGGGAGTTGTACATCCCTTGATATCAGCATCGGGGCTTAACAGATCAACTCGTAGAATGTGAATAGTTTCGCTATTTGGGTTCTGAACCTCTATCTGAAGTGGAATAACCCTTTGAATGTAAAAGGAGGCTTTCCCAGTTTTTCGATCAATCCTGAGGTTCAAAAACCTGGCTGCCAATTCTTTCCAGGCGGGTCTTGCTGGCTTGAATACTGCTGCAGGAACGATAACTTCTTCAGGCGAGGCTCCGCCATGCACATAACCTTTCCCACTACGTGGCCCTTTGACTGTGTTGTGACCGCGTGGGATGAAGTAAACGTAATCCTCATCAACAAATGGCTGACTGAAACGGTACCCAAGAGACCACAAGTTTTCCGGTATATTCCCGGCCTCTGCCTTGTTTACATATGAAAAACGGTGTCTTTCATCGGGAAAAAGCTTGTTCACGACCTTAGAATCGAAAGATGCCTTTTCTTCTTCCAATATCCTTGTTGCCCCGTGATCGGTAATGACATATACACTGCATTCCTGACTCTCCCCTGGCCATCTGTCAAAAAGGTGTTTCGCAGAATCTGCCAGCCGTGCGAAAAGACGGTGGAGTTCCTCTTCATAGGTACTGTCTTTCAACTCAACATCAGAGTGGAGCACTTCATCCGGGGGCAGAAAATTCAATAGCACTATGGCTGGTTCCTCCGGTACCTGGAGGGCAGATAATGCTTTGAGGTTCGATAGGTAAATAGCCCGTTTGCCTCCCCAGTCTTTTTGTGCCCTATCCTGTAAAATTGCCTCATAACCTTTATCGTAGCGTTCCCACGTGCCGCTCAAGATTAGAGGCTTAGAGGCATCAGTTTGGCTTGGAATCGGTCCGAACCGGTAGGCAATTTCATGCCTGTGGAACCTGGCCTTGGCCATTGCCTCTTGCAAGAGGCCCCAGAATGTTAAGGGGAGTGAATCTACAATAAGAATGAGCGATAAAACCTCTTTTTTTATCTTATCTTCCCAGTAGTTGAGGAGATGAACAAGGCTCTTTTCCCTGTCTTGATGAATCGTGGTATATTCTTTCATATACCAGTCCGAGAACCGTTGAACCACATCTTCTATCTTGGCGTCATAATGCCCATTTTGCGTCTGCCAGTGCCTGTATGGAATGTATTCATTTACTACCCAGCTGATCCACTTGTCAGCTTCCCACGATTCATCTTCTTCGGGAAGGGATGGCCGCTTTAGCGTAACAAACTGGTATAAGGTTGCGAGTCTGCCACCACTGATACCTGGGCAAGACTTAAACTTTTCTTGAACGTGGAAAATGTCTTCTCTTGATACTTCAAACCGGTTTGAAGCGAGCAATCCAGTTATCAATTGAAATTCCTTTCCAAGCCGGCCGGAGACACATTTTAGGATCTCGTAAAAATCACTCCTGGATTTGACGGATGAGCCTAAGTCCTTGAAAAACATCTCAATCTGTGTCAAGGCCTGTTCTATTGCGACGCGGTGTAGTGGCAAATCTGAAATTGCATCCGATGGCACGCTTTGTAAAAATAATGCTCGCTCCGCTGTCACAACATATTCAAGCAACTTTTTCGGGTATCCACCCAGGAGGGACCAAAGCGTTAATTCCTTCCAAAGCTTTTCCAGATCATTCAACAAATCGCTGCATACTCTTTTCACCCAGGCTTGATTGCTTCGCCTTTCCCATGCATGCACCTTCTCTTCGAAACATCGGCTAAGCACTGGATAAGCGTTGAAATGCCCGGACACTTCTGGCCGGGTCATAACAGTAACAATCTCTGAAAGGTTAACAGAATCCAATTTTTCCGCATAAAATGCCTGTCCAAGTAAAGAAACCAGCATCCTATCCCCAAATCCCACCTGGTATTCGACCTCAATATCCATGCCCAACAAGTTTTGATCGGTCACGATCTCATCATCCAGCCATTCCGGAATGGTAACATTCCATTTATCTGCCAAGATTATCCGTGGTGTCTTCTCAGAAAATGTGCAGGGAATATTCGTCTGTTCTGTAAAATTTCGAAGCCAGTCAAAATGCCACCTTTGCCTAACCCAAATCTTTAAAGAGCCCTTTTGCGAAAAACTCTCTCGCAAAGCGTGGCACACTTTCACATAGTCAGCGTCAGACTCGATCAACATAGTGCCTTCATGAAGAGGTTGGTCGTAGTTTCTTATGTGGCTTACTTCAATCATGATTAATTCTTCTTATTCAGAAGTTCTTTTATGAACGAATATATTTTAACTCCTTTTTCCTTGTCCACAAAGCCTCGCTTTATTCCATGCTGTAGCAGCGACTTTATGACGGTTATCAATCCTTTGGCATCTTCTGGGAATTTGAAACTTCCCTTTTCGCCGAATAAGTCCTTGTCTATTTGGACTGCATATTCTTTGCTTTTATTGATTAGCTCAACTTTTATCAAATCGCTAACGTTACCATCTGGATCAATGGACCTCATTGAAATGGGCACACTAGGTTTATCTCCCAACTCCTCTGCGAGGTCGAACTTCCCCTTTATCCGCTTGGCCCCTTCTGTTTTTTTTGGGTCTTCCCCTGTAGTAGTGTAAATAATCTCTGCTGCACCTTCTGCAATGCCCACTTCAAGTCTCCCGCCTTCTTCAATGACATAGGCTCCTGGTTTTATCTCTGGTATAGGCACATCATGTTTGGCCTCATCAATAACAGTCTTTGCCTGCCTTACTCTTGCAGCATAATCATCTGTACGGATCGCTGACCATTCGGATACAGGATCAAACCCATAATCCTGGGGCAAGAGTTCAAGGAATTTCATTTGAAATGTTACTGACGGTGCTGCAAGCCTCATGAGTAGGGCCTGTGCGTCATTATTATCGCATTTATGGGGATCTCTCTGATTGGGATTGAGACCTTCATACCACTTTGTGACAACAGCCTCGCAAAGGACCATGTCACCCTTCGAATCAAATAACTCAGATATGGCCTCTGCAACAGAAGTTCGGACGATATGAAGGCCCGATTCTAAAAGCTTCACATCGGAGGCAAATTCTTCACATATTCTTAAAGCCTCTTCCTCCTGAATTTTGTCATCAACCGGCTCTTCCACATATACGGATGGTAAGCTTTCCAGAATAAGATCAAACCGATCGATCTCTTTTGCCACGTCCATGACTCCTTTGAGTTTTTTCAACCGCTTCTGCCGATTCTCTTCATAAACATCCATAATCTTTACCACGGGCGGCAACTCCTGCCACCATTCCTTCAATATGTCGGATACTGAACTCAAAGACCGGGTTTCTCCATACTTCAAGTCGGGTGCATTCACCGCCCTGGCAACTCCCTCCACCAATTTGACCTGGGGAGCTAAAATATCCCGCACCTCAAACACTATTTTCGTAGAGAAATCCCTGACCACATCAATCAGATCATCGTAGGTATTCAGCGATTGTTCTATGGTTTTTGTTGAATCCTTGTAAACCCTCAGCCGCTCACCGAATGCCCTTACGACGTGGGAAAGGGCCAAAACAAGCGCCGTACCGCCAGTACCATAGGGTGGAGATTTGGCCTCCTCAATAAAACTACCAACAGGGAAATGGGCGCCTGGATCCAATTTACTGATCTTTAGACAAAACTCTTTGAGCACTGGAAAATCTTCTGAAATCTTATCAGGATCGCTTTCACACTCAAAATATGTCACTGGCCGTTCAGCACCTGTCTTTTTTAGAGCACCCGCGCCTTTCAGGAGCACCTTTTCTAGATAACGCTTCTCTCCGTGATTGTCCGGATTCCCGTTGTCAATCATGACGCTGTCAGCCTCAATAAGGACTTTTACCGCTTGTTTGAGGGCGTTATTTTTGCCTTGCCGCCACTTGTCGTCATGCACGAAATTCAAATCCGGATGCTTAATACGGCAGTGTTTTTTGTATAAGTCCTCACAAAGCATATCAGCGGGCCTATGGGACTGCTTGGGCTTATCAACGATCACCTTACCATTCTGTCCATACCAGCAAGCGGCTTCCCCGCTCATGATATCACGCAAGATACCTTTCAACTTTGGAAGATATCCATCTCCAGGATCTTCAAGAACATCGCGTAGTCGAGACTCGGTTTGAGCGCTGATCTTTTCAGCCTCATTGGGCGGCAGGTAATGGATGCACGCCTTTACCCTTAGCAAAGTTTCGGTGAAGGGCTGTGGGCTTATTGGTATGGCCACGATCAGGTTAGGGTCGGGGATGTCCTTTACGGCCTTCTTGGCGATCTGGATCTCAGCCTCATCTTCACAGAGCGCGTAAACGACCATGCCTTCATAGCTTATTTTCTCTTTATTGGAACTCTCTTCCAAATCTGTCTTTAAGTCTTCCCAGAGCTTATCCCCCAGATCTTTTGCCCGCATAAAATAGCGCTTGAACCTTTTGTCCTCGTTAAAGTGTAGGTTGTATTGCTTGGCTTCCAGAAATTCCAATTCCTTGGCATCACCCGCTTCCTTGAGAAAGGCCTCAACCATATCCTTAGGATGAAGGCTTTCGTCCTTGAGATAGCGTTCGATCAAATCGTACGTATCTTCACCGCCCAAAGATAGTTCATATGTCTTAGACTGCTGCCTAAAAAAAACCGATCCAGTTTTCTCAAGATATTTCAAGTGCCTTTCCACCTCTTTCTCTTCTGTTCTTGTAAGGCAATAGAGTCCGAATTGAATATTATCCAGATTTGTTGGGATTTGGCTAAGCTGATAGATGAGGATCGTCCTTAGTACAGCCACCCGCTCATCAGTCATTTCCTTAAACATTTCCCACTTGGCCGCTTTCCTCAGTGCCTCTAAACTTGCATAAAATCCGTTTACGATCTGCCGCTGAAGGTCACGTAGTTCAGGATTCTTCAGAGAAAGTTCCTGCTTAAAGAACGCGAAAAGCTGATCCACAGTGTAAAGGTTGAGTTTGCCGGCGGCATGGGTAAGCTCTGCCTTCTCAATAAAATCAGGGTAGGAGCCTTCTGACTTTTCTACATCGCCGGAGAAAAACGTAAATGTGCTCCTTGCATCCGACCCAATCTCAGAGGAAAGCCTTAGCAGGCAGGCCAGGGCCATAGGGTGTACGCCATAAATATCCTCAAGCACCCGCTGCCTGATTCGGCTCACATCCTCTATCCAGGGAAACAGGTTCAGCGACTTGCAGATTGGCACCAACTGGTCGAATACTCCGGTCTTGGGCTCGATCTCCTGTTTCCATTCGGTTGAGTCCTTGTCCGTCTCAACAATGGCGCCAACGATTTCCTCGATCCCCTCGTTCAGGAGATCCACGGTAGTGATACGGGCGCTCATTACTGCGGCATCGGCCTTGCTGAACCGGTCTGCATATGCCTTGAAATCTTTGTGCACACAACCAACAAAAAGCACGTTAGGTTCGTTTTTGCAGATCGTTTCCATAAAGCCTTGAAGCACATCTTTGGAATAGGAGCCCTTCTCTAAGGTGAACCCGAATTCATCGAAAAGGACTGCCAATCCCTTGAACCGGTCCTTAAACGCTTTGGTCTTAATTATCTCCTTTACAATAGGAATGAGGTTGCCTGAATGGGCATGAAATTCTGTACCTCCCATGGTTTCCTGGTAAGCCGACCTGAATTTTTCGAGTGAATCGGAGTCGTAAGCTTTCAGACCTGAGCGCAGTTGTTCAACGGAAAGGGCAGGAGCAACCTTTTCCAGGGCCTTTCCAAAGTCCTCATAGAAATTCCGGATGCCCTCATCGCCCTTCTCCTGCCAATTGGATAGAAGCCTCTCCGCTTCGTCAAATTCCGTCTGGACACCAGCGTCAAGACCCTTTGACTGGCAGGCATCGAACACAGCTTTAAGCACAACATCTTCAAATTTTTTTCCAGAGTGATAGTCACAGATGGCCACAAGGTACTGCCCGCCCTTGCGAATGTTTGTGAGCGTCCTGGCCATGTCCGGATTGAGTTTTTCGTAATTTTTGTAAAAACCCTTGATCTCGGGGTCGACACTGGCCCGGCTGAGAAAATTGGCAAACATCAAACAAAGATGGGATTTGCCGGTGCCGTAAGAATCGCTCAGGAGATAAAACTTTTTGTCGTTTGGCTGGAATAGTCCCCTGGAGAGCCTTTCAAAGGCAGCGCGATGGGCCTTGGTAGGACGGTACATGGCCATACGTTCGGCATTTTCCTGGATTTCCTCAAACGCGCTCTTCAGTTCAACGAAGTTAGCGTATCCCGTTTTAAGCTTTACCACATCAGCAATCTTTGCCATGACTTTTCATCCCTATTATTTGAGTTTACTTACTATCTATGCGGGGCACGACCTGTTCACTTATTAGGGAAAAAGCCGCCTTAACATCATAGTTCATATTGGCCGGCAGCAGAGGTTTGACGTCTGCTATAAACCCCGGGTGTTTCATTTTTGCCTCAATATTTTTCTCATAATCTTTTCTCTTTATCCTGCGCCCTTCAGCCTTCATGTATTCCTTGAAAATCTTTACGATTTTTTCAGCATCTGCTTTTCCTTCTGTAAGGCCATACCACAAATCAAAAAGGTCGCGGCCTTTCCGTCTCTGGTATAAGGCCCTCAGTTTTGTAGCAAGCAGTTCCTCCAGTTCAAAGGTCGTGACCTCGCACTCTCCGGTAAACCAGCGTGAGCGGACACGAAAAGATCGCTTGAATAAACCGAGAACTGTAAAATGCTCCCGCGTGTTGATTTCCAGCTTCAGGCGCAGCGGCACAACAGGCGGACCCTCCGATTCCATCCTGTAGGTCAGTGTAACCGATCTTTCCTTCTGATTATATCTCGGCTCTCCGAGAAACACGTTCAGGACATCCTGCAAGACATCAAGTGTCCCTCCGATCGGTCCCGGCACAATCTGTACCAGATCAATATCTTCCGAATAGCGACGCGCTGGGCTGAAGTACAGTTTATGCAAAGCTGTTCCTCCCCTGAAGGCCAGTTGTTTGGCAACTAATACGTCCTGGAACATGGACACCAGGGCCCTGCTCATGATCAGATCCTGTTCAACCTGGGCATCCGAAACCCAGGGCGCTATCTGCCGCCATGCCACGATGTCCGCCTTTGGGATCATAAATCACCCTCAACATCGATGTTGACCAGGATCTTCCAGCGTTCATCCTTCTCGCATCCCCGGATCGGCATGGAGGGTTCTAATCTGGCCGGTAAAGGATTTTTCTTATACACCCATTGAAACAGCTTATGGGTCAGATCTGAAAAACCGGCCTTCTCCAACAAAAATCCCAGACGCTGAGCATAGGCTATTTTTCCATCCGTTTTTGCGGCCTCTGCCAATTTTTCCGACTTCATCACTTCGCCTAACTCCTGCAATACTGTCAATACCCGATCCAAACCGCCAATACGCCTTGTATAGCGTATAAGATCA
>Ga0307421_1000986_pt1 | contig 17952 bp, 15 predicted proteins | sample SalMarWE160270MG_FD_202163 | JGI IMG/M metagenome (GOLD analysis project Ga0307421, IMG submission 202163) | Salt marsh sediment microbial communities from the Plum Island Ecosystem LTER, Massachusetts, United States - WE1602-70 | ecosystem: Environmental > Aquatic > Marine > Intertidal zone >...
TATTAAGTTTTCGGTACTTTTTTGTTACGAGATCCAACATATAAAGGTCACTGGATGAAAAATGTATGGAAAAATATCCGTAATCACTCATACAAAATAATAGATATTTCCCATCAGGAGAAATTTTTGGGAAAGAAACACTTTTTCCTGTTTCTTTGGCAGTAATAATCGGCTCTACATCACCCCAATGATTCGTTTCAACATCATAGGAGATACGCATAAGATCATATTTCGATTCATTATATTCTTTATCTCCCCATTCAGGCGCACTGCAGAAATATAAATACTTACCATCAGGACTCCAATTAGGCAAGTTCTCCATGCGATTTGTCGAAACTTTTGGAGATGTTGTTATTGTATTTGTTTGTATGTCGTAAATAACCAGGTCAGAAGCCTTATCCCATACATAAATACTCTTATCTCTTTGAGCATGAAACTGCTGAACTATTTTATTAACTGAAAAGGCGATATGATTTCCATCCGGATGCCAGGCAGGATAAACACCTGCAGACATCGTATATTCTGTTGCGGTATTAACTTTATTCACTCGGCCGTTTTTAACTAGCATCGTCCCGCCGTAATTACCCCTCATGTGAAACATCATGCTTTCCGGATTATTATTACAGAAAGAATGACAATTCATGCAGTTATTGTGGGTAACTCTATTTGTAAAAATAGCAGATTCATCAAAATTTTCGACATTACGTTGATAAATACCCATTTCCCACCACAACACATATCCCAGATTGATCAATCGATAAGCAACGTGGCTGTCAATTTCCTCTTTCGCAATTTTATTCTCTATCGTGCGAAACTTATTCCACTTGTTATTCTGATCCTTTATATATATATCGATATACAGTTCCTTTCCCCGATTTTCCGATAAAATGGCTTTCCATTTTTTCATGGGGATTATCACAATGTTCTTTCTGGCATTGATTCTTATACGTTTACTGTCTTTGGAATCCGTGTAAATATCGACATAAAATTCCGTTCCCTCCTCATTAATTTTAAAATTCAAAGGGGCTATGTTCGGAGGAATAGCGATTCCTGTATAGTCCGGATCGATATTGGGCAACCTCTCCGTTTCCGTATAGTCTCCGGGAATTAGATTGGCACAATTTTGTAACCCAAAGATGATTGAAATAATTCCAAGAAAGACGTGAGTTATGGGTTTAGAAGATATCTTCATCGATCTTTCTCCTTTTTAATTCACGTTTTGTTGTCTTTGGATTAATATAACGCACATAATACCAATATGCGTCATGAAATTCTTTTTCCAGGACTTCCTTTGCTTTTGGGCCATTATGTAAATATTGATATAAAACTGTATTAAAATTCTGAAATCTCTCAACGGTATGTGGATTAATACCATATTTATTAATATTAATTTCAGATGGGAACATAACATTAATCAGTAACAGAGCTTCTTCGATATGACGTGGAATTTTTCTATAGCCTAAATTTTTCGCTTTACTGAGATACTTCATTAAATTTCCTAAATCACCATCGAGTAAATAGTACGCCATCAGATATTCAAACACCATTTTGTTGTACTCATTTTCTTCCAGAAGCTTGACGAGGTCGTAAGTAGGATGTTCATTGTTAATAAAGAAATCGGATTTCGGAGCTTGTGACCGTTTGATCTGAATTAAACTATCCGATGCTATCAACGACTTGTCAGATAGGTAATTTTTATATCGCTTTGCCCAGCGTCGATGTAACATACTTTTTCCAAGTAAGTCTAAAAAATTTTTTGCATCATCATATTTCTCGTTGATAATATTGGTCGTAGCAAGTCTTTTTAGAATTCTTGGATTATATTTAAATTTTGTTTGCCCCTCATAAGCCATAACTTGAGACGCATTGATATGACCCAATTCGAAGTATAAGTCGCTCGCCGGAATAGCAATCTGACTGGCGATGATTTTATCAATAAAAAGACCATCCGTTCCTGCCAACTGAGGGTAGTCGAACATGGTATCAAGTAATTGTCCGGTATGGTATAATGCTCTATTTACATTAAAATTTACCAGTCTGTCATATTTGTCTATTTTCCGGGATAAACTCAAAAGTTCCTTCCATTGGCCTTGTTCCGCAAGATAATCAATTTGAATCTTCTTTTTTTCTCGTAAGTCAAAAGAAAATGTTAGTATTAAGGCTGCAGCAAGTATAATAAAAATTGATTGTGCTGATATATGATGGAACCTTGCCAGTAATTTATTTTGTTTTCTAATCCTGACTTTGATATATTTTAAACAAACGAAAAGACCCATTTTTAGCATTGGCAGAGAAAGAAAAAACAAATAAAAATATAAATTGGGTTTGAATAAAAAAGGCATATGATAGAATTCATAAGGGACAATGTAAAGATATGCTTCTTTAAGAGTAATCATAAACAAATATCGTGCTGCAATATAAGGGTATATCAAGTATACCACGACACTAAATCCGGCATAGATATATTTCCTCTCATCTCTTGAGAAAAGCAATTCGTGTGACATACAGAGTATAACATAAAATAAATATACCCATCCGCCCAGGATGTAATAAATCAAACAGGATAGAGGAATGATAAATATTTTGTATCGATTTGAAATCTTTACATAAGCAAGGAAAAAGATGAGAGCAAATAAATATTTAACAGTTATTATTAAAGGGAAATTATAATGGTTTTGTATGATTAGCAATAAAGAGACAGGCAGAAAAGAAAGAATTAAGGAGTATTTAAAATCTCCGATTTTTTTAATAAACTTGTAAACAATAATAAAAATAGATAAGGAGAGAGCCGAAATGAAGAAAGCTCCAAGCAGATTAAAATAGAAAAACTGAAAAAAGAATTGAGTAATCAACTCTACTGGTCCTCCGGGATACAATAGAAATTCTTTCAAGTAAGTTTTATCGAAGAGAAATATGGGCTGGTAATAATGATAATATAAGGATGAATCAAAAATTAAAAGATAATAAAAAAATAAAAATAGAAAGAAAAATAGAAAATAAAAATTTGTATTACGGATTATTTCTTTTAATCTCATAATTTTCTCTATGTGTAAAAAATAAAACGATTATGTGTTTAGTCAAGTCTCTCATGGAGGCACAGAGAAAAAAAGAGTGTTTTTGGGGTTAAATCTCAACACTTGACAAATTCAAACAACTGAGTCATTAGTCGTTAGTCATCAGTCAAAAAAAATAAAAACAAAAAACTCTGTGATCTCTTCGTCTTTGCGGTTGTGTTAGAATTTGGGATTTAGTAACTTCGATCTATAGTCTGCGGTCGTCCGTCTTTCTTGTTAACCGCCTAACGTCCTAACGATTTTAATCTCCGTATTTCTTATTGCCATTTAATATTTTTAACTTATAATAAATAGATGATTTTTTTTTCGTATAATTTCAAAAGATTAAAAGATAAGTTTATGGTTTTGGTCAAAATCAACAGCGCTCCGGAGCATATAGCTCTTGGGGTTGCTATAGGAGTATTTATCGGAGTTACTCCTCTCTATGGTTTTCATACGGTTATTGCAATAATGATGGCTATACTGATTCCTCGAACTAACAAAATAGCCATCTTGATAGGTTCGAATATTTCTATCCCTCCTACAGCTCCATTTATTAGCTGGGGCGGATATGAAATAGGAAGAAGAATTCTTGGTCATGAATATCCTGCAATAAGGTGGACATATTTAAAACATTTCCGTTACAGTGACATTAAGGAAATTTTATTTCCGTTGTTTCTGGGAAGCTTTATTCTGGGTTTAATTCTTGCAGCATGTGTTTATTTTATAACACTTATCCTGATTAAAAGATTCAAAAAAACGTGATTGCGAAGAAAGCTATAATTAGAAAATTTTCGAAAAGAGACAGAAAGTATGTCAGGCGAATAGCCTGCGAGACTGCTTTTTGGGGAAGTTCAAGACATGATTTTTTTGAAGATGACGAAATATTGGCGGATTTACTGACCAGATACTATACAGATTATGAACCTGATTATTGTTTTGTCGCGACTTATAATGGTTCTGTTATCGGATATCTTGTGGGAGCTAAAAATTTATCAGTTATGAATAGGGTTTTCTATTTCCTCATTATTCCAAGACTGTTTTTGAAAAGTGTGATTAGAGGGCTTTTTTTTAAGAAAAACACAATTAAGTTTTTATACCATTGCATGATTAGCTTTTTCAAAGGCGAATTTTCTGCTCCGGACTTTTCTTTGAAATATTCTGCTACCCTGCATATTAATATCGACAGAGATTTCCATGGTTTTGGTATTGGAAGAAAACTTATTGATAAATATCTGGATTTTCTCAAAGAGGAGAAAGTAAAAGGTGTTCATTTTGGTACAACTTCCGAGGGAGCAAAAGCCTTTTTTGCTAAGATGGGTTTTAAGCTATTATTAACTAAAAAAAGAACATATCTTAAATATAAAACAGGTAAAGAGGAGAATTTTTATGTTTTTGGGAAAAAGGTTTAATGATGCGAGATATAATTTTTTAAAAATAAGGTAATGGTGAAATTTATGAATTTTAGTAAGATATTTATGCTTTTTGCAATATTGTTGTTGATTTCCGGATGCAAGAAAACACATCAAGAACAAAAGCACCTTTTCCCGGAAATCAATCTCGATGATAACGACCGCATTCTTATCCTGGCGCCGCATCCTGACGATGAGGTTCTGGGTTGCGGGGGTATTATAGAAAAAGCTTTGGAGAAGAAGCTGCCCATGTCAATTGTCTTTTTTACATATGGAGATAACAACGAGTGGTCTTTTATGGTTTACAGGAAAAGACCCGTGGTCCTTCCTAAGGCGGTACGAAAGATGGGTTTTATTCGTCATGACGAAGCTGTAGCCGCGGCGAAGATTTTTGGCGTGGAGAGCAAGGATTTGATATTTCTTGGTTATCCGGATTTTAGAACTCTGAATATCTGGTATTCTCACTGGGGGAATTCTCCACCTGCCAGGAGCATGTTAACCAGGGTTAATAGAGTGCCATATTCAAATGCTTTTAGACCTGGAGCTATGTATAAAGGGGAAGAGATATTAAAAGATATAGAAACAATTATACTAAAGTTTAAACCCACCAAAATATTTGTTTCACATCCTGCAGACCATAATCCGGATCATCGGGCTCTTTATTTGTTTACCAGGGTTGCTCTCTGGGATTTAAAAGAAAAGATAAACGCTGAGTTATATCCATATATAGTACACTTTCCAAAGTGGCCTAGACCAAGAGGTTTTATAACGGATAGACAAATAGTTCCCCCTAATGTATTAAAGGATAAAATTAAGTGGCAAGAAAACCTTCTGGATTCAGTAAAAGTAAGGGTTAAATACGAAGCCCTTAAAAAGCATCAGTCTCAGTTTGAGGTATCTTCCAAGTTGCTTCTTTCATTTATTGCTTCAAATGAATTATTTGGAGATTTTCCGGTAGTAATGTTAGATCGAAAAATTGATCTCCCTTATAGTTTGAATGAATCGAGAATGGATTCCACGAATATACCGGAAGAGCTTACGGAAGAAGAGACGAATTTGTTTGTTGGTATAGAAAGCAGGTATATTAGCGTAGAAGGAGAAAATTTGGTCTTTTCGATAGAGACATCACGTCCGCTATTGGAAACGGTTAGTTTGTCGATATACCTGTTTGGTTATAGAGATGATAGAAGTTTTGGAAAGATGCCCAAAATTCATATTCTCTTTAGTACGGAGGGGTATAAGGTTTTCGATAAAGGTAATTTACTCGCAAAACAAAGGGTGAAAGTTATATCCAGCCGAAGAGAGAAGAAAATTTGGGTTCCGCTTGAATTACTGGGATATCCTCAAATTATTCTTACTGTAGCCAGAACTTATACGGTAAAGGTCCCATTAGACTGGGTGTCCTGGCGTATTGTTGAATTACCACAGTAAAATTTTGAGCTTATATGGGACCACCCTCGACACATTTGGTATAGGTGGTAGGTCTAGGGTTAAGGCTGACGGCGATTATGTTTCTGGGGTCGTGTTTCTGGGGTCGCATCTCAACACTTGACAAATAATAACAAAAGACCGAAGACCGACGACGGATGACCGAAGAAAAAAAAGAACTCAAAAATATTCGTGCTATTTGTTGCTTCTTACGTAGATTTTTCAAATCTAAGTCAAATCGTCAAATAGTAAAAACAACATATAAAAATCTTTGTGTTCTTTGTGGTCTTTGTGTAAGTTAAAGTTTCGGGTTATGTGTTTCGTGTAAAAAAACATTCGTGAAATTCGTGTAATTTGTTGTTCCTATTTTGGTAGATGGGTGAAGTTTTTTAAGATCAAAGCGTAATTTTTTGTTGTTTCTTCATGTCTTAGTGTCTTCGTGGCTTTTCCCCCGGGTTGACAAAATTGAATTTTGTATTATATATAATATTAGTAATAAATGTAATACATATAACACATATGCTATAAAAAAGAGGTGAAAATGGTTAATGTAAGAGTGCCAAAAGAAATAGAAGAACGGTTAGAGGAGTTAACCCGCTTAACTCACCGCTCTAAGAGTTTTTACGTCAGGGAAGCATTAAAAGCCTATATTGAAGACCTTGAGGATTATTATATTTCATTAGAGAGATTGGCGGATAAGAGTTCCAAAAGGTATACTTTAGAAGAAGTCGAAGAAAAGCTTGGCTTATAAAATTTTACTCCTTGAGCAGGCGCTAAAAGAATTGTCTTCCTTTGACAAAAAAACGATAGAAAGAATACTTTATAAAGTAAGCACTCATCTTATAAAATCCCCGGCAAAATTAGGGAAACAACTAAAAGGTGATTACGCGGGATTCTTCAAATATAGAATTGGAGACTGGAGAGTAGTATATCACTTAGATGAAGAGAATAGTACTGTTACGATTACTAAAATAGGACATCGAAAAGAAGTATATAAAAAGTAACATCTTGTGTTCTCGGATTTCGTGTTTCATTTAAGTCAAAGTTTCGAGTTCCGTGTTTCAGGAGGGGAAAGCAGACTAACAGTTTAAAATATCTTGACATTAAAATTTGATTAGATAAATTAGTGATTGAGTGTATATTATGAAACCAAAATTAATATTTATAGTAGGCAATTTTTTGATAGTGCCGTTTATCTTTGCCCAATTTTCAAAAGCGGATTGGGATAGTATAAAGAAACTAAGTAAACAGGATCACCAGTTAATGATGAAGAAATTGGGTATTGAGCAATTACGCCCTGGTCCATCGGGGAATCCAGAGGATTCGAATTATGCTAATAGCGATGAGTCTAAGGCTAAGCAATATAATAAGTTGCCTGATCCTCTTGTCTTTAATAATGGTGATTCGGTTAAAACTCACGCGCAGTGGGAAAAGCGGAAGTTCGAAATCAAGGAAGCCTTTAGCCGCGAAATATACGGAAGAGCCCCGACGGGGACTCCGGATGTAAAATGGGAAGTGGTAAGTGAAAAGGATACAATTATTGGCAAATATCAGGCTAATGTAAAGAGCCTTGTCGGGTATGTTGATAATTCTATTTATCCCGAAATTGAAGTTAATATAAAAATGACACTGATATTGCCTGATAAAATTAACAACCCGGTTCCGGTTATTATGGAATTTGGCTGGAATTTACCGGAACATTTACGAGACAGATATTCGGATGGTTTTTCCTGCGAAGAAAAAATATTGGAAAAAGGCTGGGGGTACGCAAAATTATACCCTAATAGTATTCAAGAAGATCATGGGGCAGGACTGGGAAAAGGCATAATTGGATTAGTAAATAGAGGAGAGCCCAGAGAACTCGACGATTGGGGAGCCTTACGAGCCTGGGCATGGGGTGCCAGTCGGGCAATAGACTATTTTGAGACTAATAAATATGTCGATGAGAAACGGATAGGAATCGCGGGTTTATCCAGATATGGAAAAGCAGCAATAGTAGCCATGGCTTACGACGGGCGGATTGCTGTTGGACTCGTCGGTTCTTCGGGGGCTGGGGGAACAAAGATACTGCGGCGTATATTCGGAGAACAGGTAGAAAATCTTGCGTCTTCAGTTGAATATCACTGGTTTGCTCCTAATTTTATTAAATACGCGGGTCCCTTAACACCAAACGATCTTCCGGTCGATGCCCATGAATTAATTGCCCTGTGTGCCCCCCGACCGGTTTTTATAAGTACAGGCGATCCCCGGATGGAAGGACCCTGGGTAGATGCCAAAGGTATGTTTTTGTCGTTAGTTCATGCCAGCCCCGTATATGAGCTGTTAGGTAGGGAGGGAATAGAACCTGTAAATTATCCTCCTTCGGAAGGTAGAACTATTGAAGGGCGTCTCGGCTTTGCTCAGCATTCAAAAGGTCATACAATTGGTCCAAATTGGCCGGTATTTATAAAATTTGCAGCAAAGTATTTCGAGAAATAGAAAATTAAATATACAAATAAGGTCAGACCTGGTAACCGCAAAGTATAAACAGTACAAATAAAATCAAACCTTAAAATGGGAAAAAGGGGGCAAAACTAACCGATAACCGAAGACGGGAGAAAAATAGTGTGTTGGTGTGTTAGTGTGTAAAAAAACAGACCAACAGACTAACCGACCCACAATTTAAAATCTGTGTAATCTTGTGGTTTCTACTGGTGTTCCGGGTTAGAACATAACATTAATATTAATGTTAAAGAATTTCATGTCGCTATGGGTTGTGGCAAACTCAAGCTCGAGGTTTACGTTATTAGCGGCTCTATAACCTACTCCAATTCCAAGGGAGAACCCCATATCTTCAGATGACGTTTCAACACCCGAAATTTTCTCAAATACGGTTTCATGTGTAATACCTATTTTGCCCTTCGTGTATATTTCATTGACCGGTATGGTTTTTACTACGCAATACTCACCCATTGTTCTTATGTGTGACCTATTTCCGGGATATCCACTTATATAATCTCCACCAAAGTTTCCGAGATTGAATTCACCTTCAAGTGCTGCTTCGAAATATTTGTTTTTGAAAGGTAAGGGGCAACCGACAAGGCCTCCTAGGGAAAAGATATTTAAAGCATTAACTGAATTTAAAGCAAGAATACCGCTCTTTAACCCTAGATATATCCCCTTTTTTGGCTCATAGGCAGACCCGGTAATTGCAGTAAAACAAGAGATTATTAATAATGTGATTAAAATAAATTTTTTCATTTAAACTCCTTTGATTTTTCTTTTATAATAAAAATTATATTAATTATGTCAATACTGAATTTCCCGCAGAGAATATGTTAGTTTATTGGGTTTGTAGAGTTTTTTGGTTTATCTGATTTAATTGCTTCGCTCTAAAGTCAGCGGTCGTCTATCTTTCTTTGTAAACCACCTAACGTACTAACCATCTAACGTCCTAACGCTTTGATTCTTTTAATCAAAGCTAATTATCGCTTTAATTACGCCGTCGCGGTAGCCTTCCACAATTTCGAATGCAAGGGCTGTATCTTCGATTTTAAAATTATGTGTAGCCATGAAATCTGCGTTTATCTTTCTGCTGGCTATTAAGTCAATTGTTTTCTGTGTACAGTTGTTTTGTCTGCGGACATTCTGAATCGATATTTCTTTTCTGCGAATTTTGTTGATATTAAAGGAAATCTCATTTGGTTCCGGTATTCCCACAATTATCAGTTTTCCGCCGGGTTTTAATAAATCTACTGCCTGATCCAACGCATCCTGCTCACCGCAGCATTCAAATACTACGTCCAATTGATTGGGCTCTATCTTTTTTATTTTTTCGATGATATTTATCATATCTGGATTTCCAATCCAGTCCGCTCCTGCCTTCTGCCCGATGATAAGTCTTTCTTCTATTTTATCAGTCATAAAAACTTTTTTCACACCATTGATGCGTGAAGCCAGAAGAACAGACAGGCCTATTGGGCCTGAACCGAGAATGCCAATTGTTTTTTCTTTTGGGTTTTCCAGGAAAGCAGCGGAATAGACTCCGATCGATAACGGTTCAACCAGTACACCTTGAATAAAGGTCATTGAGTCTTTTATTTTATAGCAGTTTTCCTGCGGCATAACTATATATTCGGATAAACAGCCCTCAAGTTGACCCGGACAGCCAAGAAATTGGAGATTTCGGCAGGTATGACGTCTACCGCTTGTGCATTGGTCGCATTTTCCGCAGGATACGGCAGGCTCTATTGCAACGCGATCCCCGGGTCTTACCCATGTTACGCTGCTGCCGATTTTCTCGACAATAGCCGAGCCTTCATGTCCTATGGTAAAAGGGAATTCGATAATTTGATCACCAATTCGTCCTGTTGAATAATAATGAATATCGGAACCGCATATTCCGACGTTGCGCATTTTAAGTAAGACGTCAGTGGTTTTTTTTATCCCCGGTTTAGGTATCTCCCGAAATTCGAATTTACGAATTCCGGTTAAAACCAGCGAGTTCATGGGTTATTACCCCAATTCATGAAAATGGATTTTCGTCAGGATAAAGCATTTCGGCGGGTTGGTTGAAGGATACATCTTCTATGCCCAGTACCTTCATAGCGGCAACCAATGTTTTACCAACATGTTTGAAAGCGATACCCGTATGGTGCGGGAATTTTTTTCCTATAAGAACGTGACGGTAAAATCTTCCCATTTCTTTAATCGCGAAAACGCCGATACTTCCAAAAGATTTGGGATCGATATTGAGAACTTCTCCTTCCGCCACATAAGAACGTAGGATTGTATCGGCTGTCGATTGCAGACGGAAAATTGTAATAGAACCCGGCTTGATCTGACCTTCAAGAGTGCCTCTTGTAATGTCCGGCTCTTTTTTGTCCGGTTCCATTAGACGATTCATAATAAGCTGAAATTTTATCGCTCCTCCGACAAGACAGGTAGAAGATGTATTTCCGCAGTGGAAACCCATAAAAAGGTCATTTTGTTTATACTTTCCGATTTTGCTTTTTGATTTTTTATACATATCAGTTGGAACCGTGTTGTTTATGTCAAGAATAGTGGGGGGTAGTTCTGTCGCGCATGCCGCTATATATTCACTCAATGTTCCGTATATATCGGTTTCGCAGGATACCGGTATTCCCCTCGTCGCCAGACGTGAATTTACATAACAGGGGACGAATCCAAAGTATTTTTCAAAAGACGGCCAGCATTTATTCGCGAATATGCCGTATTCCGAAGCGCCCAGGTTATCTTCCATGAATTTTGTTAAAGCGACTTCGTACTGAGCAAGTTTATTCAGAAGATCGGGATAAGTATTTCCTTTCCCAAGTTCTTTTGCCATGTCGGATGCGACCTTTTTGATTTTTGGGTTTCCCTCAGCGGAATTGTATATATCGTATAGATCCAGTTCGCTGTTTTCCATAACTTCTACACCAATATCATAGAGAGGTTTAATAGGAGCGTTGCACGCGAGAAAATCCTGCGGGCGGGGACCAAAGGCAAAAATTTTAAGTTTTTTAAGCCCGATGAGAATTCTTGCGATTGGAATGAAATCTTTAATCATATCAGCGATTTCGCTTGCAATACCTATCGGGTATTCCGGGATGTATGGCTTTAGCCCGCGTAATCCCGAGTTATAAGACGTATTCAATAAACCGCAATACGCATCTCCTCTGCCTTGAATCAGGTTTTTTCCTGTTTCTTCCGCAGCCGCGGCAAACATGACCGGTCCGCCAAATTTTTGAGCAAGCATGGTTGTAGGACCTTCGGGTCCGAAATTTCCGAGATAAATAACAAGCGCGGTGATATTTTTCTTTTGAATTTCTTTAAGTGCCCTCAGCACGTCTTTTTCGTTTTCTATTACCGTTTCGATCTCGTTTATAGAGATTTTCTTGGTTTTGCATGCGCTTACAACTGCTTTTCTCCTTTTTCTGGATAATTCGATGGGAAAGCAGTCTCTGCTTACTGCGACAATACCAGGATTAATTTTTGGCATATTTTCCATTTTATTTCTCCTTATTTTGTTGTCCGTAGTAGGCATCCGGACCATGCTTTCTAGTATAATGTTTTTTTAAAATATATTCGGGTAAATCTCCGCACTCCGGATTAAGCTGATAAGTTCCGAAAGCCATTTCTGCGATACTCTCCAGAATATGATTGTTTTCTGCCGCATCACCTGGTGTTTTTCCGAAAGTGAAAGGTCCGTGACCCCTGACTAAAACGGCCGGGATTGCAAGAGGGTTAATACCGTCGAGACGTTCGATTATTACCGTCGCTGTATTTTCTTCATAGCCCTCTTTTACTTCTTCTTTAGAGATGAATCTTGTAATTGGTATAACTCCGTTAAAGCCGTCCGCGTGTGTGGTACCGAGGCAGGGGATTTCAACTCCTGCTTGCGCAAACATAGTAGCATACTTGCTGTGCGTATGAGCTATTCCACCGATGTCGGGGAATGCTTTATAAAGTTTTAAATGGGTCGGAGTGTCTGATGAAGGATTATGCGAGCCTTCAACTACATTGCCATTGAGGTCAACAATGATCATGTCGGATGCTTGCATTCCATCATAAGGTAACCCGCTTGGCTTGATTACGACTAATCCTTGATCCCTATCAATCCCGCTGACATTACCCCAGGTTAATGTAACGAGTTTATATCTTACTAAATTAAGATTTGCGATGAATACTTTTTCTCTTAAATTGATGAGCATTATTTTCCCCTCCTTTGCTGGTCCCTAATGATGAGTAAATCTTTCATAACGTTATGCATTTTTCCCGAGTAGTCTTTGGTTCCGAATGCGTCGTGTAATTGTTTGTATAATGCGTATAGTTTTTTATAGACTAAATTATTAGAAGGATTCGGTTCAAAGGTTTCTTTTATTCCGGTTACTCTATTTTGAGCTTCCGTAATATTTGAAAATCCGCTTATCTCTTTTCCTGCGGCTATAGCTCCGAAGATTGCCGCTCCGAGCGCCGGAGTTTGTTCGCTTCTGGATATCTCCATAGGACGTCCGGTAATATCCGCGTAGGTTTGCATTAAAAAAGGATTTTTTGAAGCTAAACCGCCGCAGTTTACGATTTCTTTGACAGGTACACCATATTCTTCTATTCTGTTTATGATTGTTAGGGCTCCGAAAGCGGTCGCTTCGATTAAAGCTCTATAAATTTCATGCGGCTGGGTATGTAGTGTTTGTCCTATAAGAAGTCCGCTTAAGCGTACGTCTACAAGAATAGTACGGTTCCCATTGTTCCAATCGAGAGCCAGTAATCCGTGTTCGCCTACTTTTTGTTTTTCAGCTTCGTATGCGAGATTTTCAAATTTTTCATCGACTGTTTTCCCGTATTTTTCAGGAACGAGATTATTTACAAACCACAAGAAGATATCTCCTACAGCGGATTGTCCCGCTTCGATTCCAAAGTAACCCGGCATTACAGAGCCATCGACTATTCCGCACACACCCGGTATATTCGAAAGTTTTTTTTCGTCTGAAGAGATCATTATATCACAGGTGCTTGTGCCGAGAATTTTTACCAGCGTGCCCGGTCGGACTCCTGCTCCCACAGCGCCCATATGCGCGTCGAAAGCGCCTACCGCGACTGCGATTCCAGGTTGTAAGCCAAGATTTTCTGCCCATTCTTTTGATAATCTTCCGGCCAGTTGGTCGGACGGCAATGCTTTTTCATATAACTTGTCTCTAAGCGTAGCTAAAGCGGGGGATAGGGCAGAGAGGAATTCCCTGTCCGGAAGACCGCCCCAATTGTCGTTATACATAGCCTTATGCCCTGCGGCACAGATGCTTCTTTTTGTTTTTTTCGGGTTAGTTTCTCCTGTCAATACCGCGGGTATCCAATCACAGATTTCTACAAAACTTTCTGCCGCGTTGAAGACTTCCGGGTCTGTATTATAACAATGCAACACTTTACTCCAGAACCATTCGGATGAGTAAGTGCCGCCGATCTTACTTAAATATTCTGGTCGCGTCTTTTTTGCTAGCTCTGTAATCTGGTCGGCTTCCGAGTGTCCCGTGTGATCTTTCCATAGCCATACCATCGCGTTTAAATTGTTTTTAAATTCCGGCAATAAGCATAAAGGCTCCCCAAGGCTATTGACCGGCATGGGACTGCTTCCCGTAGTATCTATGCCTATACCAATAATATTTGCGGCTTCAAATTCAGAATTTTCTTTTTGTGCTTTGGAAATTACCTCTGTTATTGTTTTTTTTATTCCGTCTATATAATCCTGCGGATTCTGTCTTGCGAGATTAGGCTCTTTTGGGTCAAGCAAAATTCCATCTTTTCCCGAAGGGTATGGGAAGATATGACTTGAAATTTCGGATCCATCAGTCAAATCGACAATTAAACTGCGGCAGGAATTGGTTCCAAAATCAAGACCTATTGCGTATTTTTTCATTCTTCTCCTTTCATAGATAATTTCCTTCGCATGCTTCCGCCGGCTACGGCAATAATTATCACCAATCCGAGAATTACTTGCTGCCAGAATGCAGAGACGTTTAAGAGCACGAGTCCGTTTGCAAGAACACCCATAATGGAAGCCCCGATTAAAGAGCCGAGTACGGAGCCTTTGCCTCCCATTAAATCCGTTCCACCGATAACTACGGCTCCTATAACGCTGAGTTCATAACCTGTACCTGTAATGGGTGAACCTTGAGATAAACGGGACGCGAGCATTATTCCTGCCAGACCGCTTAAGAGTCCCGTAATACTATAAACCAAAATTTTAATTTTATTTACGTTTACTCCCGATAGCCAGGTGGCTTTTTCGTTGCCTCCTGAAGCATAAATATATTTTCCCCAGATAGTCCGGGATAGGAATATATATCCTAAAATATATACAATTATCATTATTATAACAGGAACAGGCATTCCTAATAATCTTCCTTCGGCAAGGCAGCCGAAGCATTCCGGTAGTCCTGTGATTGGCCAGCCTTTTGTGATGACCAGTGCCAAACCTCTTGCAATATTCATCATACCGAGAGTGACTATGAAGGGCGGCAAGTCCCATTTGACTATAATTATTCCGTTTACAAAACCGAGAAATGTACCGCACAGTAAAGCCGTGCTTATTCCCGGAGCTAAACCGAATTTTTTGATAAATAATGCCGCAAGAACGTTTACCAGTCCGAGAACTGCTCCTACGGACAGGTCTATTCCCGCTGTAAGAATTACCATGGTCATTCCTACACTTATAATTGCGATAAAAGAGACCTGTTTCATTACGGTGAATATATTGTATACCGAAAGGAAATTCGGAGTGGCAAAAGAAAGAATAGTACATAATGCTAGAAATGCTATGAATATACCGAATTCCGTACTTTTAAAAATAGCTTTAAAATCCATCTTTTTCCCCCTTAGTTTTTCAGGGCTGCGTGCCGCATAATCTTTTCCTGAGTTGCTTCTTTTTGTGAAAATTCATGAGTTATTTTTCCTTCTCTCATCACCAATATTCTATCGCTTATATTTATTATCTCAGGCAGTTCGGATGATATTAAAATAATCCCTATTTTTTCTTTTGCCAGGTTATTTATAAGCAAATATATTTCGTTTTTTGCCCCTACATCTATACCACGTGTAGGGTCATCTAAGATAAGTATTCTCGGGTTTATGGCAAGCCATTTGGCTATTACTATCTTTTGCTGGTTTCCCCCGCTTAAGTTCTGGGTTATCTCTTTGTTGTTTGGTGTTCTTATATTAAGGCGTTTGCAATATTCGTTTGCTATTTTTTCTTCCTCTTTTTGCTTTATAAATCCGTAAGAGTTAATCCGGGATAATTTTGTTATATTGATATTATCTTTTACCGAACGACTCAAAATAAGCCCTTCTTTTCTTCTGTCTTCCGGCACGAACCCCATTTTCATTTTGATTGTTTCGAAAAGAGAGTTTTTTTTCACTTTTTTTCCATTTATATATACTTCGCCGCTGTCCGGAGGTTCTACGCCGAAAATTCCTCGCATTACTTGCGCTCTTCCGGAGCCAACCAGTCCCGCAAAACCCAGTACCTCTCCTTCGTGAAGCCGAAAACTGATATCTTCATATTTTGATTTTTTTGTCAGGTTCTTTACTTCTAAAATAACTTCCCCTCTTTTTACGTCTGTTTTCGGGTAGAAGTCCTTTAGTTTTCTCCCGACCATCATCTGTACGATACCTTCCGGATTTGTATCCGCAGCATCCAGGGTGTTTACATATTCTCCGTCTCTTAGAACGGTTACCCTGTCCGATATCTCAAGAACTTCGTCGATTATATGGGAAATGAAAATTATAGAAACTCCTTTACTTTTTAATTCCCTGATAATCTTAAAAAGGGTTTCTTTCTCGGATTTCGTTAAAGCCGATGTAGGTTCATCCATAACTATTATTTTGGAAGAAAAAGACAGCGATTTTGCTATTTCGACCATTTGCTGTTCGGCTACGCTTAACCGGCTCACCAGGGTTTTCGGATCTTTCTTCATACCTATTTTTTTCAGGAAAAATTCGGCATCCCGGTATAATTGTGAAAAATCAACAAAGACTTTCTGTCTACGGGGTTCTCTGCCTATGAAAATATTCTCTGCAATACTTAGATTAGGTATGAGATTGAATTCCTGGTATATTACGCTGATGCCCAAATCCAGAGCGTGTTTCGGATCTGTCATTTCCACTTCATTGCCGTCCAGAGTTATGATGCCTTCGTCTTTTTTATAAGCACCGGCGAGAATTTTTAAAAGGGTGGATTTGCCTGCTCCGTTTTCACCGACTAGAGCGTGTACTTCTCCGGATTTTAAATTGAAATGAACTTTATTTAACGCCTTTACCCCGGGAAAAATCTTGTATACATTTTCCATCTCTAAAATGTATTTATTGGGGATTTTCTTTTTCATCCGTAGATAAGTTTATTTATAGGCGTTCTCTTGTTATTCCGGGAAGTGTTCGTCTATATTTTCGGCAGTTACGAAAAGGATTCCGGTATCTATTATTCCGTCTGCGGCTTTGAATCCTTCCGGTAGTCGAATCTCTTTACCCATGTGAATATCATAAAGAACTTTAAGGCTGACATATCCCATCATGTAGGGTCTTTGTCCGACTGTTCCTTGAATATATCCCTGTCTTATAAAATCCAGGGTAATGGGTACTGTATCAAACCCTAATATTTTGACTCCGCCTTTTTTATCCAGGGCTTTTACCGCACGGGCAGCGCCGGGCGCTGCAGGTGCATTTACTCCTACAAATGCCAGAAGATCTGGGTGGGATTGAAGGATTGCTTCTGATTGTGAGAGAGCCAGTGATTCGTCATCATTGTTGGCCTGTAATGTTACTACCATTAAATCAGGGTAGTTAGCAATTGCATCTTTAAAACCTTTGATTCGCTCATTAAGGTTCATAGCGCCGAGTCCCCCTGTAAGCAGAGCTATTTTTCCTTTTGTACCCGCTATCTTTATGAAATGTTCGCCTAATGTTTTTCCCGCTTTGTAATTATCTGTTCCTATATAATAACTACGCAGACTTTTAGGCGAATCCGAATCGAAAGTTATTACGGGAATTTCTTTTTCGGTAGCGCTTTTAATAATAGCCTGGACAGCCTCAGGCTCGTTTGGAGAAATACCGATTCCGGCAACTTTGCTGGAAATAGCTCCTTCTATGATGGATATTTGCAACGCGCTGCTTCCTGTCGGCGGACCGTTGAATATAGCTTTTACTCCCAACTCTTTTGCCATGGCGTTCATGCCTCTTTCTACTTCTGCCCAGTAGGGATGCCCGACTGATTTTGGAACGAGTATGAAAGTCGGAGTCGCTTTCTTTTCTCCGCATCCGGTAGTCATTGCTCCCATTAGAATAACAAGTAAACTAAAAAAACTAATTAATACTTTTTTCATTTTGTAAAGCCTCCTTTTTTCTTTAGTATTTACACTTTAATGAGAATTACAGTGATGTCAAGACCGAATCCCCACCCATCCCCAAAAATTATTATCACGTTTATAATGAGAAAAAGTCTTGTTTATTCAGGGGGTGGTGATATCCTTCTGATAACTTGACTAAATGCAGAAGGTGGTTGGGTCTCTGTTGGGAAAGTATATACTATATAC
>Ga0307421_1000987_pt1 | contig 17946 bp, 14 predicted proteins | sample SalMarWE160270MG_FD_202163 | JGI IMG/M metagenome (GOLD analysis project Ga0307421, IMG submission 202163) | Salt marsh sediment microbial communities from the Plum Island Ecosystem LTER, Massachusetts, United States - WE1602-70 | ecosystem: Environmental > Aquatic > Marine > Intertidal zone >...
ATTGCGAATATTTGCCCCTATTGTGCTTTTTTTAATGTGATTCCTAAAATCATTTCCTTTCAGAAGCTCAAAGAGATATTTATGCAACAAATTTTTGTTTGTTCTGATAACTGCCATAAAGCCACCAATATAATATGGTAGATCGGAATTTATAAAAGCAACTTTCCCAATATGTTTTTCACTCCCACTTGCTGAGCAAATAAAAATATCATCTTTTCTTAGTTTTTGGGTTTCTTTGAAAGGAAGGTTGTTGCTTACACTCTTGATATCATTCAAATCTAGAGAGTTACTATCTAAATTAATATTATTTGCCCTTAATACTCTCTTCCCGCCTTCTGCTACTTCGTCAGATTTTGTATATGTTACTCCGCGTATGTAAGTGATCAGATTCTCTAATTCAACCAAAGGCCATTTCACTTTGCTGTAGTCAAGTAACTTTTTGTACCTTCCACCTGTTAGGTTAAAATCACCATCTGCTGCGATTTTTAATTTGGTGACTATGTTCGCTGAATGTGTATTTAATCGTTTATTGTCAGGATTGCTTTGAAACCCCTTTATGGTTTGCAATGCTTCCGGTAAATCATTCCCCTCAATCTCCTGCCGCTGTGCACCCAGCCCAAAGCCATCGTTCTCAATAGTCACAAACAACATCTTGTCGGTCTGCTTTGCCAGGGTTTTATCCATCAGCAGGATGGATGTTTTCACCCCGCTGTACGGGTTGAAAACGCCGGCTGGCAGCGACACCACCGCATACAGATAATTTTCTTCGATCAGCATTTTGCGCAGCGCCTTATAAGCGTTCGCTGATTGGAAGATGATCCCTTCCGGCACGATCACGCCCGCACGTCCGTTCGGGTTGAGGTGTTCAGCGATGTAGTCGACAAACAGGACTTCCGAGCGCTTGGCCTGCACTGAAAACCGTGTATGCGGGCGGATGCCGCCCTTGGGGCTCATGAAGGGCGGATTTGCCATGATGACGTCAAAGCTGTCATCCCAGCGTTCTTCGCTTGTTAAAGTATCATACTCAAACACCGTCGGTTTTGGGAACTTGTGCAGGTACATATTCACCAATGAAAGCCGCACCATTTCAGGGGAAATGTCATAACCCACAAAGTTCTTCGTCAGCCGCGCCATTTCATCCGGGGAAAGTTTTTTCTCCTGGTTCTTGGCTAAGATATGCTTATAAGCGGAGATCAGAAATCCGGCTGTCCCGCAGGCAGGGTCCAGCACCGTATCCGTCTTGGTAGGGGCAATGACCCCTACAATGAAATCAATGATGTGGCGCGGAGTGCGAAACTGCCCTGCTGCCCCCTGCGAACCCATCACAGAGAGTAAATATTCAAATGCGTCGCCTAAACGTTCGCTGTTATCATATTTAAAGCCGTTGATTTCTTTGAGGAACAGGTTCAGGGTTTCCGGGTCTCGGTAGGGCAGGAACGCGTCTTTAAAAATATCCCGGAACAACTGCGGCAGATGGGGGTTCTGGCTCATCTTTGTAATCGCTTCTGAATATAATCCCAGCCGCTCGTATCCGCTTAAGCTTTTAGCCATTATCTTCGGCCAGGCGTATTTCGCGTACTCACCCACAAAGAAACTTGCTTTCCCGCCCAGAGCAATGGCTTCCTGATCCATATCATCCATGAATTTATAGATCAGCGCGGTCGTGATTTGTTCAACCTGCGCTTTGGGGTCCGGCACTTTGCCAACCAGAACATCACGGGCGGAATCAATTCTGCGTTTCGTTCCATTATCAAGCATTGTTTTATTTCCTTGTGTAAAGCAGGTTTTATTACAGATACGTATTGATAGATACGTAATCCTTAACGTATTCAGGCACGACCTCGCGCCATCCGTTGAGCGCTTTATAATCGGCAAAAGAAAGTTTGGGGTTGGTCGCCAGCTGTGCGAATTCGCCGGAGCTGATGATTCCCCGGATTTCTTCATCGGTAATATAGGCCTTTAGGAAATTCTTGATCAGCAGCGCGTGTGGATTGTCCGGTTTATGGATCGCTACAAATTTTTGGAATTCTTCTTCCAGAAGGTCATCTTTGGTTTTAAATCCTTCAATCAGCCCAAATGCTCTCTCCAGCACTTCTTTCCAGGTCAATCGGCGGTCCAAATGCTCTGCCCGCATCAGCTTCTCCAGGGTGATGAAATCCTCGGGTTTATTTTCATAGCGTTCTCTTAAGATTCTGATTGCCTTACCCCACTGCTCATTTGTAACCGCACCTGCGATGTCCGCGTCTTCTTTGACTGGGTGGGTGAATTTCTCAAATAATTTCCGGTCAATCTTCATCCCTTTCAACCCGATTGTCTTTTCAATAAAGGACTTGATTGGATCAGTTCTATAGACTGACACCTCATCGGCAAATGTTTTTATGGGTCCTTCCCATGTGGGTGTACTGCCCGCTACTGGCAGCTTGATAACCTCATCATAATCATATTCTTCTTCGAAGTATTCGCAGTTGGCGAAAAAGTCAAACAGCTTGAAACTCTCTTTTTCAAATTCTGTGATTTGGGTACGGCTGCCTTCTTTTTGCAAATATTTAAAAGTATATTTTCTGGTTCCCCTGCCTTTGATTTGAATGAAATCGGTCGGGGAGAAGATCGGGCGCAGCATACACAAATTTAAAATATCCCGGCAGTCGTATCCAGTCGTCATCATCCCGACGGTCACGCACACCCGCGTTTTGCTGGTTTTGTATGCCTCTAAGAAACGGGTATGCCCATTCAGGTTGTTATTGGCAAAGTTGATCGTGTATTGCTGCGTGTCGGGAATATTAGATGTGATCTGCACCGCAAAATCCGAATTGTATTTACCCGGGAACAACTCGTCGGCAAACTGGTTTAAGATTTGTGCGATTTTCGAAGCGTGCTTCTGGCTGACGCAGAAAACAATTGACTTGCCAATCTCGCCCGTAATTGGGTCTCGCAGTGCGTTCTCTAAGAACGTTTTGCAGATGACACGGTTGGTTTTATCAGAGAAAAATTTCCGTTCAAAATCTTTTTGGAAGAAAACCTGTTCCTCCTCTTCGCCTTCTTCCGTCTCAACCATGACGGCGTAGCCCTTATCGGATAATAATTGTGTGGTTATCTCGGTGCGCGCGTCTGCCACGATCGGGTTGATTAAGAACCCATCCTGTACACCGGCAATCAGGCTGTAGCGGTAGGTTGGCTCCCCTGTTTCGCATCCAAAGGTTTTATACGTATCCAGCAGCTGCCTGCGCTCCCATGCTCTTGGATCGCGTTGGCTGAGATCATCCGGGTTAATGTTCCTGAGGTAATCTTTTGGCGTGGCAGTCAGCCCTAACTTATACCCCACGAAATACTCAAAAACGGCGCGGCTGTTCCCGCTGATAGAGCGGTGCGCTTCATCAGAAATGATCAGGTCAAAATCAGTCGGAGAAAACAAACGCATATACTTATTATCAAATGTCAGGCTCTGTACGGTTGTCACAACAATTTCAGCTTTGCGCCAATCACCGCGGTTCTCTTTAAAGATAACCGTGGTGAAATCAGTTTTGAGATATTTAACAAAATTTTTGTATGCTTGTCTTTCCAATGCAAGGCGGTCAACCAGGAACAGCACCCGTTTGGCATTCCCGGTTTTCAGGAACAGCTTGATCACAGCCGCGGATACTAAGGTCTTGCCGGTTCCTGTTGCCATTTCAAACAAAAAGTGGTCATCTCCTTCCGCTGCGCTTTCCTGCAGGGTATGGATTGCTTCAAGCTGGTATGTGCGCAGGATCCGCAGCCCCTGGTCTTTAACGAAAGAATCTCGTTGGGTTTCATCCAGCCAGCGCGGGTCCGTCTTGTAATTTGGGTTTTGGGATATGGCAATGTAGTCATCTTTGACAATTTCATCAGCTATCTTTTTGGGGTTTGGCTTGAACGCTTGCCTGTGATGGATGGACTCACATGTCGGGAACTCGGTAATTACTTCCGGGTTTCCCCGCTCCAAATCCCAGAAATAATGCAGGTTCCCGTTTGAAAGGATGATAAAGCGCACATTCTCAGAGTGGGCATAACCGCGCGCCTGCTCTTTTCCATCTAATGGGCTTTTCGCTTCTCTTTTTGCTTCCAGCACGATGAAGGGGAATCCCTTTTCATCTAAGAGGAGAAAGTCTACATATCCTTGATGTCTTTCTTCAAAATCTTCCCCAAACGCGTCAATATCCTGCTCGCTTATTTTTGTCCCCGCTTCCAGGGTAATATTCGCGGGACCTTTTTCATCATCAAAGAACCGCCACCTCGCTTTTTCAAGCAATCGATTGATCTTTATTCTTGCTTTTGCTTCAGTTGCCAAGAAAATACCCCGCAGAAAATTACATAAGGAAAAACCTAATAAAAAAGAGTTCCAATATATCTTATTAAATATTATAACCCTAAGCTTATATCATCATAAAATTTATTTATTCAAAATATATAACCGGCGATCTAAGAAACAAGCTCTTCATCCTGCGTGTGTAGAAACTTATCCGAAGAAATCTTCCCTCCCCTTCATTGAGGGGGAGGGTTAGGGTAGGGGTGAATATTTGTAGATCCCCGCATCTGCATTGATGACTTCTCGCGGTGGCAGTATCATTTTGGCATTGATTTATTTCGCTGGTCTTATAATACCCTTATGGATACAAAAACAAAGATCATCATCATGGAAAAAGCTCGAGGATACCTCAACGCGAGCCGGCACTGCTCGGAAGGGATTCTGCTGGCAGTGGGGAAACACTATCTGGGTGAGATCAACCCTCAGGTGCAGCGCTTATCCACGGCTTTCGCGGGCGGGGTGGGCGAGACAAACGAAGAATTGTGCGGAGCGCTCTCTGGCGGATTGTTAGTGATCGGCGCGCTCTATGGGCGCACCGATGCCCGAACGAGCGATCACCGCTGCATGCGTTTGGCGGCAGAATATCGTTCGCACTTCCTGGCACACTTTGGGTACACCCGCTGTGCAGATTAAAAGGAACACTGGGTGGGCAAGAAAGGGCAGGAGACATGCGCGGAGCTGGTTGCAGACGCTGCGGGTGTGCTGGTGGAGGTGTTGGAGCGGGAAGAAAAATTTACCTAAGAGCGGGTTATTATTAGATCAGATATTTAATATTTAAATGGTTAATTTTTATAGGGAGAAATAACATCAACGTACTGGATCTTTTAGATAAAAAAATTAGGTAAAATCCTGAATATCATTTATGATCACATTTCGCTGCACAAAGAAACTGCGCAAGTATTTAGGGATCATTCCAATTGATAATGCTCAACCTCCAACGGCAGCTTTGGGAGATTGGTATGCTAACCTGATTCCTACTTTCGCGGGAGATCTCATCTTATTCGCAAGTGAGAAATCTCTTTTAACTGTAGCTGTACCCATCTGGGAATCCCATCGTTTGGTGGCGCTTTTTCGCATCAGGGTTGCTAACCTGTTGTGGATGATTGGAATACCTCAAAAAATAATCGCCAGAGAAGTTGGCCATTTTGACCAGGTTCAATTTAGCAAAACAGCAAGCCGCAGTGTACTGGGGTCGATGAATGATTTCGCTTGGCATTATCAAATAATAGCGGAAGAGTCTGTGGACAAAGCAGGTTTGAGCCTTTCGAAAGCTGAGTATAAGTTGACCCAAATGCCCTGTGGAGGATTAGATTACCAATTTCCTGTTGATGTGGCAAAGAAGTTGCTGGGCGTAAAAGGGGAAAATCCCAGCTGACCCTGCGTGAATCTGAATCACATTCATGGGCACATCCGCTGCGCGTAACTGGCGCCAGTGTGCCGATTGCGTTTCCTGGAATTCTTCAGTCTCATTAAATGAGGACGCAGGTATAAAAATGCCGATGGAATCTGTCCCTAGACTTACGGGTTTGTTATTCTTTCAAGAATAATTGCCGCCAGCAGTCGGGGTGCAGGTTAAAACAGGGCACCTGCTTTTGATATTTTTGGTAGGCATCGCCAAATTTACGAATCGCTTCCGGTTCTTCTACAAATTTAATCATCATCAGTATAAAAAGTATCTCCAGCGGAGCGATGGCCAGGATGAAGCTCGGCGAGCCAAGGATCAGGGCCGCTGACCAGGGGAAGAACAGCAGACCAAAATGCATGGGGTGGCGCATGCAGGAGTAGATTCCTGTTGTCACAAGTTTATTGGTCTCCATCCGGGCAATATCACCCTCACGGCCCATGTGCGCTAGCAGGCGCCCGGTATATCGGCTGGCACGTAAAACTAGGCGAAGCAAAAAAATCCCTGCGGTCAGTGTTGCCAGATGAAAAACGGGGTTGGCGAACAAGGCATAGAACCAATGTAAGTCCAGCCAAATGCCCAGCACTCCACCTCCGATCAGCATAAGAACCCAAATCAACATTCGTGCCACAGCAGTAACTCCTTTTTTCCTGATGGGATATCAGCAAGTATAGCAGTAAATGCTTTCGTTTATGAGTTTAAAACCACTTCCATCAGTGCACTGAAATGTTGCGACCTGATCTGAAGGGTGGTCACGAGATAGCAGAGGAGAAGGGAATGAATAAGGAGAGTTGGACAGATGCTCACCTCTTTTAAATCAAAAATTTGCAATCGTGAGTGAAGCAATCTCCTTGTCTCCCCCCTGAATTAATAAAAAAGAATACAGCAGGTTGCAAGATTCTGCAAACAAGTACGCAGGAGATTGTCGCGCTGCGCTTTGCGCTCCTTGTAAACACAAATTATCCTGATGAGATAATGACAATTTGTATGAGTTGACCTATTCGTTCCAGAAACGAATATTAATTAACTGTCACATTTTGTAACCTTTTGTCAGGTAAAGAGCGAAAGTTGATGCCAAACTAATGAAAAAGGCGGGTCAGCAACCCGCCCTTGCGGTTTATTCAATTACTTTGCGTCTTTTACGCGGAGTGGCGATGCCCCAGAAGATGAGAGCGATAGACAGTGCGCCGCTGATGCCTCCTACCATCTGGAAAGCGCTTGCCACGCGCGGGAGTGCGGTCACGGAGATGATACGCAGGGTTTCATTTAGTTCAGGGCCAAACGGGGTGTCTGAGAGATTCGTGTGCTCCAACCCGAAGCTGGTCCAGTATGCGGGCATACCGCTCTGGGCGGCGAAGCCAAGCAGAAAAATGAGGACTGCCGGGACGAGAAGCGTCCAGCCGAGCCAACCCAGGCGCACATACCAGGAACGGTCGGATATGAGCGCAGCTATGTACCACGCGCAGGCGGCGATGAACACAAGCACCAGTAAACCTAAAATGATACTGGCAGGAACTGCCACCCCGGGGAGAAATGTGCGCCAGCGGGCGTCTTCCTGCCAATTCTGGAATTCGCCTTCCAATGGAATTTCATCGGGTATCGCAGAGAGGATAACAGGCAGCGCCGGCTTGAGAACCTGCTCGACGAGAAGGTCATCCGAAACGCCAGTCGGTTTGCAGGCAGTTTGCCCTTCACCTCCAAAGCCGGAGGTCTGACTGGGAGAGCAGGGTGGCAGAGCGGCCACGAGGGCATTCAGGAAAGCATCCTGCTGGCTACCTTCAAGGGCGGTTTTAATAGGAACCGCATCCAGGGTTGGAGCAAAGGTGTCAGTTTTACCCTGCAGGTAATCGAAAAGCGCGTTTATTAACCCACTGACCTGATCGCGCATGGTATCGGTGGTGAGGATGCCTTTCAGGACAGATTCCAGTTCAGAAGTATCTGCCTCGGGTGGGAGCCCCAACTGCTCGTGCAGTAATTTATCGATCATTGGGCCGGAGGTAAGAGTTGAGTAGACTTGCGGCTGGTCGAGCGCGTCAATGTAGAACTGCCGGTCGAGTGCCCAGCTGGTTACACTGAGGGCTGCCTGCGCGGACAGCAGCAGGGGAAAGACAAGAAAAATTGTTAATAAGATGGCAATGAATTTACGCATGGCGTACTCCTTGTTATAGATGTTCTCTATCCATATACGCAGCAGAAAGGTAATAGTTTTGTTAATACCGTCCTAATTATTATATAATCAACGTATCAAACCACACATACGTGGGTTATTAACAACTGGTACATATATTAATCATTTTTATAACAACTGGAGGTTATTATGATGGATCGTATCATGAAGGTGTTTACCTTCAAACAGGAAGTATATAAAGAGGTGGAAGACGATGCTTCTTTCACGCCAACAGCCTGGATGATCGTGGCGGTTGTCGCTTTCCTCAGCCAAATGGGCGCCAACGCATCGCTGGTGCACATTGAAGGCGCGAGCTGGGTGCTGAGCACGATTGGCGGCACGATTTTTGCTGTAGTCGGGTTCGCAGTCGGCGCGTTCATTATCAGCTGGGCAGGCAAGACCTTCTTCAACGCAGATGTTACCTTTGAAGAAATGGTGCGTACACTCGGGTTGGCGTACGTGTGGAACATCATCGGATTTCTGGGCATCATTGGCCTGGTCTCACCCGGATTGGTGTGCATGGTTGGCCCTATCGGTTTCATTGCTGGCATTGCCGGTTTGGTATCCTGGTTCATTGCCGCGAAAGAAGCGCTGGATCTGGAATGGCCGCAGACGATCGGTACCGTTTTGATCGGGTGGGTTGCCAGTATAGTAATTTCCCTGGTAGCAACCGCTATCTTGGGCGTGTTCGGTATCGCGGGAGCGGGTATCGGTTCCGCGCTGAGCGGACTGCGTTAGTCTGAATCAAACTAATTAACAGCACAGTGAAAAGCTGTGCTGTTAATATTTAAGCAACTTTGTTTACTGGTCTGCGTATGTAATAATGGTCATATAGGAAAATGAAGGAGTTTGAAATGGCGGAAAGAAAGACTGAAACACGGGAATTAGGTGCGTTCACCAGCATCAGCATGCGTGGAATTGGCAAGATATTCATCAACCAGGGTAAAGAACAGAAAGTTGCAATCGAGGGTGATGAAGTTGCCATCAACCGGATCACGACCAATGTTACTGATGGGAAACTGGTGATTGATGTAGGGCGTGATTGGATTGAAAAAGTAAGTGCGGGATTCGATTTTCTTTCTTCCCACGATATCCGCTTCTTTATCACTGTTAAGGAACTAGAAGAGCTGGAAATAGCAGGCGCGGCAGACGTGGAAGCTAAGGATATCAAAACGAAAGATTTAACGCTGAAAATGATCGGCGCTACTAATGTGAAAGTGTTCAACCTGAGCGCGGATTCACTGAAAACTGAGATCCCAGGAGCAGGTAAAATCGCTGTTGACGGTAAGGTTGATGACCTATCAGTGACTCTGGCAGGCGCGGGCAATTTCAGCGGGCATAAGCTGAAATCAAAGACAGCCAAAGTAACTCTGAGCGGGGTCGGCAGCGCGCAGTTATGGGTTACCGGTGAACTGGATGTGACCATTGCCGGTGTTGGCAGCGTGGAATATTACGGTAATCCGCTTATCAAACAGTCCGTAACGATGCTGGGAAAAGTGACCAGCCTGGGTGATCCTAAATAAAATATATCAACCAGGATAAGAATTTACGGGAAATATGCTGAAAATCCTTGACTTGGTTAAGTGGTTAAGCGTATACTAAATACCTGAAAGAGAAAAAATGAAGGAAGAATTTACCTCAGACTTGGATCCTGATCCTGATAGACATTCGGCTCTTTACCTTGCGGAAAATACCGAACCGGGAGGTTTTACTGCTTAAACCATAACAGGTTGTTATTGGTGGTGTAACCCTCGGCGCGGTTTTGCAGGAGCGCTGAGGGTTTTCCTGTTTTATACAGGTCAGGTTTAAAACGGGACGGAGGAAAAAATGACTAAAAATAAAATAATAACCACCAGAACAACTATCACTTTTAAGATCAAGCTGCTATTCCGTGCTGTTGGTTTAGAAATCATGGGAAGTACAGAATGAAAGAATACATGATTGATGTTGACATCCTGTTAGGGCAGGTTCGAGCGGCGTTGGAGCGGGGAGACCCGAAAAGCGCAGCAGAACTGCTGGAAGCGCTGCGACCGGCAGACCAGGCGGGTGTATTTGATGATCTGAAACCGTCTGAGCAGGATTTTTTACTTCCCAAATTGAATGTGGAGGATTCCGCTGATATTTTGGAGGAATTAGAAGAAGAAGACGCAGCGGAAGTAGCTGAACGATTGAAAGCAGACAAGCTGGCATCGATCCTGGATCACATGGAACCGGATGAAGCGGCAGACCTGCTGGGTGATATCGAGCCGGAAAAAGCTAACCGTGTGCTGGATGTGATGCAGGAAGCAGATGAGGTCAAACCGCTCTTAAAGCATCGTGATGAAACGGCTGGTGGATTAATGACCTCCGCTTCGATCGTACTGAAAACCGGCATGAGCGTTAAAGCAGCCATTTCCAACCTGCAGAAATTATCACCAGATGACGAGGACATATATTACCTGTTTGTTACAAACAAGCAGGATAAACTGGTTGGTGTAGTTAACCTGCGCGCGCTGGTAACGCACCCCGATACAACGAAAATCAAAGATATCATGAATCCGGAGGTGCTTTCGGTGCGGGCAGACGCAGACCAGGAAGAAGCCGCCAATTTGATGAAGCGGTATGATTTGCTAGCGCTTCCGGTTGTGAATGAGGAAAAACAGCTCCTGGGCGTGATCACATATGATGATTCCTTTGATATTTTAGAAGACGAAGCAACCGAGGATATTTACCGCTTGGGCGGTTTGGCGGAGGAGACACCTTCGAACCTGCCGGTGGGCGAAGCGGTGAAAAAACGCCTGCCATGGCTGGTAGTGAACCTGTTCATGGCACTAATTTCGGCAACTATTTTAAGTATGTTTGAAACAACCATCTCGCAAATGGCAGCGCTGGCAGCATTCTTCCCGCTGGTGGCTGGTGTGAGCGGGAGCGCGGGGACGCAAACACTGACTGTGACTGTGCGCAGCATTGCCCTGGGAGAGATTGAACCCAAGAACGCGCTGAAAGTGATGCTGAATCAGTTTGGATTGAGCCTGGTTAACGGGATGTCTGTAGGATTGATCATCACGCTGATCGCATTGGTATGGAAGGGTTCGGTGATGCTGGGAATGATCGCGGGTATCGCGACGCTGGTTAACATTCTCAGTACCGCTATCACAGGCGTGGTGATCCCGCTGGTGATCCACAAATTTAGATATGACCCTGCACTGGCTTCCCCGATCATCGTGACTGCATTAACAGACGCGCTGGGCTACCTGATCTACCTAGGACTGGCTTCCGCTGCGATCACATGGTTGATATGAGAAGTATTACTTTGTGATTGACGGATAATATTACATATTAGATAAGTTTGTGAGGAATCTATAATACGAAATTGCCTAATGATTATTGCTTTATCTATATCTTATTTAATGACCTGAAATTATATATTGTTGTTATTTGATTTACGCCTGAATGCCTTGGGCATAGAACATGGCAAAATCTGGGTAAACAGTTAATTCCAGATACTCTATCTGATCCGCCAGTTCCTCTGCCTGCGCGCGGGAGAGTGTGGATACCAGCATCATGCGTGCACCGGCGCCTGCAGCGTTGCCTATGATTTTTACACGGTCAAGTGGGACAGTTGGCAGCATCCCGATACCCATCGCGTGCTCTGGGAGCATATAAGAGCCGAAAGCGCCGGCAATGACAATTTCTTCAATATCTGAAACATCTACTTTTAGATGATTCATAAGAACATCTATCCCGGCTCTGATGGCGCCCTTCGCGAGCAGGATCTGATCCACATCATTTTGGGAAAGTGTAATTGGCTTTTCGAAGGCATTTAATAGGAATTCAGGTTTTCCATTTGGGGCTAATCGTACGCCAGGTGCCTTTTTATTTATCCGGCCGCGGTGGTTAAGGATATTCCGCGCGCGCATCTGGGCGACTGTATCTAGAATACCCGATCCACAAATGCCGATCGGGGGCTGGTTTCCAATCACCTGTATCTCTACACTTCCGTTTTCGCTGATCTGTACGTGCTCAATTGCACCGGGTGCTGCGCGCATACCATATTTAATATGCGCCCCTTCAAAAGCTGGGCCGGAAGCGGTGGAGACGCTGACAATACGGTCTTCAACCTGCAGAGCGATCTCAGTGTTGGTGCCAATATCAATGCCCAACCGTACCCGTTGATCCTCTCCAAAGCGGGTAGCCAGGAGGAAAGCGAGGTGATCGGACCCAATGAATCCGGCAATGATCGGCGGAACATACACGGCGGCTCCCGGCATGGCTGTAATTCCTAATTCCTGCGCGGATGGGTAGATGGAGTCGTTTATTACCGGCACGAAAGGTGATACAGCGAGAGAGCCAGTGGGCAGATTTAGAAAGAAGTGATGCATGGCTGTGTTCCCCACGAGACAACCATCGGCGATATTATCGGGCGAAAGATTGACGCGTTCGCACATTTGTGCCGCTGTCTGATTGATCGCGTTAATAGTGAGGTGAAAAAGCGTTTCAGCCTGCGTGCTTCCCTGCATGGCATACCCCAGACGAGCCATGATGTCTTCTCCGTAGGCGATCTGCGGGTTGGCCGTCCCTTTTGCTGTGAGCGTTCTTCCATTGGTAAGATCCATTAGGTAGCAAGCGATCTTGGTGCTGCCGACATCAACTGCTAACCCGATGGAGTGAGCATTATGGGTTGGCGAGGCATGAAAAATCTCCTTCCCTCGGGTCCACAGGTTCACCTTCCAATTATTCTTACGAAGGAGCAAGGGAATGGTGCGCAGGGCACCTAATTCTGCGGTTATGCCTTCATCATTCATTACAGTCTTGATGCGAGAGAAATCAGAGATGAGGTCTTTTAAGTGTGCTTCAGTGAGTTCAAGTTCGGATTGGTGAACAGCAGGTTGAATGAGATTAGAATCATATTTCCCGTCAATTTGAAGAATTTGGTCCTCAATGACTGATTCCGCGGGAATATATATTTTGACATCACTATCCAGAGTAGTCTGGCAGGCAAGCCGATAGCCCTGATTTAGTTTTTCTGGTGATAGATGTTTTTTTTCTATATTCGATGGTTCAAAATTCTCCGCGCCAGTCAGAAGCTGAATCACACATTTTCCACAGGTGCCTTCCCCGCCGCACACCGAACTCAGGTTAATACCTGCTTGGCGAGCGGCATCCAACCCGTTGATCGGCTGAAAGCAATCTATGCGTAAACCGCGAGGTTGAAACTCGATCGTGAAAGTCATTTTTATCTTAATCCTTATGGTATCAATATAACTTTATATTAATTCAAAACTATAATTAAACAAAGAATCCGCATGTTCACATGCGGATTTTATTTTATTGATGCTTATCATACCTTGATCTCTGCAACTGATTTAACGATCTTCCCGGGGCGATATGGAAAATCCTCGACCTGTTTACTTGTAGTAACTCCACTGAGTACCAAAATGGTATCCATGCCGCTCTGGATGCCGGCAACGATATCTGTGTCCATCCGATCCCCGATCATGGTTGTGCTTTCTGAGTGAACGCCGAGGTAATTCAGAGCGGAACGCATCATAAAGGGGCTGGGTTTTCCGCAGTAAAAAGGTGAATAACCGCTGGCTTTTTCAATAAGTGCTGCCATCGCACCGCAGGCAGGTGCCACGCCACGATCGGAAGGGCCGACTGGGTCAGGGTTGGTGGCGAGGAACTTGGCACCTTCAATGATCAGCCGGACAGCTTTGGTGACCTGGCGGAAATTGTAATCAAATGTCTCACCGAGGACGACGAAATCAGGTTTCTGGTCGGTCATGATATACCCAATGTTATGAACAGCGACATTGAGGCCGCTTTCGCCGATCACAAAAGCACTTCCTTTCTCTTTTTGTGATTTCATGAAATAAGCGGTTGCCAACGCGGATGTGAAGATCTGATCTGCCTGGATTTCTACCCCGATGGTCCGCAGGCGGTGCGCAAGGTCAACCTGAGTGTATATCGAATTATTGGTCAGGACGAGAAATTTCAGCTCTTTTCTTTTTAGTGTCTCAATGAAAACATCCGCTCCGGGGATCATTTTTTTCCCGCTAATGAGTACGCCATCCATATCAATCAGGTAATTTTGTTTTGTCATTTTTAAACCTTTGTGTATTTATTAATTATTCCCACTTATATTATATATAGATATTATTCCGTAAAAAAAGGGATCCATTTTCATTTATTTAGCTGGATCCCTTACTAAATCTAACAATAGCTGAATTTATGAGACAAGCTTGCGCACATCTGCCAATTGGCCAGCGCTGCCGAGATATTCATTCTTCGCAGCGATGAATTTAGCGTATTCAGCCATAAAGATTTTACCCGGGTAGCGCAGGTCAAACACTTCCGGGTGTTCAGCAAACACTTCGCGGTGTACGCGGGTCCAAACAAGCCGCCCATCGGTGTCGATGTTGATCTTGGTAACGCCAAGCGTTGCTGCCCGCCTGAATTGTGTGGCATCCACACCTTTCGCACCCAGGATCTTACCTCCGGCTTTATTGATTCGTTCCACTTCTTCCTGTGGGACAGAGCTGGAACCATGCATAACGAGCGGGTATCCAGGAAGATTCTTCTGGATCTCTGCAAGGACATCAAAGTGCAGTGATTGTGATCCGGTAAATTTAAATGCGCCGTGGCTTGTGCCGATAGCGACCGCGAGTGAATCGCAGCCAGTGCGATCGACAAATTCTTTAGCCTGGTCTGGATTGGTCAGTTTCACGTTGGCTTCATCCACTTTTACATGTTCTTCCACACCGCCCAACTGACCAAGTTCTGCTTCCACAACGATACCCTTCAGGTGAGCTGCGTCAACCACACGCTTGGTGATCGCAATATTCTCTTTGAATTCTTCGTGGCTGGCATCAATCATGACTGAACTGTAGAAGCCGCTGTCGATGCAGTCATAGCATGTTTCTTCATCACCATGGTCTAGATGCACAGCAAACACAGCATCAGGAAAGATCTCATCTGCGCTGCGGATCAAACCTTCCAGCATGACCTTATCCGTGTATGTCCGAGCACCCCTGCTGATCTGGATAATGAATGGTGCCTGACTATCGAGATTACCGCGAAACAGCCCCATGATTTGCTCCAGGTTATTGATGTTATAAGCGCCAATAGCATATTTCCCATAGGCTGCCGTAAATAATTTTTTTGTTGTAACGATCATATTATTCTCCTAAAATATTTACAGATATGAATTCAACCGCCCAATTATAGTCCAAAAATTACTTTATGAAAGGCGAGTGGAGTTTGTTTTCGTATTGCTTACTCATCATAAAGCTTACTTGTTCTTTTTCTTATCTTTTATTTTTTCCCCTTTAGCTTGCTGAACTTTTTTCAGCAATTTCTTCCGGTCTTTACGTTCTAATTTAATTGCCTGGGTAATGGTTGTATAGAAAAAGAAGAAAAACAGCAGACAAGTAACTGCGATGAGTACAAGATTGTACAGTGAGAATTTGCCAATCGGTAAATTGATCATTGGATTTCCGATAAAAAAGATAACCGCATTAGCGATCATTGCGATCACACGCGCTTCAGTCGGTCCGAGGGAGCTGTAGGAGATCTTGAATTCCCCCTTAACAGAGGTTGTGATATAGACCAGGTTTGCCATGCATAGGTATCCAACGAGAGCTATAAGGGCAAGGTTAAAATCGACATACGGAGAAAGACCGATGCCAAAGAAGATACTCACTTCACTGATCGTATCGACGGTATGGTCAATGAAGAACCCATATTGCGGGCGCTCTATCTTACGAAAGCGGGCGAGGCTGCCGTCCAGGCTGTCGCCAAACCAATTGATCAAAAATCCCAGGTTCGCCAGCCATAGATATTTAGGATCAAAATTTGTAAGCCAATAGCTTACGCCAATAAATACAGCTGCCAGGAATCCTAAAATTGTTAAATGGTCCGATGTGACCCATGAGGGTAAATGCTCGACCAACCAGGCGATTGCCGGGCGTTCCAAAGGGCCGAGCAGAATGTCATTTACCCGCTTATGTTCTTCAATTTTTTTAAGTTTATTTTTCTTTTTATTCTTCTTAGCCATAGTAATTATATTGTACCTTTATATTTGGGTATTAATAGAAAGAAATAATTAAGGCATTTCTTTTAACGCAGAGGGCCAAACCGGGTAGGACATTGCCCATTGGGAAGGGTATGCGCGGATAAATTTCTCCGCTTCATGCAGTACTTTTTCTGCGTTCTTTTCAATCTCTTGTACTGGATCATCATCCGGTTCCATATAGATTAGATCGGAACATTCCACGTGGTAATTTTCTTCCGGAAGTCCAATGCACGCGATAACCAGAACAGCCGAGTTCGTTTGGAGAGCCATACGGACATAGCTGGTCGGCACGGCGGCTGGAAAACCAAAAAAGTGAGGGTGGTAATTTGAACGATCAAGGGGTCTGTCCATGCCGGTGACGACACCACCGCCGTTTTTCAAGCGGGCTTTTGCGGCACGCATAGATTCTGTGGACATGGGAGTGACATTCATGCCGGCGTCTTTGCGCAGTTTATTCTGCCATTGATAACCACCGTGAGGCTGTGGGTAAGAAAGTACCTGGATATCGAAGCCATGCAGGACCATTGCCCGTCCGCCAAAATCAAAGTTGCTCAGGTGGGGAGCAACCATTATCGTACCTTCATCTCCACCCAGTCGATCAGCAAGGAATTTGACTAATTTAGGAGAAAGTGTAACGCGGTCGAGTATAGTCTGGTGGTTATCAATATTGTGATAGAAATCGAACAGCCAGCGAGATGTTTGCCGGAAAGTCTCTCGTGTTTGTGTGTCTAATTCTTCAGATGAAAGAGAACACCCGCTGACGATCCATTGGTTTGCCCTGGCAGCTCTGACTATGTTGGAATTCTTATGCGCAGATAGAAACAGAGATATTTTTTCAGCTAGTGGATACCCAAGAGAAGGTGGGATAACCTTTCCCAGTGTGAGGATAAGGCCGATACCGAAGCGACCGTTGATGAAAGATTGAAGGGACATAATGATTTCTCTTTATATTAACACGATTAATTCAATAGGATGCGAGTTATTAAATCTCAATATGAATATCTTTTTAGTCTCATTTTCCTGCTTGTGTAGCTCATTATGAAAGGAATAGCAATCTCTGCGATGATATTTATCTCCATAGTTTCTCACGGAGTGTGACATTTTAAAGTTTAATACTCTATCCTGTCAATTTTGTTATTTGTTGTTCAACATCGCACAACGACAATTTGACAACTGTCATACTGTATGGTATAAAATTACCAGTATGTTTACCCAACTATTCGATAAAAAAGCTAAACGACATGCCTTTGCGACCCCTCTGGGAGGTGCGGTATTTTGTGTTAGCTGATATTGATTAGTTATATTTGAAAACAAAAAAGCCTTCCGGATGAGGAAGGCTTTTTTTGTTGCCTGCTGAAAGATGATATCAACGCGGAGGAAAATCATGAAAAAATACAAAATTAAACGATAACTAGAGAATCGAAATAGGATCACTTGATCTGAATGATAATTATTAATTTTATTTCAGCAGGAAGAGTAAGTAAAAAGAATAAAAATATAAACAGAACCAAAGGAGAAGAAATGAATAACATAAGAAATATTAGCTTATTTGTATTAGCAGCAGGCGCATTAATTTTGTCCGCATGCAGCGGTGGTGCACAGGAAGCATCAGGGGATGTAACATATGAAAATGGTATTCCGGTTTATGGGTGCCTTGGTTCCGCAGAAGAAGCGATTGTTGACCTTGATTGCCAGGAAATCACTATGGCAGTTGAGAATGCGTATCTTCCTTTCAATTACATTGAAACGGAAACCATGCAGGCGACTGGTTGGGATTATGAAGTTTTTTCCGAGATCTGCACACGATTGCACTGCACACCAGTATTTGCTGAGACTGCCTGGGAAACAATGATCCAGCAGGTTCAGGAAGGTCAATTTGATATAGCTGGTGATGGGATCACGATCAATGATGAACGTGATGAGAATGGTGATTTTTCCACCGGTTATGTCAATACAGTTATGCGGCTATTGGTAAATGTTGGAGAAGACCGCTTTACCTC
>Ga0307421_1000988_pt1 | contig 17924 bp, 18 predicted proteins | sample SalMarWE160270MG_FD_202163 | JGI IMG/M metagenome (GOLD analysis project Ga0307421, IMG submission 202163) | Salt marsh sediment microbial communities from the Plum Island Ecosystem LTER, Massachusetts, United States - WE1602-70 | ecosystem: Environmental > Aquatic > Marine > Intertidal zone >...
AATCGTTCACGACTGGTCATCATTCTGGTCGGCCCGGTTTGTAAGACTTTTGAACAGCGACCGAATGTTATAAAAGCCGCCGATTGTAACAACCACAGCGAGAACTGCAAAAATAGCGAGACTTGCAAAGAAAAAGAATGACCAGAAATTAATCCAAAAATTCATATCGTGCTACTCCTTCTGTCCTGAAGGTCTGTTGCGGTCAGGAAATATTAAAGAGCCGAAAACCATGGACGTTATTGCGCACGCAATAACAGTCAGGCCGACAATTTCACTTGACACATCAATACCCAGGATGTTTTGTACCGGCTTTAGTCCTATGAATGCTCCAAATCCGCATATCAAGGCCAGATAGGCACCAACTTTACTCGCACGTTTCCAGTATATACCAAAGACAAGCAATGCGATGGCTCCGCTGAAATAAATTGCTCCCGAAATCGCCATATAATCCCATAAGTCCTGCCCTAAATCGTACCACAGTCCCCAAACCAGGATAAAAATCCCGATAGCTACAATAAAAATTCGCGTCAGCAGCAAACGTACATTTGATGACAGACCATTTTTGAACCAGGGGGCCACAACATCCTGTGTCAGCACCGAGCTCCAGCATAACAGGTAACTGTCGTGAGTGGACATAAACGCAGCCAACATACCTGCCGAAACAATACCGATAAGCCCGAAGGGAAGAATTTGACTCAGGAATACCGGCATCGCCATTAACGTCACCTGGGAATCGGCAACAGAACCTTCCGGCAAAAATACATTCTTGAGTGTTGGATGCTGTGCTATGAATACAAAGGCAGAAATCCCAAAAAAGCACGGTAACAAAAACCGAATCAGCCACCCGACAGAAGCAAAGGTATAGAGCCTCTTGACAATTTTGATACTTTCTGCCGAGCACGCGCGTATCACGGCCGTCTGCCAAATCGCACAGTTGACCAGACCCAAAAAGAACATCCATATCACATATGATGTTCCGAATCCTTTAGCGTCGAACGGATTAAAACCGGCTTCTCCCTTTAATTGAGACACCGTATCAATAATGTTACCCCAGCCAAGGTATCTGATGGCAAAAACACTGGTTACCAAAAGGCTGAACGACAATACCACAAACTGGATATAATCGAGGACTACAACCGAAACCATCCCGCCCAGAGTGGTGTATAACAAGACCATCCCTAACAGAACGCTCATTATTATCTTGAGTTCATATTCCGACGTCATCCCTGTGATACCCATCACGAAAATCGAGCCGGCTTTAAGGAACATTCCCATATTCAGGATGCCGGAAAAGGTTAAGATGGTTCCTCCCAATATCCGCACCCCGCGACCGAAGCGCTTCTCGTAAAATTCCGGGATGGTCATCACTTTCATTCTGCGAAGCGGCACGACAATAAATCCTGTAAGACCGACAACCAAGGACACAATAGCTGAGGCAAATGCTATATGAAAGGCCGCAAATAGTCCGGTGAAGCCCTTTTGCGAAGAATACATCACCGTAACCAGACCTAATTCGGTCCCTATCATTGTTGCAACACCAAGGAAAGTCTTTAAGCCTCGTCCCGCAACCATGAAATCTGTAACATTGCTGATGTATCGCTTTATATATACGCCGACAGCTACAATGACCAACAGGTACCCAATGACAATGCACCAGTCTAAATTACTAAAATTGGTTTCGATTCCAATCGCACTTAAGTCCATATTATCTCCCACTTAATATCAGAAGTCAGATGGTATGTCTTCTGCCCTCTGTCTTCTGGTTCAAAGCAGCCACTTATTCGCTAAAAGGGCCTTTTTACAGAGTTCCCGGTATTGGTTCTGTTTCTTTGAACCTTCAGGACCGGCAATTCCCTCATTCCAGGCCGAGCGCGCTTCCTCAAGGCGTCCAAGTTCCTGCAATACCTGTCCCTTCCAGTATAGGGCCTGTGCTTCCTGGGGTTTATTTGACCGGCCGACACCTATATTTTCCGGATAGGTCAATGCAGCTTCAAAATCATCTAATGCTCCCTTGAAATCCTTTTTCTTGAAACGTTCCTGGCCCCGCTCCAGATGTGCCTTATGAAACAGGTCCCATGTGATTGTCTGGCCTTCCCAGTTCACAAAGTAGGGCGTCGAATCGAGCAAATCAATCGCATCGGTGTACCTTTGCTCATCAACGTATGCCTGGGTGAGCATGATAATCACGTCCGCTCGCCTCATTTTCTCAGAAGGTGTGGCTTCGAGGACCTTTATCGCTTCACCGCGTTTTTTTGCAGCTAACAGAATATCCGCCAAATCTCGATACAGCGTCTGGTCTTCCGGCTGGGCTTCAATCGCCTTGCGGTAAAAATCCTCGGCTTTTGTAAGGTCATCCTCCACCGCCCAGCAGTAAAGACCCATATTTCTAAATGCAATACTTAAAGATGGATTGAATTCACAGGCCCTTCGCCAATGCTCGGCAGCTTCATCGACTCGGCCGAAATTCGCGTATAGATTGCCAAGGTGAAGATGAGCATACGCATCATCGGGTTTGTCCGAAACAGCAAACTTAAGCACGTCTATTGCTTCGGGACGTGATGGGAATACATAGTCCTTGTAAGTCTGCTCAGCCTGGCTAAGATATGACCTTGCGATGGTCGCGTTTCCCTGTCGTGATGTAAAATAAGCCAGGTAATAAAGTGGCAGGGGACTCTGCTCAGCATGGGGATTGGCGACATACTTTGTCACAAGCAGTTCAACGGCTTCGTCAAGAAGACCAAGCTCTGCGAATACAAGACTGGTCTCTAACATCTCAAAATCATATTCACCGACAAAATCTCGCGCTTCCCCTACAACAAAACGGGCCATTGCTCTCTTATTTTGCAGCGCTAACAATGCTCGTGGAACCAAATCGGTGGGATTTGTAGCAATTCTTTCTTTGGCCTTCTTATATGCTGACCTTTTATTCCCCGAAGCGTATAGAGCAAGTATCATATGGTTCTTCGCTTTGGTATCCTTTGGGTTGAGTCGCACTGCCTTTTCAAATGCCTCTATGGCTTTCGGGAAATCACCCAAACGCATATAGGCACGGCCGGCAAGGTCATAGCCGCCGGACGCTGTACCAGAGCATGCTGTTGCCTTGTGCGCACATCTGAGCGCTTCCTTTTCGTTTCTTAGCCTTAAATGACTCACGCCCAAAAAGAACCACGACAATCCGTCACTTTCATCGCGTAAAAGGGCCTTTTCTAATTGCTCAATAGCATCCTCATAAAGTCCCGCTTCGATATCGAGTACTGCCAGACCGCGCAGCGCAAGAGAATGTTGCGCATCTTCTGCGAGTGCCTTTTCATAGTACTCACGTGCCTTTTTACGGTTCGTTGCCAAATCATATTTTAGACCTTTGCTGTACTTCTCGTCGACACTGAGCTGCTCGTCAGGCTTCGTCATTAGCTTGGATACATCGGGTGGCGAAACCTTGGGAATCGGCAAAGGTGTGGTGAAGGACGCCAGAACATCTCCGTTCCTTGTCTTGAGCGTGACATCGACGCCCGATTGTGGAGCCGACGAGAGCTCTACTATTGCGGGTTTTCTGGGCGATATGTCTATTCTTTTTCTGAAAAGTTCCTCACCGTTCTCAGAAAGTGTGCAGCTCGCCCCACGAAAAGTGCTCGTTCCCAGCATACGCAGTTGAAGCTTTTCATCGGCTCTAAATGTCTGGATAGCAACATCCTTTGTCGCATATTCGAAGCCGTCTCCGAGTCCGTGAACCGGATACCACCATTCCTGCCACGATATGACCTGTCTGGGCAGCAGCATCCCGTAGTCCGACTGTGTCGGCAGCGGCCCGCTCTGGACCTCTATGTACGGGCCGTCATCATCGGTCAGGTTCTTTTGGCTGACCAGGCCATAATCCCACGTACCCCATGTCCAGGCCTTTTTCCCGCTGAGTTTATTGTGGTCCGCCACTTGCACTATGCCGCGGTCTGCATCCACATCATAGGCCCCGAAGAAATCGAAGGCACAGTTAACAGAAAAAATAGAAGCCCATGTCTCATAGTTCTTCAGCCAGGAAAGGTCCTTGCCTTCGTGGATGGGCCAGGAGAAAAAAGTGGTTCCGTGATGGTCTGTCCCCAGTGTCATTGGGTAGATAAAACGCGTACCGGCCCTGCATGGAAAGGCCGTACAGTTCCAGAAGTAATATGGATTGATTGCATCTGTTGGATTAAAAATACGAATCTGCTCGTCGAGATAGGCTTTACCGGGATGCAGAGTAACGCGCACTGTCCAGCGGTTCCGAAAGATTTTATCGATATTATTTAACTCGATGTAAGCTGAGCTGTCCGGATTCTTGCCGATGAGTGCGTCGACCGGCGAGACAATCGTGACGGTGTGTACCTGCGGCCCTGCGTTCCACTCAACGCCGCCGCTGATAAAAGCCCCACGCATCGCTATCATACTCGGTTTGATAACGTTGTTGAGGTGGAACATCTCCTTGCGCTCCGTCTTGTCGAAGACCGAATGAAGCCGGCCGCCCAGTTCAGGAAGGCACGTGATTTTCAGGTAGTCGTTTTCAAGAAATAAGGCTTTGTAAGTTACATCTTCCTTTGTCCTGGAAAGATGGTCCTGCATCGTATAGGGGTAGACGATGGAGCCTTTGACTGTGGTCGAGAATTTTACATTGCCTTCAAGTGCCCAAAACTTCGGATTCACATCCTCTGCCCAGCCGTATGTCGGAATGGTTATCTTACCCTCCCACGCTTTCACCCTCGCCCAGCTCAATCTTGGAATAACGGATAACAGGCCCGCCAAAAGCAAAACGGTAAAGTATTTTTTCTTAAAGCTTGTCATTTTAAGTCCTCACTGAGTATAAATCCGGTATGAAAATGTGATAATTTTAATACGAAATTTCCCATATCACTAATCCTATACTTTTGATGAGCAATTTTGGAGCTAATAATGTAAAGAAAAGCTAACAAGGCGCCAAGATTGTTTTCAAATCCTTTTTTACCGAACAAGTGTTTGTTGCTTATTCTTCAACTGTTCCTTAATACTAAGAGCAATATCCATAGCCGATTAATCAATCGCCGCCGTGATTTGCCTTGCCCCGTTAGAAGTCCCAAACGAAGCTCCGACACTTCCCGAATCTGACTTACTTCTAACGGGGCTGGTCCCATAACATGCTCGAAATCCCATGATACTGCTTTCTTTGAGAGGTAGTTGTGTTGCCCCCGTGATAGCATCACAGGCGTACGGAACAGCCATCCACGAACCGCCGCGGACCATTCTAAATCCATCCAATCCCACATGATATGAAGTTGAATACCAGCCTAACGTCCACTCCGCTACATTTCCCGACATATCACACGCTCCATAAGGACAATTGAATTTATCAAAACTTCCTACCGGAGCTGTATACGGGAACCCATCGTCATCACCATCATAATTGCATCGATAAACACCCTCGGCGTTTGGTAATTCATTTCCCCAGGGATACTTTCTTTCGGGCAGAGGATTTTCATGTTCCTTCCTTTTGTCGCCATCTAAATAAATTCCACCGCGAAAAGCTTTTTCCCATTCCGCCTCGCTCGGCAGTCTCAAGCCGCACCACCTCAGAAACGCTGCTGCATCGTACCAGGAAACGTATGTAACTGGATAGTTTTCCCTGCCCGGTTTTACACTGTAAGTAAAATTAGGGGCAGCTCCGTTCTGAACAATACCACAGCGACTACTGTTCGACATTCGCTTATTCCAGCCTGCTCCTTCTTTGCCGATTTCGTTAAGATAGTCTGTGTACATGGCAACGGTCGTTTCGTATTTTGCTATATAAAACAAAGGAAGGTTACTGCCGGATTCCTGGTATTCTGACTCGTCATAACCTCCGCCCGGCAGACTCCTAATTATGAATTCCCCCGCAGGCACCCGCAGCATCTTCATTCCACGGATTTGAAATTTTAACCGATTAAAGTCCGCAATATTCGTTTTGCCGATTGTTTTAAAGCTTGTCTCGCTTGTTCCCCACCAGATTGTTTTTTTATGCCCCGAACTCTCTACAAGACCGTAACCATTGCCTTGCAGATGTTCCATAGAAAGAAATTCCCAAGTGGTGCCTGAATCCTTGCTGTAGCGGATGAAAATGTATGCAGGACATTCCTGTGAAATATCCTTGTCATTTATATCGTATTCTGCAACTATCCTTGGGCCGCCCAACTCAGTCGGTTCTTGTGATGCCTTTTGATTGCTAATCTCGATCCACTGCGAATGGCACAAATTGCAGCAGTTCAGAAATAAAAATACTAACGGCAAAATTCTTTTGAGCATCTAATTCCCATCGTAATCTGATTTATTCCACCCTCAGAAGTTCTTATACTTTTTCGGGCACAACCCAGGGCTTTCTGTAGTTGGCCTTTAAGTACTTGTTGGCTTCATTGTCTGCGACAAACTTTTCGGTTTTGCCGTCATATTTAAGTTTACGGTTGCCGACACGGTATGAAATATTCGCAAGGTGGCACAGCGCCATCGACAGATGTGCCTCTTCAACATCGGCTTTAGGTTTCTTTCGGCTGCGGATACAGTTTATGAAATCATCAAAGTGCGCATCTATTATGCTTCCGAATTTCAAGGTTGCCGGCTCCGACACAACCGCTTTGCTTTCCCGCACATTGCTGTCACCCTCGAATACCTGCCATCCGCCCCCATGCCTGCCAAAGCACATAAGTCCTTTAGTTCCGCATATTTCCAGCTTCGTTGCGCTGAAAGGCCAGTCGGGAAACTTGGTCTTATCTTTCAAGTGGACAATCCGGTGCATATAAGGTGACCACAGCGATGCTTCGAAAAGTACGGTAAGTTTACCGAACTCGAACGTTGCAAACTGAGTGTCCGGCTGTTCTCTGCCGTCATTGAAGTGATATACTCCTCCTGCATTACAGACAGTGTCCGGATATTTCTTCCCAATCAGGTATCGCGCCAAATCAATTTGATGGGTCATATCAGCCATAATATAGCCGACATAAAAATCCCACAGCCTCCAGAACCATATACCCGGGCGGTAGGCCAGCTTGGGTGACGGCCCGCACCACAAATCATAATCCAGACCTTCTGGCACCGGCTGAACATCGGCTACATGGATAGGCCCCGATTCCTGCATAAGGAACACACGGGCAAGATAGACGTCCCCCAATTTACCACTTCGAATATACTCCGCTGCCTTGTCGGTATAGGGGGCGCTGCGGCTCTGCGTTCCAACCTGAACGACCCTGTTGTATTTACGGGCCGCCTCAACCATTTTTCTGCCGTCCCAAATGCTCAGCGACAGCGGCTTTTCTACATAGACGTCTTTACCTGCCTGGCACGCCATTATTGTACCAAGTGCGTGCCAGCGGTCCGAGGTTGATATAACGATTGCATCGACTTCGTCATCATCAAGCATTTTCCGAAAATCCTGTACGAATTTCGGCTTGTAGTCGTGGCCTTCCATCACGATTTCCGCTGCCGGCCCATAACGTCGTGTATCCGCGTCGCAGATATATTTAATCACAACGTCGGACCTTTTCACAAGACTGCTCAATAACGCCCGTCCTCGACCTCCGACACCCATTATTCCCAACATGACCTTGTTTGCAGCCCCCAGACTTTTGTTTTGAGACATAACAGTAAAAGCTGTAGCTGCCCCTATTGAACTTTTAATAAATTCTCTGCGATTTATCGATTCCATTTTTGTCTCCTAAAAATGTATAATTTATTCGATTGACATAATACCCCAATTGGCAGCTCAATTTCAATCCATTTTGTAAAATACTGTACAAACTGAGTAGGGAGATTCACAGCAATAATACTATACGGTTGAGTTGTGGCACGAACCGGTCGAAATATGGTGTTGGAACTTGCTGTTTATCAGCATCAAAATAGTAAAATTTACTTTTATCTTCTTGAAATACCGGCCCGTTATGTATAAGGTGGCGGGAGTTTGTTGGAACGCATTTTGTATTCAGAGTTGGATTTGATGTTTATTTTTTACTTTGTAACGATTTCGGGCGATTAGCTCAGCCGGTAGAGCAGCTGACTCTTAATCAGCGGGTCGCAGGTTCGATTCCTGTATCGCCCATTCAAAATGCGGTTTTTACTCTCATCGGTTTCGTTGCCCTGTCCTCCACTGTCCATGGAAGCCTGCTGTTTTCCACGTCCAACCGCCAAGCCAGACGCCAAGTCATTATTCTTGCCATCAGTTCCAGTTGCCATCGCTGCCTGCTTTTGTTTACTTGGAAAAGACAGGTCCGGTAAGCTGGCAACTGCCTTAGACTCCTGTCCTTGGAGAATGTGTGTATAAGAGTTCATTGTCAGGTTTATGTCGCTATGTCGCATAATTGTCTGAGCCACTTTTGGGTGAACACCACTCGCAGCCAAAAAAGATCCGCACTGTCCTCTGAGGGCGTGGAAATCAAAAACACGGTCACTCTCGTCAATGTAATCAATGTTGGCTTGTGCTAAATCTGCTTGTAGCATTTCGGCTGTTCGTTGAGGGACCTTGAAAACTCGAACGCCAGGTAACTTGCCGATGAAAAAACTCTGGAACAGGATCGCTGTGTCTGCACGTAAAGGTAATATGGCTTCCTTTTTGTTCTTGGCATTAGTATTGAGGACCGTTACGCTACAGTTTTGAAAATCAAATGCCGATACTTTAAGCGTTCGTAGTTCGTTAGCACGCAACCCCGTTTCAACAGCCAGTCGATAAAGCAAATGCCTCTCATGGCCTGTCATACCAAAACGGGGTTCAGATGTTTGAGTTACCTCTAATAACCGCCTGAGCTCATCCAGCTCAATTGCTCGGCGTTGTCGAACACGAATAGTTATTGTCTCGTTTTTTAAGTGCTCGATCGGAGACGTGCTGGCCCGGCCATCTTTTACCATCCAACGAGCAAATTGTTTTGCTGCCTTGAGGGCATGGTTGAATGTTCGCTGCGAAGTATTTCCCTTGTTTTTGAGATCACTCAGATAGTTGAAAAGTCTGCTCGCAGAGATATCTGTCCATCTCCTGAATTGGCAAGCATCGAAGATCCTCCTAAGAGTATTTGCTGTGTGTTTCGCATGTTTAGTAGTATCACCCAGAGACTTCCGAAAATCTTCAAGATGATCTCCCAGGGGTTTCCCGGCCGCTGCTCTGGTTGGATCAATAAGACCAATCTTAGCAAACCGTTCCCTAAATTTGTTGGGTATCCCTTCAAGCCAGCGGGTTAATTCAGGGTTTGGTTGATCACCCGATATCCGACAACTCACCAACTGCTCAATCTGCTTGCCAAGAGCTTCGCTTTGCGATTTGTTAGTGAAACCTGGAAATCGACGGACTATATACAAATGGTCCCTTAGCTCAATCCAATGCTTGCTAACAGATTTAAGTTTGCCGGTTTTCTTGTCTCTGTATTTCGGTTTGAATATTCGCATTTTCACACCTCGATTTTATCATACCGCCTTACAAACACTGTTGTCAATATTCCGTTGGATCCATTCATGCCGTGCCGGACAACCACACCTTACCCACTCTCCAAGCTCCTGTCGAGACCATAATGTTCGCCGGCCAAGTGAAATCGGCAGGGGGCCAAGCCGACCGGAACTGTGCATTGCATGCAAATGCGACCTGGCAATGCCAAGCAATGTTGCGGCTTCTTGAGCAGATAAGAGTAGTGCATCCATAATCATTTCACTTTCCGGTCCAAAGGTTCTCGTCCAGTACGCACAGCATCATCGGAACCGTAATAGACCTTGGTTGCATTGTCTCCAAGATCAGGGTTTCCCCTGAATAAACAATTATCAAGTTCACATTGTAGAGACTCAACCGCACCCAACGCCTTATTAGCCAAGCGATAAGCTCGGCCTCCAATTGGATAGGCGTTCCCAATCTTGACACAAAGGGACAATAGAGTCTCCCTGATAGGGTGAAGTTTTTGTCCCGTTTCTAAATGGTCATCAACTGTGAATTTTGGTTTTTTCATAACGAGTTCCTTTGTTTACCACCACTTCACAAATGCTTTTGATTCTTTCGCTAACAATTCCGCTGCTTCAATTTCACTACAAACTGGTATATCTTCAGCCACATGGACCGGGATACCATCGACCATAACTTTTTGTCCCTGGCCATCCAAGATATTGCACAATGCTGTTCTGGTAGGATGGTCAAGATTATTGGCATATACTTCCCAGTCAATGAGGCCATCGTACTTCCGGAAGTTTCCGTAATTCGGTTCTTCACCAATGTCTACCAGCACCCTACGAACCGCCTGGCGGAAGGACTCAGATCGGAAGCGTGGATCCTTGTCTCTGGCCTTTTGTTTCTGGGGAGGAGCAAGCCCAATTTGCGGTGATGATAAGTCAGAGAATAACATTTGCGTCCAAGCGTCCAGGAAGTTTCTGAGTTTTACTGAAAAAAATATACACCTGTGTTTTTATACTCATATATATACCTCTATTATTTACTACCTTCTTAATACACCAAATACTTGGACACTTGGACGGCAGAGGCAAAAAGAGACAAAAATCTCTCTTTCCAGCTCACTATCCAGCTTTTTTTGCGTCCAGGTATGCACTCTCACTCCTGGACGCTCTTGGACTAAACGCCATGTTCTTGGACTGCCCATACATTTTTCCATTCACTCTTGATATCAATTCCCTTGTAACTATGTGGTCGTTTAAGGATATTTAGCTCCGGTCCTGGACGCGCGTCCAGGGAGTACTCCTGCTTCATGGACCAAATATCATCGTCATTGAGCATCGGCCGGCACCTTTTTACGGCATCATGAACACCGTTGAATCGCACCTTAAATTTCTGTGGACTTGGCGGTTCGTGCCTGGTCCTTTTTGCCCATTCACAGTAGTAAATCCAGAGTACATCGACGGGGATAAATACGTCTTGATCAATCACACACCAATCGTGAATGAAGGCAATATATGGCGATGAAAGTTCTTCAGCTTCTTCTTTCATTATCATGCTTTTGGGATGTTCAATTAATGCTTCCGGAGCCTGGAGAACAAGGTTCAGAATTCCTGATAATTCACCTGCAATTTTCGTTTCAATAGACGGATTTTCATGTCCATAAAAACTCTTTGTTGTTTCCAGGAAAGTCCACCGACCAGCTAAGGCTCCAGTTGAGTCACGCAGGTCAAGCATTTCATTAGCAATGACCATGAGGTTGAGTTGTAATTTGAACACCTCTACCTGCTCTCGATTTTTTATATCGATATTAAATCCATCTTCACCGCTGATATTCTTGAGGATCTCAACTGATCTCATGACGTCTGAATTTCGACTGGTGATTGATGCGTCCCAGATGATGCCGAGCTGCTTATTTAATAATGGTTGGAGTCCGAAGTTTTTAGTTAAGCCTGCAATCGTAATACTCGTCACATTCCTGGGGCCAATCAACCTGACAATGGTCCTTCCGATCGTGCCTTTGCCTGTTCGCTTGTGTCCAATGAGACATGGAATTTTGTGATGTGATGTATTGCGTAACAGGAACCGCTTAATCCAGCCATGCAATATATCTGGAACAAGCTGGTCCGGGTTACCCTGTTCGTCCTGGAAATATTCACTCAAAGCCCATAGCCACGTTGGGGCTGTAGCTTGTGGATCGTAATCGAACGGCATGTAATTCAAAGTATAGAACTCTGGTGTATGTGGCCTGAGTATTGGTTTCTTGCGGTTCGTAACATCGAGCAGGCCATTTTTCATGGCAATGATATTTTTGGGATCTAATTTGCCGTCCAATGAACAAGGAGCTTTTTGTCCTGGCAATAAGTGTTGCGGTGGCATATCCAACCAGTTGAGGACGTTATTGATGAAGTATTTTGTCTTCATTTTTTTATCAGGAGTAGCAAGGTATCTTTTGAACGAGCCATCCCCTTGTTTTTGTTTCCGCTTAACTTTACATTGAAGAATGAACTTCCGAATGTGCATCCTGATTTCTTCTTCATGTTCAACTTTTTGATACTGGTTTTTATGATAGATGCTCCAACCGTCTATGCAGTTGTTTCGGTGTATGACGGAGCTGTGCTTCTCGAATATTTCAGCTAATGTGTCAGGGTGATCGTCCTTCAAAACTATTCCATCGGTTTCGTCAATCGGCTTTTCGTAGATCGGTGCAGCGTCAATAAGTTTTTGTAAAGCTTCGTGTGCATTCATAGTAAACATTTTTCAAAAAACATTTTATGGCTCATTTCTACTTCCCAACCACTATAAGAAATGACACGCAGCTTCTGGCGATCACACCAGGAGCATTGGCAGAGTAGTTGGTTGTTGCCTTCTGGCCGAATGACCTTGATGTTAAGATGTTGAAGTAAGTCTTTCATTATGCAACGGCCTGGATTTTTTTGAAAGTAGACTGAGATAGTCTGCGAATAATTCCACGTTCAACGGACCGCAAATGTGGATTCAGCAACGTGAACTGTATTGCCTCGAGCTCCGCAGCCAACCGGGCAGCAAGCGAAAATGCTGAAGATTTTCTGCTTGATTTTCCGACGTAAGTTTGGTAGGTTGTTTTATGCAAGTTGTTGTTACGGGCCGGGGTGGCTGCCTCGGCCTTGCTTTTTATGAACATTTTCTCTTTCCTTCCTGTTTGTATTTGGATGGTGATTCGTAGTAAATTTCTTCTGCTTTTGCGAGTTTCTTGGCCGCTTCTACGATAGTTCGGATCGCAGCCACGGCCTTTTGTTTTGCTTTTTTTTGAGTCATGCTGGCTATACTACAATATGAATCGGTAACGAAAATTGTAGAAAGTAAGGAAAGTTAGAGGCGGTGGTTATTGCATGGACAACGTGAAAAACCAAGTACTGTGGAAAGTGAAGGGAAGTAAAGGAAAGTAGGGCAGAAAGTAGACTTTGCTATTTGCCCGTTTTTTTCTTATGACGGTCCTCTTTTTCTCGTTGAGCTTCTCTGTCAGCAAGGATATCGTCCGCTATTTCATTTGCAAGTACACTTGATACATAGTGCTGGTTTGCATAGTCTCTAAAGTCACCGATATGTACCTTGCATCTTTGACCTTTTCGCATAAAGCGAATGGTGTTGTTTGGATGGTTTAGTAGCTTACTTAGTTTTGGAAGTGGCATTTTGCTCGAAGTAAAAGTAACAATTGCCTCAGAGTTGGACATATAGGCGGAATCATCATTGTCCCAGGGCTGTTCGCAACCCACAGCATGGTCCTTTCCGATTTTATCTGCCCACTGTCCAAGATCCGCAATAACTTCCGGTTTGGTAAAACGATCCCATAGATCAGGATACCATGGCACACCTTGATAACTACTCACTTTTTCTAAGTTCTTTAATGCGGCTTTGGTATTACCACAGAAGGATGCGTACTCGTCCCAATGCTTGTCTCTGTAATCTTCAAGCATATGATATGTATCCCCCGGGGACCCGACCTTTTGTTCTTTTTCAGCCCGCCATTTTTTAATGTCTTTTTTTGTGGATTGCTGATCTTGGTTCTTAAGTGCTGCTATAAATGCAATGAGACGTTTTTCGTTTGTCATTTCACTTTCTCAATCCTTTCTCGCTGCCCTCAAGACAACGTTCGATGATCGCTTCAATTTGTTCTCCCACTTTTGAATATCGGCAGCAAGCCACCTTCTGGCACCGCCAATATCCACCGGCTGCGGAGCAACGCCCTTGCGGACCCAAACACACCATGTATTTTTATGCACTCCGCACATCTTAGCCATTTCGCCAGAAGTGTAGAGCAAGCGGTCCAGAGACTTTGGCTGTAAGTCCTTCATACACTTGTTTAACTCGTCCGTGATATGGTTCGAGATCTGTTCTGCGATTTGTTTGATTTCTGCTTCGTCCATAAGCAATAAACAAGCTCCATGCTACCAGACTCTGTCCCTCAATTCCTTTACCAGAAGAACAAGCTGGGCGGTCGACAAAGGTTGAACGATTTCATTCAACAGGTCATCAATAAGTGAGGTCCTGGCTTGTTCTTCCTCGCAAGTTTTTTCCAGTTCCGGCAATTGACTTTCCAGAGTAGTAATGATTGCCTGCTGAAATATCGGTTTGTGATAAGTCAGTTTTTCTGCCAGTTCCTTTACCATGCTTCTTAGATGTCCTTTGTAAGCATGACTGTCACGTAGACCGTTAATGATTTTTTCGATGTTCGTTGTCTGGCTGATTTGCTTTTCTTCGTATTCCGCCTCTAGTCCCGGCAACATTTTCTTTAATACCGCCAGTGCTTTCCTCTGGAAAGGTGGGGCATAGCAATCTAACTCTTTTTTGAATTCGTTGATTACATCATCTGGTATGGTTGTTGTTTGTTCAGATTCCATAAGACACGTCCTTCCAAAAATTATGGCCAGGGAATTGCTCAATGACGCTCTGAACAAGCGTTTGCCTGCGTTACCGACAGACATATCCCTGGCCATGATTTTATTTGGGTTCCGTAAACTGAATTGATCGTGTTCAGATTTCATACTTACAATTATCGCCTTTCTTACAAAGAACGCAAGAAGGTTTTTTGAAAATCCTATTTAGACCGAAGGCTGAGTTGGCCGTTTGTGTATTTTTGAACAAATATAATTGTTTTAGGCCCTTAAAATTTTTTCGTGGTATCTACATATTTTTTTGCCGAATCGTAAGCAACTTCCAAGTACTTCCGGTCCCCAAGTCTGTTACACGAAAAATGACCAAATAGCCCAAAATAGCCTGTTTTGCCATTTTTCTGGCTTCTCACAGGCTCCCTGTTGGCCGATCTCAAAGTCATTGGTATCACAGCACCCCTTATTCCATGTTTGACTAATTGGGAGTAGTATTGGTAAAATAAAAGTGTCGATCCATAACCTTATGTGTTTTTCGACTCACTTGTGAAAGGGGTGTGACCATGAAAAAACTTTTATTGGTTTTGTCCACCTTGTTCATTGTTGGATGTTCAACTTCTTCATCACTTATTTCACGAAGCCAGATACGTACTGGTATGATCCGTAAGGATGTATTGAGGCTATATGGTTTTAATATTCATGACAGTAACAGTCTCAGTTTTTCGGATCTGCCTCAGTTTACACAGCAACCAATTACCGAGAGCCAAAATGGTGATTGTACACGCACTGCTTATAGGTACTGGTTAAGCGATTATGGTCAAGAACATCCTTTTCTATTGACTTTTGAGAGCTGCAAATTGCCAAACTACGAAGCAGTGCAAAAAGAGAAGAAAAGGAGAGTTGACAACTTTAATGAAGCTGCCAAAAATGATCCAAACCTCCAAAGAGAGATGGACGCTTTATGCGAAACATACCAACTTGATCCTCAAGACAGAGAGATTTTAATTGAATTACTTACTATCAATACCCCCAATCTTCTGCCTCAATGTATGACCGACTATACATTAATTCACATCCAGCGTGATGAAAACTACTCAGGGGCCAGAAGAACTAAGACAGGAGTGTTCGAAAGCATATATGGGTTTAAGCGATCAATTCTCCATTCAACTGGGTTGAGAGCAAATGCTTATGGCCCCGGGATCCACATGAATCAGTATGGTCAACCAGTAACTTTGAAGCCTGACTGGGGTGGAGTACCAGGCGAACAGTTGCGAATCAAACAAAATGCTTACGGGCCAGGAGTACACATGGACCAATACGGCAGGCCAGTACGTGAATATTCTTTACCATAAGGCCGTTCCAGGTATAGTTAAATAACGCCTTTCAATCTCCGATCTCCGTATGGTTTCCTGAACGCCACCTTCGCCAGAATCAACGATCTCCTCCTTTTACGCCCCACTGGTATCAGTGGCCAGCGTTCGTGGCTTAAACGGCGGCATGTGTCCAAAGACTCCGTTAATAAAGTATGGTCCATCACTGGATCAGCTACACTCTCTCCAACACTCGCTTAACCGTTACTGCTGACCAGGGCTTGCCGGTCCGTGTAGGCCGGCTTTCCTCGTTGAGCTGCAGGGCGATCTGGTGATGGCCCAGTCGGTTGCCTTTGCGGGGCTTGCGATAGAGATGCTTCATTCGTTCAATGACTTCCGCTTCCCCTGGCCGGGTGCCAAAAGGCTTTCGGCCTTCACAGCGTCCGGTTTGTTTTCTCCGCAGCTCCCTGGCCTTTGCCAGCTTACGGACGAGCAGGCTCTTGTCGAGCTCAGCGAACACACCCTGGACCTGGACCATTGCTTTGAGCATAGGATCCGACTGCATGTCCGCCGTTATATCTCGACCGGTACTGGCTGCTACCAGGGTAATGCCCCCGGTTATTAGTATGGCCAGTAATTGCATCTGGATGGACAGGTCCCGGGCCAATCTATCAAGGCTTTCCACGATGACTATTCGGCAGCCATTACTGAGCAAGTCCTGTAGCATTTCATTGAAGATCGGCCGCCCAATCTCTGTGCCTGTGTGTGCTTCCTTGTATCTCTTAATAACTCGGTAGTCAGCCTTTTTTGCATACGCCAGGGCCGTGTCCATTTGGCGGTCAAAACCGGTCCCATCAACCTGGCCTTTACCGCTAACTCGCAAGTATATTACCGCCTGTGTCTTTGCCATTTCCATGATCTCCTAAACAATTATTTTCATCTAACTGCTTAAATTATAAACTTATAATCGGGTATGTCAAACTAATTCTGGAGAAATAGTAAGATTTATTTTGCTGTTTTTCTCATTGGTTCCTGGTGAGAATTAGTCCACAAAATAGATGTTAGTAGTGATTGGGCCCAGTCACATATTGTCAACCTTGTACAGTTGACAAGACTGGTAGCTCTCAGAGGGCTTTTACGCCTATAGAATGGCCGATCTCGTGTTGAGGGGTATCAGTTCGAGAATCGGGCTTGTTGCTGTCCCTGATTATTTCCAACACACAAGGACAGTGTGTCATGATCAGCCCCATCTTAGTCATCCAGTTAATAAAATGCTTTGCCTGATCTGGTGGCAGCAACTCTGCCTCGCAGTCAAAGGCCTTGTGATTAATTGTTATTTTCAACCAACCTGAGCCACAATTTAACACAGCCAGGCGGCCAACTCTAAAACACACAGGAGTAATTACAGCTTCCCCGATATCTCGACCGAGCTCAATCAAATCTTCATCCATGGCCATATTATACCATCGGAATGTTTAAGTGTGGATTGTGAATTGTGAATAAGCACTTATGGAAAATGGGATCCGGGAAATAGCCAGTAGAATTCGCAGGGAATAAGACTAATCCTGATCGGGTGGAAACACCTGGTCAATCAACTCCCTTGCCACTTCATACGAGATTTGACCTTCATCGTATTTTTGGGCAATGCGAATAGCCAGATAACCGCCACTTAGGGATAGACAAAAGTGCTCATATTCTTGTGGACTCATGACTTCCCTGGAACAATCAAATACTACTTTAGTACGATGGAGATCCTCCGCAGGAGTAGGTTTAAGTACAGCGTATATTCTACGATCGGGATTAATCGCAGCAACAAGTTGACCGGCATCCGTTTCTTCAACTTTCTGGCGTGCAAGTGCTATTACAACAGGGCACATTTTACCATCATCGTCTAAGTACCTTTGTTGATTCGCTGTTATGTGATCCAAAACCTCATTCACTCGCTCGCTGAGATTAGCAAACGCAGGATGATCGACATTACCATACACAGAAGTGTATTCATTGTCACCTGAAATCTTTTATTTTTCCTGTCATTATTCAAGGTGCTAATCTTCCTCTTTCGAATCAGTGCCGGCCATCCTCGAGATTGCTCGCTTTGTTTCCTCAGAGAGATCGGGCCAGGCTTTGATCAACTCTATCAACTTAGAATACTTTTCGACGATTGACGCCAAGCAGGACGCCAAGTCGGTTTTTGAGATTGTCGTAAGTGCTTTATCTGGTGGGGCGTTAGCGTTTTTGTTCAGCTGACTCTTAATCAGCGGGTCACAGGTTCGATTCCTGTATCGCCCATTAACAAAGCAGTAAAAATTGAAAAGTTCGTATGCGGGGCTGTATAATCTCCCAATTCCCGCTTCGTCGCCTTCTTTT
>Ga0307421_1000989_pt1 | contig 17918 bp, 24 predicted proteins | sample SalMarWE160270MG_FD_202163 | JGI IMG/M metagenome (GOLD analysis project Ga0307421, IMG submission 202163) | Salt marsh sediment microbial communities from the Plum Island Ecosystem LTER, Massachusetts, United States - WE1602-70 | ecosystem: Environmental > Aquatic > Marine > Intertidal zone >...
TCATCACCTAAAATATCTATCCCACATCCGATACTGTATGGCCTCCGATATATGAGCGGAACTCAGCCCCTCTGCCCCCTCCAGATCCGCAATGGTTCTGGCGACCTTAAGAACCCTGTCATAGGCTCTCGCACTGAATCCCAGCTTATCGACAGCCATATGCAAAAGCTCATCCCCTTCCTTATCCGGCCTGCAAAAACACTTCAGCTCTTTAACCCCCATCTCAGCATTGCAAAAAATTTTTCGGTCTCTGAAGCGCCCGAGCTGCCTGTTTCTGGCTTTGACGACCCTCTTCCTTATGGCTTCTGACGCCTCCCCTCCTTCTTTTGAAGAGATATCTTTGTAGTCGACCTTGGGCACCTCCAGATGGATATCGATTCGGTCCAGAAGAGGACCGGAGATCTTTGAATAGTATCTGTTTCTCTGGGTGTCCGTACATTCATATCCGGAATCAGGCAGGAAACAGTAGGAATCCTCGCACGGATTCATAGAGGCGACCAGCATAAAAGAAGAAGGATAGGTCACGGTCATGGACGCTCGGGAAATGGTGACCTTTCCGTCCTCCATTGGCTGTCTGAGGCTTTCCAGGACTTTTTTCCTGAATTCAGGAAGTTCGTCCAGGAACAGCACACCATGATGGGACAAGCTCACATCCCCCGGCCTGGGGATCACGCCCCCTCCGATCAAACCGGCATCTGATGTGGTATGATGGGGAGACCGGAAGGGCCTGTGAACAACAGCTCCTCTGTCTCCTAAAAGCCCTGCCACGCTGTAGATCTGCGTGGTCTCTACAACTTCATCAAATGTCATAGGAGGCATTATCGTGGGCAGGCGCCTGGCCATCATGGTCTTTCCCGCACCCGGCGGCCCGATCATCAATACATTGTGTCCTCCGGCGGCCGCCACTTCCAGAGCCCGTTTGCAGTGTTCCTGGCCCTTTATATCCCTGAAATCAAAACCCATGTCTTCATTTCTGAGAAGATCTTTAAGGTCAAAACGCGACGGTTCAATATCCGGAGACCCGTTTAGCAGGCTTATCACTTCATGGATGTCATTCAGCGCATATATATCCAATTCCTTTACCAGTGCGGCTTCCTTCTCGTTCTCTCTGGGTATGACGATGCCTTTAAAAGCTTTTTTCTTTGCCAACACGGCTGTGGGGAGAACACCCGGAACAGGCTTGATCCTGCCGTCAAGAGCCAGTTCTCCGGAAAACAAAAAGTCCTTAAGGCGGCTGCTGGGAAAGACTTCCAGATGAGCCAGAAGCCCCAGAGCTATGGGGAGGTCAAACGCCGAACCCTCTTTTTTTCTGTCAGCCGGAGCCAGATTGATAATGATCTTCCGCCTCGTTACAGGGTACCCGCAGTTTTTTAGAGCTGTTTTTACCCTTTCCCTGCTTTCTCGAACCGTTTTGTCCGGAAGCCCGACCGTAATAAAATCAGGTACGCCGAAAGCAATATCGACCTCCACCTCCACTAAATAAGCTTCCACCCCATAAAGTGCGGAACCGGCAATTTTAAACAGCATTGGCTTCTATTCAGAAAGACGCCGGCACCGGCGGTTAATTATCAAAAAGCAGAATATTAAACGGATATCGATCCTGACTTATTCACAAAATGGACATCGCCATTTTTTTATGAATGAGTCAGGTTTTTTTATTTTTGAGGAATTCTTGGGCCAGCTTATCCACCTGGCTCTCAATGTCTGTCTGAGATTGAAACTTTATCTTGGTCAATCTTATCTGAGGGTCTTTCTTCTTACCTACAAACTCAATGTCCTTTTTTTCTTTTTCCCTCTCTTCTTTGACTTTTTCCCTCTCTTCTTTGGCTTTCTGTACCGCTTCTTTTCTCTTTTCTTTTTCCTCTTTCTCAGGTTCCTTTTTTTCACCGAATACCTTCTCTCTCACTACAGGAACCGTCATTTTGGCGATCTGCTTGAGAGTTTCGAAAACCCCGTCTCCGTTTACAGCGGAAGATTCAATATAAGGGAGGCTCAAAGGATTCAGAAGGCTGTTGAATGTCTCGACCGGAATAAGATTGTCCAGGTCCCTTTTGTTGTACTGAAAAACCAGGGGTATAAAGTTCAAATCCACATTAAAATCAACAAGATTTTTTCTCAATCCGTCAAAGTTTTCCAGATTCGCATCAAGAAGAGGTATCTGCGAGTCAGCCACAAAAACAATTCCGTCCGCACTTTTAAGCACGCTTTTTCTCGATGCTTCGTAAAACACCTGGCCTGGGACTGTCATGAGTTGAAAATGGACACGGAAGTCATGAATAAGGCCGGCTTTGATAGGAAGAAGGTCGAAGAAAATAGTCCTTTCCAGGGGTGTTTCAAGACACAGCAGGTCACCCCTGGAATCAGGGTCCATCTTACTGTATATGAAACGAAGGTTCGTGGTCTTCCCGCTCAGACCGGGCCCGTAATACACGACCTTTATCGCAATGTTCTTGGTGGTATAGTTCACAAATGCCATGAATTTAGTCTGCTTTTTCCAATTTTTACACAATCCTTAACCAGAGTCAAATCCTAAAAATTCAAACGCCTTTTTATATTTATCCATAACAGTATCCCATGAATAACATTTTTTCACATAAGACCGCCCGTTTTCGCTCATTATGTTTCTCAACTTTTCATCCTTGATCAAAAGATCGACCGCTGCTTCAAACTCTTCATAACCCGAATACCACAGGCCTCCGTTGCTTTTGACACAGTGGTCTTTAAGCGGCTCTGTTCTCTCCTGGACTAAAATGGGTGTCCCCCCTGCCATGGATTCCAGGGCTGCCATACACAGACTTTCCAGATAAGAGGGGTGAACGGTCAAAGCCGCGGCCTGCATAGCTTCGTCCTTATCATCGGCCGGAACAAATCCAAGGTAACGCAGGCGCTTGTGTTCCGGAAGGCTCATCAACAGCTTTCCTATCAGGACGAGCTCCAGTTCAGGTCTCCTTGCAGAATATTTTTCGAAATAATCGATCAGGTCCTGGCATCCCTTGCCCTTCTCAATACGGCCCGCATAAAGAAGGAAAGGCCGGTGAAGGCTGTATTTTGTTAAAAAATCCTTAATATCTAAAGAACCGGGAATATCGATCCCCACTCCCACAATGTCCTGGTACTTGCCGCTGAAATCAAAATTGGCGTACAGCATTCTCTTCTCTGATTCCGTATTGAAGATGAACGCATCCGGAAGGGCAAACACCTCTTTCATGATATCAAGGTGGAGGGGCGGTTCATCATGGGCTGTGGGCACCAGGATTTTGGGGGCACTTACGCTTTTAAGACCCCAGTAAGTATTGTAGTAGAGATAGGTGAAAAAAATAAAAACATCAAAATGATGTTCCTCTTTTTCCAGAGCCTCTATCAGATCCGGACTCAAAGGGCCCTGCTGTTCCTGCCACTGGATCTCCTGCTCGCGGGTGTGGTCATGGGAGAATATCCAATCGGAATATTCATTGAACGCTCGGATATCTCTTTCTCTTCTGACCTTAAACCGCTTGACCTTCACATGATTCAGCCGTGATTCGCCCTCAGGATACTCATTTTTCCAGGTAATGTAATCTTTGGCCGTGGTGCTGAACACAGTGCAGTCATATCCCCTTTCCGCCAGTCTTTCCGCAACCTGCCTGCAGTGAAGCTCTGACCCGCCCATGACTTCCTTCCCATATCTTTGGACCACAAAGGCTATTTTCATCTCACACACTCAAATCTTTAATATGTTTCAATAATTTTCCCTGAGAATCAAGCGATTTGAACTCATCCAGCCTCTTTCTCTGCCCCTTGATGATCTTTTCTCTCAATTCCTTCTCATCCGCTATCTTATGTATTAGTTCGCCCAGAATCCTGAAATCCTTGCCGTTCACCAGCACACCGGCATCCCCCAGGGTATTGGGAACCGCGGTGCAGTTATAGGCAACCACCGGGAGGTCAAACACCAGGCTTTCTATAAAAGGAAGACCGAACCCCTCATGCTCGCTTAAAGACAGAAACACATCCGAAGCCCTGTAATAGGCAAACATCTCCGCATCCGGGATATGACCTGTGAAAACCACCTCATCTGGCTGGAGAAAAAGTTCATCCGTAAACTTGACCAGAGCCTCATAGTATTTGGGCAGAGAGGCTGTCTTCCCTATAATGATAAGCCTTATCAAAGGAGAGATGAATTTCTTATAGTACTGAACGACCCTGAGCAGGTCTTCGATCCTTTTGTTGGGGACGATCCTCCCAACGAACAGAATATTGGTCCTTTCGTCATTATAAAGGTCATACACAAATGGGTTCACAGGCTGTTTGTATTTCTCAAAGTCTACAAACAAAGGAAAGACATCGGTCTTTTTGAATCCGAAATCCTCGAGTTCCAGCCGGTTGTATTCCGAATCAGCCAGCGCAAGGTGCGTGTGCCCTGCCAGAGATACAGCCTCCTGTCTTCCCAAACGTGTTATCCGGACCATCTCTTCACTGAAATCCTTGAAAAACTCTGAGGGAGTTATATTGTGATAGATCAAGACCTTCTTTCCCGGAAGCCTTTTGAAAGCCTCTGTCATGGGCGACGGAAGAGCGAAATGAAAGAGTGTGATATCTCCCTCGTCAAGTGCGGGAAAGTGTGCGAAAAGCTCTGACTCTTCTTCCAGTTCACGGTCCCTGTCAAGACAGTAAATGTTTGACGCGAATCCCTGAGACAATAAGAATCTTTTTATGTGACCGGCCGTATCACCGATCGCATCTCCCCTGTGATAACTGGGCACCAGTTGATTGACTTTCATTTTCTTAAAACCTCTCGAATATGTTCCATTAAAATCCAGTTGACATTGTCCTTTTGGTATTTTTCCAGCGCTTTGTTCTGCCCTTCTATCAGCTTTTTCCTGAATTCCCCATCTTCGTTTATCCTGTCAATAAGCGCTGCAATGCGGAGCATCTCCTTCCTCCTAACCAGCACACCCCCTTTGTTCATGGTCTCCCGGACCGCTCCGGCTTCAAAGGCGACCACAGGGACGCGGTTGTAAAAAGCCTCAATAAGAGGAACGCCGAAACCTTCGTGTTCGCTCATGCTTAAATAGAGATCCGCCGCCTTGAAATAAGCGGCCAGCTCTGAAAGATCCACATGCCCTGTTATATGGACATCCTCCAGTTCCAGCTTTTTTATGAGCCTCTGAAGCCCGGCGTAATATTTTTCCATTCCCCTGTAATCACCGGCCAGAATAAGCTGGGATTCGGAATGGAAATATTTCTTATAATAATAAAAGACCTTTACCGCATCTTCAAACTTTTTATGGGGGGCCACCCTGCCTACGAACAAAAGGGTCTTTTTCCCGTTATCAAAGATCTCGTTTGTAACAGGATCGCCGTTCTGATCGAACTTGGACAGATCAAGGAGCAGCGGGAGGACTCCTGTTCTCCTGTAGCCGGCTTCCTCAAGCTCCCTCCGGTTGTATTCCGAGTCTCCGAGGGCGAGGTCGACCTTATCCGCAAACATTTTAAGCTCAAGACGCCCCTTGTAACACTCCCTTGCCAGTATCCGGTGATGATCCAAAAAAAATGTAAAGGGAGTGATATTATGATAGATCATGACCTTTTTATCCGGGATCCGGAAGAACATCTTTGACACGGGAGAGCCTATGGAAAAATGAAAGATGACAACGTTTTCCTCTGAACTGAAATTTCTGTATTCCCTGAAGTCCCTGGCATACCTTGCCGTCTTGTTGTCATAATATTTTATGAATATCTCCGAACCATAGCCATTCTGCTGGAGGGCTTTCCGGATCTCCAGCATCTCATCTGAGATCGCATCTCCGTACGATAATGAGGTCGCAAATTGATGAACATCCATTTCAGATATCCCTTGGATCAGGCCGCCCGCTTATTTGAAAACATGCTTTTCCAGAGCCTTCTCCCTCTTTTTGAAATTCTCAAAATCCTTCTCCAGAATACTGAGCTTTACCCTCAAGTCTTCCACCTCGATCTTAAGTTTGGTCAGCTCCACCACAATATTATGAGAGAGCCCGTAGAGGAGTTTGATGTATTCCTTTTTTCTGTCCTCACCGTGTTCCTGCTCCAGCCTGCGGAGCCTCTCATAGGCCTCTGCCATCAAATCCTGATGAGGATCATGAATCAGTAATTTTATTAAACTCCGGAAAGGCCTTGCTGATTTTAGCAGAACGGTTTTCATAAAAGATTTCATGGCCTTGCTTCCTCCTCCTTCAGGTAAATCCGCGGCCGGGCTCGATTCAGGAATGCTCCCCTTTGCTGTCTCCTCTTTGATCTGCCTCATGATATCTGCCGCGCTGACATTCTCATAATCTATTTTGACCTTATCAGCGATCGCTTCCCCTGATGCGCTGCGCTTGTGACGCCCCATTTTCACCCTCTTTACTTTTTGGGTTTGAACATCATGTCTTCCCATACCCCCATCACATCCTTTATATCCAGATTCGGCTCCAGCTCCAGCTCCTCGATCTCTCTTATTTCTTTATCTGAAAAGATGCCTTTCTTTTTCTTCTCAGCCAGAGTGTTTTCGATTTCCAGGATCAATTTTTTATTCTCTTCGCTGCTCAAAGCACTGACTTCGAGGAAGTCTTTTTCTTTTTCCATATGTGTGACTCCTTTTCAGAATCTTAATCAACTTTATATTATTATTTTCTTTTCAATGATATGCAAGATTTTTTCAACACCGGCTTCTTTCATTTTATCCCTTTGTCATAGTCCCGGTTTGCATTATAATAACATATTACGAGTCGAGGGTTTAAAATGAACATTCGAAAAAGAGTGCGTATAGGCATCATCGGAGGAGCTAAGCCAAGCCCGGAGTTCCGCAAAGCCGCGTATGAAGTGGGCCGGCTCATTGCCAAAAAACAGGCTGTCCTTGTATGCGGAGGTTTGAGCGGAGTCATGGAAGCCGCTGCCAGAGGAAACAAGGAAGCCGGAGGGCTCAGCATAGGCGTTCTTCCCGGCACATCACTGAAAGATGCGAATCCTTACATAGATATCCCCGTTGCCACAGGCCTGGGTTACTCCAGGAATTCCCTTGTGGTGATGAACTCGGATATACTGATAGCCATAGACGGGCAGTACGGGACTCTCTCCGAGATCGCTTACGGCTTCATTCAGGGCAAAAAGGTCATAGGATTGGACACGTGGAAGATAGACGGGATCATAGAGGCAGAATCCCCGGAACAGGCAGTGGACCTGGCGCTGAAACAGTACTTTCCCCTTGGGTAATGAGGCACATAAATGAGTGAATCCGGCAGTAAGGCTTGTGCTCCCTTCAGATTTTTAACGCCATTCTTCTTCGTTTTTCTCAGCTCCTGCGTAACTCCCCCCGTCCGTGGGTCAGACATACTCGTCGCCCGGCTTCGCCGGGTACCCTCGAAAAGCCTCATCCGAAGGCTAAATCTTCAATGTCGCTTCAGCCTCACTGCCGGATTCTTTCGATTACCTTATGTTGACTGCAAAAACAATTTTATTATAGCGAACTTCCAATAGTGAAAAATAATGTTAAAAAATATTAAGATCACGATCTGCTATGACGGCACAGATTATCACGGATGGCAAATCCAGCCCCGCAAAAAGACCATCCAGGGTGTCATTGAAGATGCCCTGTATCTTTTCAAATCAAAAAGGATAAAGCTCACAGGCGCCGGACGAACAGATGCCGGAGTCCATGCCGCCGCCCAGGTCGCCCATTTCAAAGCTGATCTGGATTATCCGGAAAACGAGCTGCTGCGCGCTTTAAACGGAAATCTTCCTCCGGACATCCGGATCATTAAAGTGGAAACCGTGGATAAAGAATTTCACGCCAGAAAACAGGCCAGATCAAAAATATACCAGTACAGCATTTGCAACGCCCCTGATATAACGCCGTTTGAAACAAGATACGCTCTCTATCACCCCGCGCCTCTGGATATCCGGAAAATGAAGGAAGCCGCATCTTTGTTTATAAGAAAAGACGACTTCACGTCTTTCTCATCCAACCGGCTGCGCCATCCGGTAAAAAACGTGGTGCGCTCGGATATCAAAAAACAGGGAAAAATGATTTTTTACACGGTCGAAGCTGACGGATTTCTTATCTATATGGCAAGGACCATGGTGGGAGCGCTTTTAGCCGCAGGAAGAGGCAAACTAGTCCCGGGGCAGATCGACCGGTTGTTTAAGGAGAAAAAACGCTCTCCCCTCACACCCACGGCCCCGGCCAGAGGCCTCTGCCTCCTCAAAGTCATCTATTGACCCCCTCTTTTGTCATTGCTCATGTCATTTTATTTTCTTGACCATCACCACCGCATCCTCATCCGGGCGGCTGTAGTAATGTTTTCTGATCCCGGCCTCTTCGAATCCGAATTTCTTATACAAAAACCGGGCTGAATTATTGGATTCCCTGACCTCCAGAACAACCACCCTGGCTCCCCGCTCCTTAATGATGCCCAGCACCCGGTTTAACACCGAGCCCCCCAGACCTTTCCTCCTGTAATCCGGATGAACAGCAAAATTGCTGATCTGGACTTCCTCCCCTATCTGCCAGAAGATGATGTATCCTGTGAGTTCGCCGGTCTCAGGATGGATCATCACATACGGAAACGAGATGTCATAGTTTTCGATCTCTCCCTCAAATGATGACAAATGCCATGGATTGGAAAAAGACCTTTTCTCTATGTCCATGACATACCTGAGGTCCTCTCTTCCCATCCTGCGAAGATAAAAGGAACACCTTGAACTCAGTGGTTTGCTAATTTTTTTCCTCCGCTTGGGACTTTCTTAAATAAAGAGGTTTTAATTCCCTGAAATCAATCCCTTTTTTTCGCTCAAAAAGATCATATCCCAGAAGGCCCACCTCATAAGCTGTAAAAAGACTCCGCGAAGAAAACCTGGCTTTGTCTTTCAGGTAATCGAATATCTTCTTTTTGTAAGCCCGGCATCCGCTCCCTATAAAATGGATAAGACGGTTGGATGGAAGTCCGGATAAAAACTGATCCGGGCTCACACAGCCCTGAGAAATGATTTCCTTTAAATCCGAACCATCCATCTCATAGAGAGCTGCATAGATCTCTTCTTTTTTCGCATCTATCATAGGGCAGAGAAGGCGGCTGTATGGATTTTTAATTTTCAGGGCCAGGGCTTTAAGGTTCGAGACCGGAGCCACGGGCTTTCCCGTTGCAAGAGCCAGCGCCTTGACCGTGCTCATCCCGATCCGGATCCCCGTAAAAGAGCCGGGGCCCACAGCCAGGGCATACCCGTCTATATCCTTGATTTTTAATCCCTTTGACTGGAGCAGCAGATCAACACCAGGAAGAAGCCTTTCGGAATGGGTCAGGAAAGATTCCGAATTGATTTCCCCTGCCAGTTCTTTTCCTTTAAGAAGAGCTACTGATCCGGCAAAGGACGTGGTATCCACTGCAAGAATAAGCACTTCTCTATCTCTCCTCCATTCTTTTGCCAAAGGCAAACAATCCGCCGGCCTCGTAAATCTGCCTCTGTACAGAGCTCAGAGGCTCCTCTTTAAATGTTTCTCCCGTGGAGGTGTTTCGTGATTTTCCGGTTCCGATGTCGATCTCTACGCGGTCTCCTGTCTTGATCTTCTCTTTTTCGACCAGCGTCTCCAGCTCCGCACATTTCAGAACAGGAAAGCCGGAATTCACCGCATTTCTGAAATATATGGCCCCAAAGGAGGGCGCCATGATCAGGCTTATTTTCAAAGCCGCAAAACAGTCCACAGCCTGCTGCCTGGAGGAGCCGGCACCGAAATTCCGGCCCGCCACGATGATATCCCCAGGTTTGGCTTTAGAGGGAAAATCCCTCCATCCTTCCAGATTTCCCAGAGCATAGCGGCCCATCTCTGAAATTTCAGTTATATGAAGATAGGCGTTGTGATAGATCTGATCCGTATCTATATCCTCTATCAGATTTCCTTTTTCGTCTTTGAGAACCCACAGATTTCCTTTGAATGTGAATTCACTCATTTATAAATCCTCCGGACCGGCTATTCTTCCCTGCACACAGGAGGCTGCCACTACCTGGGGGCTTGCCAGGTAATTGTTCCCCTTACCCTGTTTTCCGGCAAAGTTTCGATTCGCCGTGCTGATCTGGGTCTCCCCTTCTCCGGTCAGCCCGATATGGCCTTCAGCGCATCCCCCGCATCCCGGATTGCTTATCACAGCTCCGCTTTCAAACAGATCATCCAGAATCCCCTGCTTCAGAATTTCCGAATAGACCCTTCGGGTCGCAGGAACGATCTTTAGGTTCACTCCTTCCTTGACCTTTCTCCCTCTGAGCACATCAGCCGCTGCTTTCAGGTCTTCGGTGCGCCCGTTGGTGCAGGAGCCGATAAACCCGGAATCAATGGGCACATGGCTCAGGTCTTTGACATCCTTGACATTGGTGGGCTGAAAAGGTGCGGCCGCTTTGGGAGTAAGCCCGGATACGTCGATCTCGATCTCCTCGGCATAGCGGGCATCCGTATCTGCTGCAAAAGGCATGTATTCGACTCCGGATAGATCCTGTATCTCCTTCAGGAACCTGTCATTGGTCTCAGGAACAAAGCCCACGATTCCCGCCATTTCCGTCACCATGGAACAGAGAGTGATGCGGCCGGCAAGAGAAAGCTCTTTGACCGGTTCCCCGTAGAATTCCACGGCTTTTAGCGCCGCTTCCCTGGTCCCCAGTTTGCTGAGGATAAATAATGTCAGGTCTTTGGCTGAAGCAGGGGCTTTGAACTCCCCCTTGAGAACCACTTTAACGGTCTCAGGCACCTCAAACCAGGTCTTACCGGTCTTAAACGCAAACGTGATATCCACATCTCCCATTCCCTGGCCAAAACTGCCCACAGCGCCGAGAATGTTCATGTGGCTGTCCGTGCCCACTACCGTGCTGCCGGATGTGGCATGCCCTTTTTCTATCAGAATATGGGAGCCGATCCCACCATCCACGTCATACACCTTTATTCCTTTCCGCCTGGCGAATTCCCTGCATATCTGCTGGTTATCCGCATACTTTAAAGAACAGGCCGGTACGGAAAGGTCAAACGTGAAAAAGGTTTTCTTGCTGTCCTCAACAGGCTGGTCTCCGTATTCCCTCTGGAAATTCTTGACCACATTAGGGCCCCCGAAATCCCGGGCCGAGCGCACATCCAGCGTCATCCACACAATATGTCCCGGCCGGACCTCCTGTTGGGTGTGCTTTTGTATGATTTTTTCTATTACCGTATAACCCATCTCTCCTGCCTTATTCATAAAAAAATGGCGATGCCTTCATTTATTATGACTTTCTCCTTTACGTTGTTCAAGACCCTCCTAAAATGTAACTTCTATTATTTTCTTGTTTCTATTTTTAATTTTAATCGCCATTTTTTTACCATTGAGGCAAGCCGATCTTACTGCATCTGCTTTGTTGCAGGGCATTCGCGGTGAAGAACCACAGCTTCATACCCTGCGCCTCGCATCAGCAGCAACCTCGACTCGTGAATAAAGCAGGAGCTTCCTGCCTTATTCATAAAAAAGGATGATATTTTTATTATCATTCCCTATTTTGTATTATGCAAGATTTTTTCAAGAATGATACTCAGAATATTTTTCTTGACTAGAATAGTAAATGGATGGCCATAATAGGCCTCCCTTTATTATCCTCCGTAAAGTTGATAGGATTAAAAACCTACAGCTTTACAGCCACAGCCCTTGCTATATCCAGAGTGGAGGATGTTCCGCCCAGATCATAAGTCCTTACTTTTCCTTATTTGATCACTTCGGCAACCGCCTTTTCCAGCCTCTCCGCTCTTTCTTCTTCACCCAGCCAGTCAAACATAAAATGGAAAAATGGGTGGCCTTCTTCATTATTATTTATTCAATTCATTCTATAGATCTAATCATTCTATTCATTAAAACCTCGCCAATTTTAAATATTATTCCAAAAGCCTTATTATATAAAAAATATTTTTTCACTTTCTTAAGCAAACGGCCGACTTAATAGTTGATGGGAATTTATGTGCCTTGGGTGTTTAATATTATCTTCTTTGAAAACATTATTTCTCTACTCAATATAGGTACAGAGCATCAGCGAAAGGATATTCAACATGTCTAAAAATGAAAGACTGGATTCATGGAAAGAAATATCTAATTATCTCAATGTATCTACAAGAACATGTCAATGCTGGGAAAAGAAACTTAAATTGCCTGTTTATAGAATTGACAATAATTCCAAGCGTTCAAAAGTTTTTACGTTTAAGTCAGAAATTGACAAATGGCTTTTACGTAAAGTTCAAACAAATAAGAAAAAAACCATATTCGAACTGTTTAGTAAAATAGAAAAAAAACGAAAATAAGCGAAATAACGTGACATAATACGAAATTTGTACTCATTGGGTTGACAGGAATCTTAAGGTCAATTATTTTCTATAAGGAAGATATTCTTATGAACCAAAAAGGAGGTAAATAAATATGAAGAAAAAAACATCGATTGTTGTTTTAGGATGTATTGTAATCCTTTTCGTCTTTACAATCCTAGCAATAGCATATGAATGGCACTGTAATGACTTTGAACCAGGATGTGCTGATACATCACATGCATTTGCTTTAATGTATACAAGGAATTAGAAGCATTTGCTCTCCATAAAGAGAAAAAGCTAAAACTAGTTCTTTTTGGAAGGTGGGAAAGGTATGAAATTGAGAACTTAATTAAAGAAAGAGACTATAATATAGAAATAGAAAAGGCAAACATTCATCTTGAACTGGTATATAAAAAGTGGAAAGAGGAAACAAAGAGAGACGATTTTAACTGTGCAGGTATTAAACTTGATGATCGGATTGAGTTATTCCCTTTATTAGATACACAGGATATTGTTACTTGGAGGAAGTTCAGGGAAAATTTCATTATTGATACAAGGAAGGAATAACTTTGAAAATCATTATTAATTTGATTTTTACGTTGACTTTTCTTATCTATCCATTAAGCCCTGCTGATTATCACAAACTTATACTTCAGAAAAGTTTTCCTGACCTTGCATCAGAAGAATTAGGAGAATTTTTAGCCCACCCGTATGACCTTGATTTTTATAAAGGACAGTATTTTTTAACAGATACAACAGAGGGATGTATAAAGGTTTTTTCATCTGAAGGAAAGCTTGTCTTAACCATAGGATCTAAAGGATTAGGACCCGGAGAACTTTCAGAGCCCTACTGTATGGCAATAAATGAAAAAAATGGAATATTATATTGCTATGATGGAAGTAGGAGGATATCCTGCTTTTCAACAGGAGGGAAGTTTTTAAAGATTTTAAAAACTAGCTTGTCTATTTGGGACATGGAATTTTGTGGGAATGATCTTATAGCAACTGCATATAATGAGGCAACCAATTCTCTCCTTGTTACTTTTGATAAAGAAGGGAACATTCAAAAGTTTTTTGGACATCGTTTTGACGAATCAATAAACAAGTTATCCCCTCGTTATCAAATGGTTCTATATGGGAATGCCAGTCTTGATGTGTACAAAGATAAGATATACGTATTTTATGAGCGTTTGCCCTTTATTCAAGTATATACAAAACAGGGAGAGTTAATCCGTACAATAGACATAAATATCAAGGAAGTTCGAAAAGTATATCATATTAATAAAAATCCAAAACCCAAAGGAGCGCGAATGGGAATTAGATCATGGCTCCAGGGGGCATGTGTGAGTGAGGACTCAATTTACTGTTTTTCGCCTTTTAACATTAAAGCATTAGTTGTTATTAATCATGAAGGAAAACTTCTAGATAAAATGTCATTTGATAATGAAAATGAAGATTGGTTGATAATGCAAAAATTTATAAAAAGGATTAACGATAGCTATATTTTTATAGACGTTGAAAACTCTCAAGTGAAAATATATCATTAATTACATTAATGTCCATACAAAAAAAATGCAATCTCTCTTTAAGAAATAAATGTAAATATCTTCCCTTTAAAATAAACAATTATTTATTCTCTAGAATTATATTAGGAGGAGTCTTTATTTATTCAGGTATAATAAAGATTTCAAGTCCTACGGCGTTCTCAATCTCAATTTCTAATTACAAACTAATACCTGAAACTTATAACTTTCCACTTGCAATTATCCTCCCTATGGTTGAATTTTTTTTTGGCTTAACCCTGATATTTGATGTTTGGACACGATCTTCCTCTATCATATTATAATCTCTTTTAATTGTTTTTATTTTGGTAATGATAAGTGCATTAATCAGAGGAATTGATATTTCTTGTGGTTGCTTTAGTTTTTCCCAAAAAGAACTCAGGTCCCAATCTACAAATCTATGGTTCTCAATCATTAGAGATATCTTACTTATTGGAATAGGAATATTTATATACAAGCAAAAAACAACTCATAAGAAAAATGGATAAATAAAGATAAATAAATAAGATCACATCTGCAAAAATAACTCTATACAAATGAAATAAATTAATATTATCCTATAAATATCGCATTAATTGATAGTCTTAATTCCTCAAAACTTCTGATTAAAAGAAAGAAAATCATCAATTAAATATCAGGCAATTTTAAAAGGAAAAAGATCCTGTCTATAAAACTACAGCTTCGCAGCCACAGCCCTTGCTACATCCAGAGTGGAGGATGTTCCGCCCAGATCATAGGTCCTTACTTCTCCCTCTTTGATCACTTCGGCAACCGCCCTTTCCAGCCTCTCTGCTTTTTCGTCTTCCCCCAGCCAGTCAAACATCATTTTCACGGCCAGCAGCGTGGCTGTGGGATTCACCTTGTACATACCCGTGTATTTGGGAGCGGAGCCGTGGGTTGGCTCAAACACAGCATAGTCATCCCCTATGTTCCCGCTGCAGGCAAATCCAAGGCCTCCGACCAGTTGGGCTGAAAGGTCAGAGATAATATCCCCGAACAGATTCTCCGCCACCAGAACCGAATAGTCCTGCGGGTTTTTCACAAGCCACATGGCCATGGCATCCACATTGGCCTCCCAGAATTCCACATCTTTATATTCCCCGGCTATTTTTCTTGCGATATCCAGGATAAAACCGCCTGTCTCCCTCAGTACATTGGGTTTTTCAACAATGGTGACGGATTTTCTGTCCTGCTCCCAGGCATACTCAAAAGCCTTTCTCACAATCCGGGTGCAGGCTTTCCGGGTCATGATCCGTGTGGAAACCGCTATGTCTTCATTGGGCACATCCATGAACTTTCTCATCTTAGGATGAAGGGAAAAAGCTTTTTTCACTTCCTCGGGAATGGGATGCCACTCCACTCCGGCATACATGCCTTCCGTGTTTTCACGAAAGATGACCAGGTCGATATCATTCCGGTAGTTCAGAGGATTTCCGGGATATGCCTTGCACGGCCTTAAATTGGTGTAAAGGTCAAACTCCTGCCTCAGCCGGACTATGGGGCTGAAATAAACGAATCCCTTCCCTTTAAGCAATGGATCCAGCTCCTTATCCGCATCCTCTTTGGGCTTAGAAGTGATGGCTCCGAAAATGCAGGCATCCGTTTCCTTGAGAAGCTTTATGGTGCGGTCCGGAAGAGGATTGCCTTCCTTGCACCAGAACTCCCATCCGATATCACCCTCCATATATTCCGCATCGAATTCGATTTCTCTCAGCACGATCATGGCTGCTTCCACAACATCTTTCCCTACTCCGTCTCCGGGAAGAACCGCTATTCTATACTTGGCCATTGGTTTCTCCTTTCTTTCCTGTTGTCCCTTCCTTCACAATTTAAGACTTACCTCTTTCGATCTTCCTTTTGGTATAAGGCACCAACCCTCCGGCATCCAGGATCTTCTGCACGGAATCCGGAAGAGGAGCAAAGGGGATCCGTTCGCTCTGTGTGATGATCTCATTCCTCAGAAAATCAATACTCACTTCCTCTCCCTTTTCCAATCTGTCCGGAGCCTCTTCTGAAATGACCACGGGAAGGCCCTGATTGATGGCATTTCTGAAAAATATCCGGGCGAATGATTGGGCCACCACAGCCTGCACTCCGGCATATTTAAGACACGAAGCCGCCTGTTCCCTGGAACTTCCGCAGCCGAAATTTCTGCCCCCAACAATGACATCATTCTCTCTGACCTGAGAAGCAAAATCAGGGTCTAGATCCTCGAGCGCATGGGATGCCATCTCCTCCGGTTCCATGGGAGTGTAGGTGTATTTTCCGGGGAAGATCACATCCGTATTGACATCATCCCCGTATTTCCAGACTCTTCCTTTTTTCATATGTATTTCCTCGGGTCGCAGAGTTTCCCTTCAACTGCGGAAGCGGCCACTGTGGCTGGCGAAGCCAGATAAATCTCAGAATCGCGGCTTCCCATCCTTCCCTTGAAATTCCGGTTGGCTGTGCTCAAGGCCCTCTCTCCAGGAGCCAGGACACCCTGATGAGCGCCCAGACAAGGACCGCACCCGGGATTTAACACCACACATCCGGCTTCAATAAGCGTTTCCATAACACCCTCTCTTAAAGCCTTGAGATACTCCTGCCTTGATGCCGGCACCACAATCACCCTGACAGAAGGCGCGATCTTTTTTCCCCTGAGTAAAGAGGCCGCCTCCTTGAGGTCCTCCAGCCTGCCGTTGGTGCAGGTTCCGATAAGCCCCTGGTCAAATGCCAGCCCTTCTACTTCGCTTACCGGCTTTACGTTGTCCACGGTATGGGGGCAGGCGACCTGGGGTTCTATAAGAGAAAGGTCATAGGACAGCACGGACTCAAATGAGGCGTCTTCGTCCGAAAAAACAGGTTCGATCTTTTCATTGGTTATCCGGTTTAGATATTCCACCACGGTTTTATCCGCCGGAAAATATCCGTTCTTAGCTCCCATCTCCGCTGCCATATTACAGAGGACGAACCTGGAGGATACGCTGAATTTTTGGGCTGCCGGGTCGGCAAACTCAACAGCTTTGTAGTTGGCCCTATCCGCCCCGTTATCCCCTATGATCTTCAGTATCACGTCCTTGGCACTCACTCCGGGCTGCAGCCTTCCTGAAAGCTCGATCTTTATGGTCTCAGGCACTCGAAGCCATATCTCATCCGTGGCCCAGACACTGGCCGCCTCTGTCCTTCCTATGCCTGCTGAGAAAGCCCCCAGAGATCCGTAGCTTGTAGTGTGAGAATCCGAACCCACTATGAGCTTTCCGGGAAGCGCAAATCCCTGCTCGCAGAACACCTGATGGCAGATCCCGTTATTGATATCAAAGAAATGGGAGATGCCCTGCACTGTGACAAATTCCCTTATCTCCTTGTGGTTCTGGGCGTATTTTTCAGAAGACGCCGGAGTCACATGGTCCAGAACGATCACGATCTTATCCGGACAGCTGACCCTTTTCACTCCGAACATTCTGAATTTTTTGATAATGGCCGCCGAATTATCATGGGAGAGGATATAATCGGGGGATACAGTGACGATATCCCCGGCACGCACGTCTTTCCCGCTTTTCGCGGATAAAATTTTTTCTGAAAAAGTCTTTCCCATTACACTCTCCGAAGGATCACATCTTCAAGCTCTCGAAATTGACGAAATCAGCATGATTCACGATCACAGCCTCCACGGTTTTGCGGGCCCCGTCCCCTTCTTTGGAATGGGCGGCAATGATGTGGAGAACCTCATCCGGCACATCAAATCGGCTGGCAAAGGCGGCTCCTGATATGGGGTGGCGCAAAAGCTCCCCTTCCCTGCTTTTAACGAACTCCCCGTTTTTCTTTTCATACTCAAAGAGTTTTCCCACATCGTGAAGAAGAGCTCCTGAAAGGAGAATGTCCCTGTTGAGGGAGATCTGCTCTCCGTATTTTTCCAGAAGAACATCCGCTATCCGGACGGAACAAAGCGTGACCGCTCTTGTGTGTTTGATGATATTGACCGGAGTACCTTTTATCAGCAGAGTAAACGGCATCTCCTCCAGGTCTTCAAAACTCCATTTTCCCTTTTCCATGGCCTTGTGCCATACTTCTAT
>Ga0307421_1000990_pt1 | contig 17908 bp, 17 predicted proteins | sample SalMarWE160270MG_FD_202163 | JGI IMG/M metagenome (GOLD analysis project Ga0307421, IMG submission 202163) | Salt marsh sediment microbial communities from the Plum Island Ecosystem LTER, Massachusetts, United States - WE1602-70 | ecosystem: Environmental > Aquatic > Marine > Intertidal zone >...
TTGACCCGGCCTACATGGGGCTGGGGGCGGTTCCGGCCACAAAGAAGGCGCTGAAGTTAGCTGGACTTAAGTTGAGTGATATAGAGTATATTGAGCTAAACGAAGCCTTTGCCTCCCAGGCTATCGGGGTGATGAGAGAGCTGGGGCTCGGCGTCGATAAGGTAAATGCCCACGGCAGCGGTATCTCGCTGGGGCACCCTATCGGCTGTACCGGCGCCAGGATTCTGGTTACCCTGGTCTACGAGATGATGCGCAAAAATTACAAGCTGGGACTGGCCACGCTGTGCATCGGCGGCGGTCAGGGGATGGCGGTGGTCTTAGAGAGAAAGTAGGGCTTGCTACCCTCGCTTTTCGTAATCGGGGCACCAGGTGGCGTTGGGGCGTTCCGGGCGGTGGCATGAGCTGCGCCAGTTCCATTTGCAGTTGTCGCATATGAGAATTTTCATTCCCAGCATCTGCTTGAGCCTAATCTTAAAGTTGTGACCCCAGGGGGGTTTGGCCCTGCTCGGCATCTCTATTCTCCCTTAAAAAGCCTTTTTTAGTTTAGCAGACCAGTTGCCATCAGGCAACAACGGCGTCCCCATGAGTTCGAGGTATTCCTCTATAAATGCAATTGTGCTAAAATAGGGCGAGATTGGGCTTAAGGTTTAAGTTATTATGGCTATGCCTAAAATTAGAAAAGTATCGGTACCCAGAATACGGAAAAAGAAGGCCGGCGCCGAGGCCGAAATCAGCGCCGAGGCCAAGCTGCATGTGGAGTCGGTCATGGCCGGGGAGCTGACCTGGGTTAATATTGAGGCGCCGACCCGGCTGGAGACGGACTATCTGGCGCAGAACTACCCCTTCCACCCCCTCGACCTGGACGACTGCCTCAGCCGCATCCAGCGGCCCAAGATAGATGTCTATGACGACTATCTGTTCCTGGTCTTTCACTTTCCCGTATTCAACCCCGAGGCGAGGGTGACTACCGCCAGCCAGGTATCGGTGTTTATCGGCCAGGGCTACCTGATTACCCTGCATAAGGGCGACCTTAAACCGCTGGTAAAGCTGTTCAACCAGTGCCAGACCGATGAAGAGATAAAGCAGGAGCACTTTGGCCAGGGTTCCGGCTACCTGCTCTACCGAGTAATTGACCGGCTGGTTGACTACTGTCTGCCGATATTGAATAAGATTGGCGGTAATATCGAGGAGGTGGAGGATAATATCTTTTCCGAGAGTGTGCGGGGCACGGTAAAGGAAATCTCCACCCTGCGGCGGGATGTTATCTCCTTTCGCCGCATTATCTGGCCGTTGAGGGCGGTTATCGGCAGTATGGAGCCCAAGATCCGCCGCTTCACCCCGATGGACATGGAGGTTTACTTCGGCGATATGACCGACCACGTGGATAAAATCTGGGACGGCCTGGATGAGTATAAAGAGATAATCGAGGGCTTAAGCGATACCCATGACTCCCTGGCGACCCATCGCACCAACGAGGTGGTGCGGGTGCTGACCGCCATCGCCACCATCCTGCTGCCCCTGACCGTGGTCGCTTCGCTTTACGGCATGAATATTCCGCTGCCTTTCCAGAATTCCCCCTTTTCCTTCGCGCTGGTCTTTGCGGTCTGGATAGTTATTGCCTGCGGGATGCTCTATTTCTTCCGTAGCAAGCGCTGGATCTAGGATGGTTCTAGCAGTATTAGCCACCCTGTTCGTTACCTGCCTGATTACCGCCAATATAATCACCGTAAAGCTCGTTTCCGTCTGGGGCTGGGTTGTCCCCGCCGGCATAATCGCCTACCCCCTGACCTTTCTTTTTACCGATGTTATCACCGAGCTTTACGGCAGAAAAATAGCCCAGAGGGTGGTCTGGCTGGGTTTCGGCGCCAGTATCCTGATGGTGATACTGGTGGTGGGGGGAAAGCTACTGCCGCCGGCTTCGTTCTGGGAGGGGCAGGCGGCTTACGATTCTATCCTGGGCATGGTGCCCCGGATTGTGCTGGCCTCGATGATTGCCTATCTGGTGAGCCAGCACCACGACGTCTTTGCCTTCCAGTTCTGGCGGCAGAAGACAAAGGCCAGGTTCCTCTGGCTGCGCAATAACGCCTCGACAATGGTCTCCCAGGCGCTGGATACCGGGCTGTTTATAACCATCGCTTTCTGGGGGACGGTGCCTAACGGCATCCTGGTAAATATGCTGGTTACCCAGTATGTAATCAAGCTGGCTATAGCCGCCCTGGATACGCCGTTCTGCTACCTTATGGTTTATTTCCTGAAAAATAAAATTAAGCCGCTGGCCGGTGCCGAAGCGGCGGTTTAGGTATTACTTAAGATGAATATTCGGTTTTTGGGCGCTCACAACTGCGAAAGGCAGAACCAGAAGCTGGTCAGCCTGCTGATTGACAATGTTCTGGCCATAGACGCCGGTGCCATCACCTCCAGCCTGTCGCTGGAAGAGCAAAAGAAAATCAAAGCCCTGCTGCTTACCCACCAGCATTATGACCACGTAAGGGACATCCCGGTCCTGGGCATGAGCCTTTTCATGGGCGGTGCCGCCACCCGGATTTACTCCATACCTCCGGCGCTTGATGCCCTGGCCAGACACTTTTTGAGTGACGAGATTTACACCGATTTCCGGCAGAAGCCGGAACAAAACCCCACCCTTAGTTTTACCGTATTGGAGCCGAATAAGGCGGAGACGATTGAAGGCTATACCGTCCTGCCGGTGCCAGTGCATCATGGCGTGCCTACCGTGGGTTATCAGGTGACCTCCGGTGACGGCAGGTCGGTGTTCTATACCGGGGATACCGGCCCGGGGCTGGCCGACTGCTGGCGGCAGGTTTCGCCGCAGTTGCTTATCATCGAGGTTACGTCTTCGGAAAGGTATGCCGATTGGGCGGGCAGTTCGGGACACCTTGCCCCCAGTTTGTTGAAGCAGGAGCTGGCTAGTTTTAAGAAGGTAAACGGCTATCTCCCGCCGGTGGTGACGGTTCACATGAATCCCGACCTGGAGGAGGAGATAGCTGCCGAGCTGGCGGCGGTGGCTAAAGAGCTGGACTGCTCCATCACTCTTGCCTACGAGGGGATGGAGATTAATATTTAGGGAGCAAAGGGGGAAGCCCAGCCCGATTTTTAGAGTGTGTTTTACTTCCCACCCTCCCGCCCTACAGAAGTGATACTTCTATCAATTTCTTCTTAAGGGGGTGGGGTAGAAAGGGCTTTAGCCCTACCATAAGGGCGGCGGGTGGGAAAAGATAAAAACGGGGGTGGGGCATGGCAGACACCCCGAAATTTATTGTTGACCGTAATGTGGGCAAGCTGGCCCGGTGGCTGCGGCTGATGGGTTACGATGCCCGCTTCTTCGATGGTGACGACGATTCCGAGCTGGTGGCTATGGCTAAAGCCGAGGGGCGGGTTATCTTAAGCCGGGATACCCACATTATGGAGCGGCGGCTGATAACCAGTGGCCAGATAAAGGCGGTGCTTATCGACAGCGACCAGCCGGAGCGGCAGATTCACCAGGTGATAGATGCCCTGGAGCTGGACAGCCGCTTCAGGCCGTTTACCATCTGCCTGGAGTGCAACCAGCCCCTGGTGGAGAGGGGTAAAGACGAGGTTAAAGACCTGGTGCCGCCCTATGTCTTTAAGACCCAGAATTATTTTATGCAGTGCCCGAGTTGCCAGCGCCTCTACTGGCGGGGGACACACTGGCAGTCAATGACCAAGAAGCTGGAGAATATAAGAGGTAGTTGACCATATTAAACTATATTGCTACACTTCAAGTTGAAACTATTAGAGGGAGAGTGCCATGGCTTATAAGAATATACTGGTAGAAAAGAAGGAAGGGGTGGCCAGGATTACCATTAACCGGCCGCCGCTAAATATCCTGGATATCGACACCCTGGAGGAGATGAGCCAGGCGCTGGCCCAGCTGAAGACGGATGACGAGGTTAAAGTGGTGGCCGTTACCGGTGCCGGTGATAAAGCCTTTTCCGCCGGTGTGGCCGTCGGCGACCACCTGGGCGGTAAACTGCCCAAGATGGTTGAAGTTTTCCACAGGCTATTTATCTCGTTAATCGATGTGGATAAGCCTACTATAGCCATCGTCAATGGGGTGGCCCTGGGCGGCGGCTGTGAGGTAGTGGCCGGCTGTGACATGGCGGTGGCTTCGGAGAAGGCGCAGCTGGGACAGCCGGAGATTAAGCTGGGGGTATATCCGCCGCCGGCCACGGTGCTCTTCCCCCGCATACTGGGACGGCGCAAGGCCTTTGAGCTTATCCTCTCCGGCCATAGCATCGACGCTAAAGAGGCGGAGAGGATCGGGCTGATAAATAAAGCCGTGCCCGCCGGAGAGCTGGAACAGGCGGTTGACGGTTTTATCAAGCGCTTCACGGCTAACAGCGGGCTGGCCCTGACCCAGGCGCGGCAGGCGCTTTACCGTAACTTTGACCTTGAGTTCAGGCAGGCGCTGGAGGTAACCGGCGTCGATGCTACCCTGGTGATGGCCGGGGAGAACAGCGTGGAGGGGCTGACCGCTTTCCTGGAGAAGAGAAAGCCGGTCTGGATAAGATAAGCGGGGGTTTTTAGGATTTGAAGATTCTGACGGCGAGCCAGACACGCCAGCTGGAGGAAAGCTGCGCCAAGATTGGCCTGCCCGGCGAGAAGCTGATGGAGAATGCGGGCCTGGCGGTGGCCGAGGAGGTGAAGCGCATCCTGGGCGGCGCCAAGGGACGGCGTGCCCTGTTTCTTATTGGGCCGGGTAACAACGGCGGCGACGGGCTGGTGGCCGCCCGCCATCTTCACGACTGGGGGGTTAAGGTTACCGTCTATCTACTGGGGCGCAAAGGGAACGATGACCCCAACCTGAAGCTGGTCAGGGAGCGGGACATCAGCTGTGTGGAGGCGGCTAAAGACGAAGGCTTTAGCCAGTTTAACGAGGCCCTGGCTTCAGCCGACGCCGTTATTGACGCCCTGTTCGGCACCGGCACCACCCGGCCTTTTAGCGGTAATATTCTTTCGGTGCTAGACAGGGTGAATAAAGCTAAAAAGAAAAGACCGCGCCGGCGTATTATCGCGCTGGATTTGCCCTCGGGGCTTAACGCCGACAGTGGGGTGGTTGACCCGGCGACGCTCTATGCCGATTACACCGTAACCCTGGGCACTCCCAAGCCGGGCCTGTTCAATTTCCCCGGGGCGGAAAGGGTAGGTAAGCTGACCGTGGCTGATATTGGTATGCCCGAAAGTATGGCTGAAGAAGCCACCTCGACCTATCTCACCGGCGAATTAGTCCGCTCGGTTCTGCCCGAGCGTCCCCTGCAGGCTAACAAAGGCAGCTTTGGCCGGGTGCTGGTGGTGGCCGGCTCGATGAACTATATCGGCGCCGCCTACCTTGCCTGCAGCGGCGCTATAAGGGTGGGGGCGGGGCTGGTAACACTGGCGGCAACGCCTGCTCTGCAGTCTATCCTGGCGGCCAAGCTGACTGAGGTAACCTATCTTCCTTTGCCCGAATCCCGTCCCGGTGTCTTTGCCCCGGAAGCGGCCCGGTTGATAACCCAGCAGTTGGAGAGTTATAATGTCCTGCTCCTGGGCTGCGGGCTGGGGCAGAGCCAGGCGGCGGTAAAACTGGTCAGGTCTATCCTGCTGGCCAAACAACGAGCGGAGTTACCGAATTTGGTACTGGATGCCGACGCCCTGAATACCCTGGCTGGTACTCCTAAGTGGTGGCAGCAGCTCGCCGCCGACGCTATACTCACTCCCCACCCCGGAGAGATGGCCAGGCTGACCGGAATGCCCGTAGCCGAAATACAGGCCGACCGCCTGGAGACGGCCAAGAAGTGGGCGGCGGAATGGAACAAGACCGTCGTCCTTAAAGGCGCCTATACCGTTATCGCCTCTCCGGAGGGCAGGTCTGTAATCAGCCCCGTGGCCAATCCCGGGCTGGCTTCGGCGGGGAGCGGGGATGTCCTGACCGGAGCTATCGCCGGGCTGGCGGCGCAGGGGCTGCCGTTCTTTGAGGCGGCTGCATGTGGGGTGTACCTCCACGGGGAGGTTGGTGAGAGGGTAAGGGACAGGCTGGGCGATGCTGGCATGATTGCCAGCGACCTTTTGCCGGAGCTGCCGGTGGTTATTAAAAATTTAAAGGAAGCTTAAAACGAAATGTTATTAGCGGTTGATGTCGGTAATACCAGCACTACCCTGGGCGTCTTTGACGGCGAGAAGCTCCGCGCCACCTGGCATATGGCTACTGGCGTCCACCGTATGTCCGATGAATACGCTGCCCTGCTGTTTAACCTGCTGCGTCAGCAGGGCCTGGATACCACCGATATTAAGGCGGTAGCCCTGTGCAGTGTGGTCCCGCCGTTGATATCTACCTTTGAGGAGCTTTTTAAGCGCTATTTCAATATCGAGCCGCTGGTGGTGGGGACGGGGGTTAAGAGCGGGGTGCGCATCCGGATGGATAACCCCAGGGAGGTGGGCGCCGACCGCATCGCCGATGCCGCCGCCGCTCACCATCTCTACGGCGGGCCGGTAATCCTCATTGACCTGGGCACCGCCACCACCTTTGGCATTATCTCCAAAGATGGGGATTACATCGGCGGTATTATCGCCACCGGCATCGCCACCGCCGCCGAGGCGCTGTTCACCCGGACGGCGCAGCTGCCCCGTGTGGAGCTGGCCCACCCCGACCATGTCATCGGCACCAACACGGTGACGGCTATACAGTCTGGGATTATCTACGGCTACGCCTCCCTGGTCGAGGGGATGCTAGCCCGCATCCAGAAGGAGCTGGGGATAAAGGCTAAAGTGGTGGCTACCGGCGGCTACGCCGGGCTCATCGCTAAGGAAACGGGAGTCATTGATGTGGTCAATCCCGACCTGACCCTCATCGGGCTCAGGCTTATCTACGAGTTGAATAAGGGGTAATAGGGCGTTTATCTACCCACCCTGACCCGCCCTATAGAGGTTAGACCTCTATCAATTCCTTTATGGGGGGAGAAGGAGAGACACCCTCCCGAAAGGGGGTGGGGTAAAGAGGGCTTTAGCCCTTCCATAAGGGTGGTGGGCGGGAAGAGATATAAAATGGGGTGGGAAGAAAGACACTAATATATATGGGGGGATAAGGGGACGACAATGCTAACTAATAAGACTATTATCTTGGGCGTAACCGGCAGTGTGGCCGCCTATAAGGCGGCCGAGCTCGCCAGTAAGCTGACCCAGGCCGGAGCCAAGGTCGAGGTGGTTATGACCGGGGCGGCGACCAAATTTATCACGCCGCTCACTTTCCGCAGTGTTACCGGCCGGCCGGCCATGACCGATGCCTTTAAATCTGTCTCTAAGCACAGCATCAACCATGTGGCCCTGGGGACGGCGGCCGATCTGGTGGTCATCGCTCCGGCCAGCGCGGCGACTATAGCCAGATTGGCTGCTGGCATCTGCGACGATATGCTTACCCTGGTGGTGACGGCGACTAAAGCCCCCATTATTTTAGCCCCTGCCATGAACGTTAATATGTTTGAGAATGTGGCTACCCAGGAAAATCTGGCCAAGCTTAAAGCCAGGGGCTTTGCTATCGTTGACTCTGAGTACGGCCGCCTGGCTTCGGGGGCGAAGGGTAAAGGGCGGCTGGCCGAGCTGGATAAAATTATGGGGGCTATCGAGGGGGTGCTGGGCGGCAGCGCCGACCTGGACGGCAAACGCCTGGTGGTTACCGCCGGCGGCACCCGGGAGCGCATAGACCCGGTACGCTATATCGGCAACCCCTCTTCGGGGAAGATGGGTTACGCCCTGGCCGAAGCCGCCCGCGACCGGGGGGCTAAAGTTACCCTGATTAGCGCCTCTTTACTGCCTGAGCCGGAGGGCATAACAATTATCCCGGTGGAGACCGCCGTCCAGATGAAGCGGGCGGTGGCTAAAGCGGTGGCCAAGGCTGACGCCCTGCTCATGGCGGCGGCGGTGGCCGACTACCAGCCCAAAACTGCGGCCAAATCCAAGATTAAGAAAGATAGCCCGAACTTAACCCTGGAGCTGGTGAGGACGCCGGACATACTGGGAGAGGTAAAGGGTAATTTTATTAAAGTCGGCTTTGCCGCCGAGAGCGATAATCTGGTCGCCAACGCCAAAAAGAAGCTGGCCAAGAAAAATCTTGACCTCATCGTGGCCAACGACATTACCGCCAAGGACAGCGGCTTCGGCGTTGATACCAATAAGGTGACCCTGATTGATAAAAAGGGCAAGGCGGAAAAGCTTCCCCTGATGAGCAAGCGGGAGGTGGCCGATAAGATACTGGACCGGGTGGTGGAGCTGCTGGGGAAGAAGAAGTAAAAGGGTTATAGGGCAATCTATCCTCACCCCACGAGGAGGGGGAGTTTGAGGGGGCGAAGCCCCCTCTCTTAAAAACCTTATAAGGGGTGAGGTTGTTAACTGATTAGAATGAGGTAGTTATGGCAGAAGCACCAAGAGATGAAATGCCCAAAGCCTACGAGGCGGGCAAGGTTGAGCAGAAATGGTACAAGTCCTGGTTGGATAAAGGTTATTTTACCCCCGAGATAGACCCCGATAAGAAGCCCTTTGTTATCATCATGCCGCCGCCCAACGTCACCGGCGAGCTTCACATCGGCCACGCCCTGACAGCTACTTTAGAGGATATCATGATAAGGTGGCACCGGATGATGGGCCAGCCCACGCTCTGGCTGCCCGGCGTTGACCATGCCGGTATCGCCACCCAGGTGGTGGTGGAGAAGATGCTGGCCGGAGAAGGGGTTGACCGGCACCGGCTGGGCCGGGAGAAGACGCAGGCGAGAATAAAGCAGTGGGCGGAGAGCCGCCGCCAGATGATTGCCCGGCAGCACCAGCGGCTGGGGGCTTCCTGCGACTGGAGCCGGGAGCGCTATACCCTGGACGAGGGGCCGAGCCGGGCGGTGCGCACCGCCTTCGTGCGGCTTTACGAGAAGGGTCTAATCTACCGGGGGGAGCGGATTATCAACTGGTGCCCCCGCTGCGCCACCGCCCTCTCCGACCTGGAGACCGACCACCAGGATATACAGGGCAACCTGTACTATGTCCGTTATCCTTTGGAGGGGAGTAAAGATTTCATCACCGTGGCCACCACCCGCCCCGAAACCATCCTGGGCGATACCGCTATCGCCGTTAATCCCAAAGACAAGCGGTTCAAGGTGATGGTGGGCAAAAAGGCTATTCTGCCCGCCGTAAAGCGGGCGGTGCCCGTTATCGCCGATGAGGCCGTCGACCCTGAATTCGGCACCGGGGCGGTAAAGATTACCCCCGCCCACGACCCGGTGGACTTTGAGGTGGCCCAGCGCCACAGCCTGCCCCTGGTAAATATACTGAACCCGGATGTGACCATGAACGAAAACGCGGGACCCTATGCCGGGCTTGACCGCTTTGAGTGCCGACAGGCGATACTGGATGACCTGGAAAAGGAGGGGCTGCTGGTAAAGATTGAGCCCTACGGGCACTCGGTGGGGCACTGCATGCGCTGCCAGACGGTCATCGAGCCCATAGCCAGCCAGCAGTGGTTTATCAACACCAAGCCTTTGGCCGAACTGGCCATTAAGGCGGTGCAGGCTGAGCGTATAAATATTATTCCGGAACGGTTTACCAAGGTCTATCTTAACTGGATGGAGAATATCCGTGACTGGTGCATCAGCCGCCAGCTCTGGTGGGGGCATAGAATACCGGTCTGGTACTGCCGTGACTGCGGAGAAGTCACCGTGGCGGTGGATGAACCCAAATCCTGCGGGAAATGCGGCTCATCTAAAATAGAGCAGGACCCCGATGTCCTGGATACCTGGTTCTCATCGGCGCTGTGGCCTCACTCCACTATGGGCTGGCCCGACGATACCGGGGACCTCGGCTACTTCTACCCCACCACCGTAATGGAGACCGGCTACGACATCCTCTTCTTCTGGGTGGCCCGGATGATTATGATGGGGCTGGAAGATACCGGCGATATACCTTTTAGCACCGTCTATCTCCACGGGCTGCTGCGGGACGAGAAGGGGGAGAAGATGAGCAAGGTAAAGGGCAACGTGGTTGACCCCCTGGATACCATCGCTAAGTACGGCACCGATGCCCTGCGCTTTGCCCTGACCAATGATATATCGCCGGGCAACGATATCAAGCTGACCCCCTCCCGGCTGGAAGCAGGCCGCAACTTTGCCAACAAGCTGTGGAACGCCACCAGGTTCGTCGTCAGGAGTTTAAAGCCGGGCACCGATATCGAGGTTAAGCGGGGCGGGCTTACCCTGGAAGACCGCTGGATACTGAGCCGCCTGAACGGTACCATCGCCAACGTGACCCGATTGATGGATAACTTCCAGTTCGGCGAAGCCCAGCGGCAGCTCCATGATTTCCTCTGGGGCGAGTTCTGTGACTGGTATATTGAGTTTGCCAAGATTCGCTTGAGTTCCGGGGAAAAGCCGTCGCCTTTGCCGGTGCTGGTCTATGTGCTGGAGACCTCGCTGCGGCTTTTGCATCCCTTTATGCCCTTCGTCACCGAGGAGCTGTGGCAGAACCTTAAGAAACGTTTGCCCGCCGGCTGGGCGGAAACCGAGTCGGTAATGATTGCCGCCTACCCCGAGGCCGACAAAAAAGCTATTGACCATCAGGCGGAACGGGTGATGGAGTCCATAATCGAGATAATACACGCCATCCGCAACGCCCGTGCCGAGCACAGGGTGGAGAGCGGGCGGTGGATTGAGGCGCGGGTATATGCCGGTGAGCTTACCCCGGCCATCAAGGCCTATTCCCCGGCCATTGAGACGCTGGCTAAGGCCAGGCCGGTCAGTTTTTTCGAGAAACGGGGAGAGGCGCCGCCCAAAGAAAATGTCCTGGCTCTGGTGCTGAAGAGTTCCGAGGTAATCATACCAATGGAGAGCATGGTTGACCTGAAAGCAGAGCATGCGCGGCTGGAGCAGGAGATAGCCCGGACCGGGGCCGAGGTGGCCCGTCTTGAAGCCAGATTAAAGGATAAAGCCTTTTTGACCAAGGCGCCGCCGGCGGTAGTGGCTAAAGAGCGGGATAACCTGAGTGTGAGAAAAGACAGGCTGGAGAGGTTGCAGCAGAGGCTTGATGAGTTTAACTAAACTTCCAGTTCGGTGGGGGCCAGTCCCCGGTTAGACCCGTTAGTGCCCAATTGCTCCAGCGCCTTTTTGGTATCGCTGGCAATCCTTGCCTTATCACAGTTTTTAAGCCGGTATTTGAACAGCCAGTAGGTGAACTCCTTTAATTCGGTAAGGCTGATGTTCTTAAGCCGGGGGTAACCCCTCTCCCGCCGGAAGCGCGTGAGCAATACCGGCCTGGTTGCCCCGTATATCCGCCGGTAGACCTCGTCGGTGAGATTATGCTCTTTATTATAGCCTAATATACGCTTTTCCTTGCGTATATCCTCCTGCACCGCCAGAACCAGGGCTTCCTCCACGGTTATGCCGTAAAAATAGTTGAGGTACTGGCGGTATTTAACACTGCCGATAAGCGCCTTGAATTTCTCCTGGCTTAAGCTAACCGGCGGCTGGCCGTGGAAGAGGAGAGCCATTTTCTCCTCTTCTGGCAGGAGTTCATCTACCGCTTCACACAGCCGCTCCGCCAGCAGCAGCCAGTCGAAGGCTTGGCCGTCTATGAGGTATTGATAGTGGCGGCCGTTAAGGGTTTCATCGCCGTCAGTCCAGAGTCCTATAGCTTCGAGCAGGGCGATATACCAGTGCTGGCCGCTTGAGATAGCCTGCTCCAGGTGTTTTATGGCCAGGGCATTGTTGCTTGAGGTTGCTTTGTCCGGTGCTGATTGATTGGGTGCTTTGGTCATGTTTTATTACTCTTGGGTGGATTGGGGGGATTCGGCTTTGAGCTTTTCGTAGTATTCCAGCTTGCCGGTGGTTATAAGTTCGGTAATCTTCTTGGTGATAGCTTCCCCCGCCCCCGGTATTTCCTTTAACCGGTCCTCCCTGACTAGCTGTTCTATTTCTACCGGCAGCTGCTCTATGGAGCGGGCGACCTTGCGGTAGGCCCGAATCTTGAAGATGTTGTCCTTTTTGAGCTCCAGCCGGTGGGCGATATCGGCAAATACGCTGGCCACTTCCTGGTTGTTCATGGGGGTTTATTTTTTGCCTTTAGCTGTCCGGTAAAAAGACACTTACCCCTTTTCCGCCTTTAGCGTAGACCTGCCAGGTTATCCTCTCCTGGGCGCCTATCTTGGCGATGTTCTGTACCAGGCGGATATCAGCCTCAGCCAGGCCAAATTTACGCTTGAGCTCTTCTATTCGCCCTCTGGCCTGCCGTTCGTTGCCAAAAGCGCTTTCCAGCCCAAAGCCGTCTTTCTGGTAGCGCTGCCGGAGGGCAACCTCCTGGGCAAGGCCAAAAGTTACGTCTTCAACCAGCCTTCGCTTCCACATTGCTCACCTTCCACAACAGTGTTTGTATTTCTTGCCTGAGCCGCAGGGGCAGGGGTCGTTCCGGCCTATCTTTTTGCCGCCGACCTTAAGCTTTTGCTTCTTGCCGTCGCTCCCGGCCTGAGCCGGCGTGGGGGGTTTGGGGGAGACGTCCCGCCGGGCAATGCTGACGCGGTATATACTGTGAACCAGATCATGCTGGATGGTGGAAAGCAGGTTCTGGAACAGGTTGTGCCCCTCCCTCTTGTAGGCATCCACGGAGCGCTCCTGACGCAAGCCAGCCCAGCCTGCCTGGAGACGTTCATTCTCCATCATGGTCAGGTGCTCTACCCAGAGCGTGTCCATGATGCGCAGCATCAACAGCCTCTCCACCGCCCTCATGTTTGGGGGGCCAATCTCCTTCTCTTTATCCTCGTAGAGCAGGTGCGCCAGCTCTAATAACTTCTCTTCAATCTGCCGGGGCTTCATCTGGGAGATGACCTGGGCGTTAAATGTTGGGGGGATGGGGAGGATTTTGGAAACGGTGTTGAGCAGGCCGTCTGTATCCCAGCCCTCGCCGTGCTCATTGGCGGTGTAGGTAGCCACTATATTCTTAATTTCGTCTTCTACCATGGACAGGATATTTAATTTAAGGTCGGTATCGCCTAATATCTTTTTACGCTCGCCGTAGATGAGCTCCCGGTGGTGGTTGACCACATCGTCGTACTCCACCAGGTGCTTGCGGATATCAAAGTTATAGCCTTCTACCCTGACCTGGGCGCCTTCTATGGACTTATTTACCAGCGCATTCTCGATGGGGGTGTCTTCGTCCATGCCCGCCCATTCCATAAGGCCTTTAATCCGGTCGCCGCCGAAGCGGCGGACGACGTCGTCTTCCAGAGAGACATAGAAGCGGGAGCTGCCCGGGTCACCCTGCCGGCCGGAGCGGCCCCGGAGCTGGTTATCAATCCGCCTGGCTTCGTGGCGGTCGGTGCCGACAATGTGGAGCCCGCCCAGCCCAACCACCTTTTGGTGCTCTTTCTGCCAGTCCTTTTGCTCCCCGTCCTGAGGGTTTCCGCCCAGTATGATGTCAACGCCGCGCCCGGCCATGTTGGTGGCTACGGTTACCGCTCCCGGCCTGCCGGCCTGGGCGACGATATAGGCTTCTTTTTCGTGCTGCTTGGCGTTGAGTATGTGGTGGGGGATGCCCTTCTTCTTGAGCAGGTCGCTTAAATACTCCGAGTTCTCAATGGATACCGTGCCCACCAGCACCGGCCGCTCCTCTTTGTACATCTGCTCAATCTCGCGCACCACCGCCTTGAATTTAGATTTTTGGTCCCGGTAAATCTGGTCGGGAAAATCCTGGCGTATCATCGGTTTGTGGGTGGGGATAACCACCACCTCCAGCTTATATATCTTATGAAATTCCTCGGCCTCGGTGAGGGCGGTGCCGGTCATGCCCGCCAGCTTGCCGTACATACGGAAGTAGTTCTGGATGGTAATGGTGGCGTAGGTGCGGCTTTCCTGCTGAACCTTGACCCGCTCCTTGGCCTCTATCGCCTGGTGCAGGCCTTCGGAGTAGCGCCGCCCGTGCATCAGCCGGCCGGTAAACTCGTCAACGATGATGACCTGCCCGTCCTTGACCACATATTCCCGGTCCCGGTGGTATGTCTCCCTGGCGCTGAGGGCGTTTTGCAGGTAGCGGTGCAGGTCGGCGTTGGCCGGGTCATAGAGATTGTCCGCTTTTAGCTGGCCTTCCCGCTTGAGCATCCGTTCCATGTTGGTGATGCCGTTATCGGTCAGACTGACGGTGCGTGTCTTTTCATCAACGGTGTAGTCAATTTCTTTCTTGAGGCTGGGGATAAGGCGGGCGAACAGCTGGTACCTCTCCCCCGCCTCCACGTCGGGGGCGCTGATAATAAGCGGGGTGCGGGCTTCATCAATAAGGAGGTAGTCCACCTCGTCGGCGATGGCGTAGTTTACGGGACGCTGGACGCACTGGGACAGTTCGGTGACCATGTTATCCCGCAGGTAGTCAAAGCCGAACTCGGCGCTGGTGCCGTAGGTGATATCGGCCTGGTAGGCCTCTTTACGGGGGACGGGGCGGAAGTGGGGCCAGTGGCTGTCACCGGAGTCAAATTCGGGGTCGTAAATGAGGGCGGGGGTGTGTTCATCGGGAGACTGCATGGGGTAGATGCTGGCCACGCTTAAATTCAGGGCGTGATAGACCGGCCCCATCCAGTAGGGGTCTCGCCGGGCCAGATAGTCGTTGACGGTTACCAGGTGAACCCCCTGGCCGGTAAGGGCATTTAGATAAAGGGGAAGGGTGGCCACCAGGGTTTTGCCCTCGCCGGTTTTCATCTCGGCGATTTTGCCCTGATGAAGAACAATACCCCCGATGAGCTGGACATCGAAATGGCGCAGGCCTATGGTGCGCTGAGCCGCCTCGCGGACGGCGGCAAAAGCTTCCGGCAGTAGCTCATCCAGGGAACTGCCGTCAGCCAGCCGTGCCTTAAACTGGTCGGTCTTGGCACCGAGCTCTGCGTCGCTGAGCTTTTTAAATTCAGGCTCAAGCCGGTTTATGGTATCTACCAGAGGCTGTAGCCGCTTGAGCTCCTTTTCGTTGGAGTCAACCAGTCCGCCCAACCACTTAAACATCGCTCATCCCTGTTCGAACATAGCCCCTATGGATAGTCCGGTGTGGATACGGTGGATGGCTTCGCCCAGCAGGGGGGCTATGGGCAAAACGGTAATCTTGTCCAGTTTCTTATCACCGGAAACGGGAACGGTGTCAGTAACCACTACCTCCTTGACCGGGCAGGAGGCTATCCTCTGGATAGCCTTACCGGAGAATATGGGGTGGGTGCAGCAGGTGTATACCTCCTTGACCCCCCGCTTCTCCAGGGCTTCGATAACGCCTACCATGGAGCCGGCGGTGTCTATCTCGTCGTCTATGGTTAGCGCTACCTTGCCTTCCACGTCGCCGATGACATTTATCGTCTCTGTCTTGTCATCGTTGCCCAACCGCCTCTTTTCCATGATAGCCAGGGGGGCGTTGAGCCTGGCGGCCACATCGCGTGCCCGCTTGGTGATACCGATATCGGTGGCAACTACCACCAGGTCTTTAAATTTTCTTTCTTTAAAATAGTCGCCGAGCAGGAACTGAGCTGTCAGTTCATCCACCGGTATATTGAAGAAGCCCTGAATCTGGGCGGCGTGTAAGTCCACCGTCAGTAACCGGCCGGCGCCGGCCACGGTGAGCAGGTCAGCCACCAGGCGGGCGGTTATCGGTACCCTGGGCTGGTCTTTCTTATCGGTGCGGCTGTAACCGAAGTAGGGAATAACGGCGGTGATGCGCCCCGCCGAGGCCCTTTTCAGGGCATCGAGCATAATAAGTAACTCGACCAGGCTTCTATTCACCGGCGAGCATATAGGCTGGATGACGAAGGTATCCCGCTGGCGCACGTTCTCCAGTATGCGAACAAAGGTATTCTCGTTGCTGAACTCAAAGACCTCACACTTACCCAGCGGTATGCCCAGGTATTCGGCTACCTGCTGGGCCAGGGTGGGGTGGGCATTACCGGTGAATACCTTAAGCTCGTCCATAGGCTCTTACCTCTCTTTGCGTAATATCAATAACTGATAAGGGCTTCCAGGAAGGAGACCTTTTTGTATTGCGTTGCCGTTCTTTCCTGCCATTCATGTGTCTGTCCGGCCGCATCTCTATACAGGGTCACTTCCCGGTATTTGGTGACTGGCCCGTATACTAACTCACTTCTATACTTGGTTACTGTTCGGTATCTGGTAATTGCCTCACGACCAATTATTTTACCAGTGCCTTCTTCAATAATGTTTTTCCAAACCGTGTAGGGCTCTTGTTCGGTATACTGTACCTGGACGGAATGCGGCTCGTTAACTATGTAGGGTATTCGTTCGGTATAGGGCTCTGAGGCATAGTAGGTCTCGGAGACTTGATAGTCCTCCGTGGCTCCGTAGGCTACCTGCTTGAGGGGCAAGACACAGAAAACGATGACCAGCACCAGTACTACTGCTCCTATTCCTATAGCTAGTTTCGTCCTCACGTTAATCACCTCCTTTATTATAGCATTAATAGCGCCTGATATCAGTCATCAATGCCGGGTACCGGGAAGCGAGAGCACATCTGACTGACCTCCTCTCTCACCTCCTTTTGAATTTTAGAATTATCAATATTGGAAAGGATTTTTATAATCATGGCGGCGATTTGTTTTATTTCTTCACTGCCGAAGCCCCGTGTGGTTACCGCCGGGGTGCCCAGCCTGATGCCGCCGGTGGTTCTGGGCGGCTGCTGGTCAAAGGGAATAGAATTGCGGTTGACCACAATGCCAGCAGTCCCTAGAGCCTCCTCGGCCTGCCGGCCGGTGATGCCGGTTGAGGTGAGGTCAACCAGGACCAGGTGATTATCGGTGCCGCCTGAAATCAGGCGCAGGCCATTTTGCTGTAGTCCGCTGGCTAAAACCCGGGCGTTCTCCAGCACCGCCCGCTGGTAGTCGGTGAAGGCGGGCTGCATCGCCTCCTGGAAGCAGACCGCTTTTCCGGCGATAGCATGCATCAGCGGTCCTCCCTGCATCCTGGGGAAGACGCCGTCATCTATGGCCGGTGCCAGCTCGTTTCGGGAGAGAATAAAACCGCTCCGGGGGCCGCGCAGCGTCTTGTGGGTGGTTGAGGTGACTACCTCGGCGTAGGGGATGGGGGTGGGGTGTAGGCCCACCGCTACCATGCCAGCGATGTGGGCCATATCAACCAGTAGCTTGGCTCCCACCAGGTCGGCGATTTGCCGGAAGCGCTCAAAATCGATAATCCTGGGGTAGGCGCTGGCGCCGGCCACAATCAGCTTGGGCTTGTGCTTTTTGGCCAGCTTTTCTATCTCCGGGTAGTCCATCCTTTCCGTCTCCCGGTTAACCCCGTAGTGTATGAAATTGTAGGACTTGCCGGAGAAGCTTACCTTGGCCCCGTGGGTGAGGTGGCCGCCGTGAGCCAGGCTCATACCCATTACCGTGTCCCCGTATTCCAGCAGGGCATAGTATGACGCCATGTTGGCCTGGGCTCCGCTGTGGGGCTGGACATTGGCGTGCTGGGCATGAAAAAGCTCCTTGGCCCGCTGGATGGCTAAATCTTCAACTATATCCACATTCTCACAGCCGCCGTAGTAGCGTTTGCTGGGGTAGCCTTCGGCGTATTTGTTGGTTAGGAATGAGCCTTCGGCCTGGAGCACCGCCCGGCTGGCGTAGTTCTCCGAGGCGATGAGATTTATTGTCTCCCGCTGGCGTTTTGCCTCCAGTTCCAGGGCATGGCTGATTTCCGGGTCGGTTTGGCTCAAAGAATCCATTTTCCCTCCTGGCTTAAAGTCTACAACTGCATTTCTCCAGTGTCAAACCCACTTACTCTTTTTATCTATTACTAAAGTAGGGGAGTAATTCGTTTTGATACCTACCGATTTTCAGGGGGGGGTGGGGGGGGTCTGATTTTTAGAGTGCGTTGTACTTACCACCCCGGGCCCACCCAAC
>Ga0307421_1000991_pt1 | contig 17904 bp, 11 predicted proteins | sample SalMarWE160270MG_FD_202163 | JGI IMG/M metagenome (GOLD analysis project Ga0307421, IMG submission 202163) | Salt marsh sediment microbial communities from the Plum Island Ecosystem LTER, Massachusetts, United States - WE1602-70 | ecosystem: Environmental > Aquatic > Marine > Intertidal zone >...
TACGAAGTTTACTACGATAAAGTGCCCCTGGAAAAAGTTGCCAATTCGGAAAGATCTTTTCCCGAAAACTGGATTTCTGATAGCAGAATCGATGTAACAGATGACTTCATAGACTATGCAAAACCTTTAATCGGTACCGACTGGGCTAATATTCCAATAGAAAACGGAATTATGCGTTTCGCTAGATTCAAACCCATATTCGCGGAGAAAAAACTAACGAAATACACACCGGAAGCTTACAGATAAAAAAATGAACCACAGAGAAAAAAATAGTGAATGGGTTAATGGGTTAAAGGGTAACTATTTAACCATTTCTCTATTTTAACTACTCAACTTAGATTCGAAGAATCTACGTAAAGGAGATTATATGATCAGTGAATCTCAAAGAGCATTAATAGAATTCAAACCGAAAACTAACTTTTTCGTAGGAATAGATTCGGATGGTTGTGTTTTCGATACAATGGGAATAAAGCAGAGGGAATGTTTCTGTCCGTGGATGATCGGATATTTTAATCTACAGGGAGTAGCTCTCGCGGCAAGAGAGTGTAAAGAATTTGCGGATCTTTTCTCAAAAACTCGCGGAGCCAACAGGCATATAACATCCAAACGTATAATAAGCGAACTTCTGCCATCCCATCCTATGGTTAAAAACCGAAATTTTAAAGTGCCCCAGTATCCGTATTACTTCAAATGGGTCGATAATCCGGATAGTCTTTTAAGTAACGAAGGTCTAAAAATTGCGATTGACACGGCTGGCAGCGATGAAGAAAAAAAAGAATTGGAGCATGCTTTAGCCTGGAGTGAGAGGGTTAACTGGAGTATAAAAGAAATAGTAAAGAACATACCTCCCTTTCCGCTGGTACGTGAATGCCTTGAAAAACTTTCAGGAAAAGCCGATATGATAGTGGTCTCTTCCACCCCGGCAGAAGCACTGCAGAGGGAATGGGAAGAACATGATGTCGCGAAATACATGAGTGTCATCGCGGGACAGGAAATGGGGAAAAAGAAAGAACATCTCCGGATGGCGGCAAACGGAAAATACGAAGAAGACCACATTTTAATGATTGGTGATGCACCGGGAGATATGAAAGCAGCGAGGGCTAATAATGCTCTATTTTATCCGATAATACCGGGACAAGAAGAAAAGGCATGGGAAAGATTCTACAAAGAAGGTGTCGATAAGTTTTTAAGGGAAGAATATAAAGGTAATTACGAACAAACTCTTATTGATGAGTTCGATAAGTCTTTGCCTGAAAACCCACCGTGGAGCTAAAATAGAATCCAGGAACCAGAATACAGAATCCCAAACCAACCCTAAAAAAAATATTGAACCACAAAAGACACAAAGTTTATTTTTCTGTTTTTCCTAAAACCTAGAACCTAAGACCTGATACCTGATTTTCTACTTGACATCACCAGAATTCTCATTAAAGTGTAAATACTATAGAAAAAAGGAGGTTTTAAAAATGAAAAGAGTACTAATATGTTTTTTTAGTTTACTTGTTATCCTAATGGGTCTGATGAATACTGGCTGCGGAGAAAAATCAGAAGCTCCAACTTTCATACTCGTTCCAAAATCAGTGGGACATCCTTACTGGGCAGAGGTGGAAAGAGGGATGAATGCTATGGCAAAAGAATTGGGAGTAAAAGCTATATTCAACGGCCCGCCAACAGGAAGCAGCGCGCTCCAAATATCAATTATAGAAGGTGCAATTGCCAGCAAAGTTGCCGGAATAGGCATTTCTCCTAACGAACCCGAAGCTGTCCAGGCTATTATTAAAAGCGCTACCGAAAAAGAAATTCCCGTAATAACTTTCGATTCGGATTCGCCTAAAAGTCTGCGTAGTTATTATATAGGAACAGATAATTACAAAGCGGGAAAAACATTAGGCGAACATTTTATAAAGATAGCGGGGACAAAAGGAAAAATAGCTATCTTTACAGGCGGATTGGGTGCAATGAATCTTAACGAACGAATTAAAGGTTTTAAAGATGCGATTGCTGATTATCCCGATTTAATGATAGTATCCATGCAGGCTAACAATGATGATGAAGCGTTGGCTCTCTCACAAGCAGAATCAATCCTTCAATCTCATCCCGATCTTTTGGCGTTCGTGGGAGTAAACGCGCCTGCGGCCCCCGGTGCTGCCCGTGCGGTAAAAGCACTGGACAAAAAAGGTGAAGTCAAAATTGTAGGTTTTGATACAGTGCCTGTTACCTTAGATTTTATAAGACAGGGATATATTCAGGGAACAGTAGGACAAAGGCCTTACATGATGGGATACGTTAGCCTTAAAGTTCTTTATGATATTCATATGGGTAAAGAGATTCAGCTGCCGGAAGGATTCAAAGCCGCAGACAAAATCATAGATACCGGAATCCTTTTTATAACTGCAGAAAATATAGACGAACACTTCCCGGAGTAACAAGAAAACGCCTATATATATAAAATACTCCGTATGGAATACCCCGGATGAAAAAGAAAATAGCTGATAAATACATTTTAGAGATGAAAAATGTATCCAAAGCTTTTCCCGGGGTAAAAGCATTAAATAATATACATTTTAATCTAATACCCGGAGAAATACACGCCCTTGTCGGAGAAAACGGAGCAGGTAAATCCACATTACTAAAAATTCTCGCCGGTGCTTATAAAAAAGACGAAGGCACCATAAAATTGTACGGTTCGGAAGTAAAAATGACTAATCCGAAACACGCTCTGGATTTGGGCATCAGCGTAATATACCAGGAATTCAATCTCATACCCAATCTAAGTATCGCAGAAAACATATTCATAGGAAGAGCACCCCTCAAACACAAAGCCTTTATCGATTTTCCGGAATTATACCAAAGGGCCGAATTTTTCCTGAAAAAGGTAGGTATGAAGAAAGACCCGAAAACTCTGGTAAGTCAGTTAAGTGTAGCTGAACAGCAAATGGTAGAAATAGCAAAATCTCTGTCTCTCTCTGCTAAAATAATAGTTATGGATGAACCAACATCGGCTTTAACGAAATCCGAGAAAGAAACCCTTTTTAAGATTATCAGGGAATTGAAAAGTAAAGGAGTCTCTATAATTTTCATTTCCCATATAATCGACGAAGTTCTTGAGATATCTGATAGGGTAACCGTTCTAAGAGACGGAGAATATGTGGACACCCTAGACGCTGCGGATACAAATCCCGGAAAAATAGTGCAGATGATGGTCGGAAGAGAACTAAAAGACTTCTACCCGAAAACAGACGTAAAAAGAGGGGAAGTTATTTTAGAAGTAAAGAACCTGACAAAAAAATCAAAATATGAAGATATCAGTTTCCGGCTTCACGAAGGAGAGGTACTGGGTTTTGCGGGACTGGTTGGCTCCGGAAGAGCGCAAGTAATGCGAGGAATTTTCGGCATAGAACCTCCGGATGGCGGCGAAGTATATATAAAAGGAAAAAAAGTAAAAACAAACTCTCTTTTCGAAACAATCAAAATGAAAATGGGGTTCGTGCCGGAAGACAGAAGAAAAGAAGGGCTTATTTTGAGTCGTTCCGTAAAAGATAACATCAATATAACAAAATTATCCCGGATTAACTCTTACGGATTTGTAAAGCAAAAAGAGGAAGAAAAAATAGCAAACGAATACTGCAAACGCCTCAATATAAGAACACCAAACAACAAAGAGATAACCCAGAACTTAAGCGGCGGAAACCAGCAAAAGATAGTAATAGCTAAATGGCTTGCCATAAACCCGAGAATACTTATCTTAGATGACCCTACACGCGGTATAGATGTAGGGGCAAAAAACGAAATATATTTACTTATAAATAACCTGGCGAAAGAAAAAATAGGGATTATTTTAATATCCTCTGAATTGCCTGAGATAATAAATATAAGCGATAGAATATTGGTGATGAGGGAAGGAAAAATAACTCATGAATTTTTACGAAAAGAAGCAACTCAGGAAAAAATTATGCGGCACGCAGCCCTGAAAAACTAAGGGGTAAAAAGATGGATTTTAAAACTATTTTTAAAAGTACGGAATTCGGCATATTCATAGCGTTTTTAGTCTTATGTACTGGTCTTTCTCTTGCCACTCCGAATTTCCTTTCGGTATACAATATATTCACCGTAATGAAACAGGTCTCTTTTATCGCAATTATAAGTGTAGGAATGACTATGGTAATTCTTACAGCGGGAATAGACCTGTCCGTAGGAGCAGTTCTCGGGCTGGTAAACGTTCTTGCGGCATTATTTATCAAAAAATTCGGTTTAGCCCCGGGAATAAGCACGGCTTTACTATGCGGTTCGTTTCTTGGTTTTATAAACGGAATAATTATAGTCAAATGGGACTTACCGCCCTTCATAGTCACTCTCGGTATGATGAATATTGCAAGAGGTTTGGCACTGGTCATCACAAAAGGCTGGCCAATCACAGGACTGCCGGAATGCTTTGGCTGCCTTGCCGAAGGAAGATTATTAGGAATGCCTGTTCCTGTTATAATAATGATAATTGTATATATTTTAGGATATTTATTCTTATCCCGGACTATCTGGGGAAGATATATTTACGCTGCGGGAGGCAATGAAAAAGCCACCTGGCTATCGGGAGTAAACGTAAATAAAATTAAAATTTTGGTTTATACTATTACGGGATTCTTAAGCGGTCTGGCAGGAATAATGCTCGCGTCCCGTTTATCTCAAGGCTCGCCCATTACAGGTACAGGTTATGAACTCAGCGTTATAGGAGCCGTTGTTATCGGAGGCACAGACTTAATGGGAGGTAAAGGCTCTGTTCTTGGTTCGCTAATCGGTGCTTCGATCATGGGTGTTCTTGCAAACGGACTCGTGCTTTTAAACGTTTCCGCATTCTGGCAGCAGGTAATACTTGGTCTGGTTATAATTATTGCCGTAGCCGGAGGAAGTATGAGGAGAAAATTATCTCTTAAGGGAGAATGATGAAAAAATATGCAATAGGTCTTGATTTCGGAACCAATTCCTGCCGCAGCTTAATTGTTGACTTAAGTGATGGCAGTGAACTTGCAAGTTATGTCTTTCCCTACCCTTCGGGTAACGCGGGAGTCCTGCTCGATCCAAAAGAGCCCAACCTGGCCAGGCAAAATCCAGAAGATTATATAGAAGGAATAAAGGAAACAATCACCGGAGCAATTCTCGATGCCAAGAAAGGAAATCCGGACTTTAATGCTGAAAACATTATAGGTATAGGGATAGATACAACAGGAAGCAGTCCGCTGCCTATAAATATTGAAGGAAAACCCCTATGTTCTTTACCGGAATTTAAAAATAATTTGAATGCCATGGTGTGGCTCTGGAAAGATCATACTGGACACTCTGAAGCCGCTCAAATTACAGAGCTCGCAAAAAAGATGCGACCTGAATATTTAAATAAAATTGGTGGAACCTACTCATCCGAATGGTTCTGGAGTAAAATATTACATTGTTATAATACAGACCCGAATGTCTTCAATGCGGCAGAAAGTTTTATGGAAATCTGCGACTGGATACCCGCAGTGCTAACAGGAGAAACCAAACCAAAAAAAATAAAAAGAAGCATCTGTGCAGCCGGACATAAAGCTATGTATAACGATGAGTGGGGCGGTTTGCCCGACACGGAATTTCTATCCTCCCTATCCCCCGCGCTCGTGCCTCTTCGAGACAGATTATATGAAAAAGCATTCGCGTCAGACCAATTAGCCGGGAAACTATCCAACGCTTGGGCGGCAGAGTTGGGTTTAAAGCCTGGAATCGCAATCGCGGTAGGAGCTTTCGATGCGCACATGGGAGCTGTGGGAGCCGGGATAAAGCCTAACACTCTGGTAAAAATACTCGGCACCAGTACCTGTGATATCATGGTCGCACCTAATGATAAAAAACTTTCCGATATACCAGGTGTATGCGGAATAGTAGATGGTTCTGTATTGTCGGATTATTTCGGAATCGAAGCGGGGCAATCCGCTGTGGGAGATATTTTTTTATGGTTTGTAAACAATCTGGTACCGGAAAAATACGGAAAGTCGGTCGATGAAAAATTTAAAAATCTCAGCATAGAAGCAAAAGAGCAGAAACCGGGAGAACATGGACTCCTTGCTCTCGATTGGAATAACGGTAACCGCACTATACTTGTGGATGTTCGCCTCAGCGGACTTCTGCTCGGTCAAACATTACATACAGAACCGCATGAAATCTATAGGGCTTTAATCGAAGCAACCGCATTCGGCGCCTTAACAATTATAAATCGAATCGAAGAATACGGAGTATCCGTAAAGGAAATCGTAAACTGCGGCGGGCTTGCGGTTAAAAACCCTTTTTTAATGCAGATATACGCGGATATCACAAACCGTCCGATGAAAGTTTCGAAGAGCGAACAGACTCCGGCACTGGGAGCGGCAATATTCGGCGCCATAGCCGCGGGAAAAGAGGTAAGCGGTTTTTCAAATATCAGAGAAGCTCAAAACGCGATAACCGGAATTAAAGAGACCTTTGAACCGAATCCTTCCAATCACTTGGTATATAAAAAATTATATGCGTTATATAAACAATTACACGACGCGTTCGGAACGAAAACTCACTCGGGAAAAATGCACAATGTCATGAAAGATTTGCTCGTAATACGTGACGAACAAAGGAAGGGGGAATAATGCTTTCGGATTTAAAAGAAAGAGTATTTATCTCAAATCTGGATTTAGTAAGATATAAACTTGTTACATTGACCTGGGGGAACGTCAGCGGGATCGATCGTGAACAGGGATTAGTCGTAATTAAACCGAGCGGGATACCTTACGACGGAATGCAGGTTACCGACATGGTTGTCGTCGATCTCGAAGGTAAGATTGATGAAGGTGTTCATACCCCTTCATCAGACACTTCCACCCACTTAAAACTATATAAAGCATTCACCGACGTCGGCGGGATAGCCCATACGCACAGCAAGTACGCTACCATGTTCGCGCAAGCGCAAAAAGAAATTCCCTGCCTCGGTACGACACATGCGGACAGCTTTAACGGAGCTATACCCCTTACCCGATTTTTATCGAAAGAAGAAGTCGAACAGGGATACGAAGAAAATACGGCAAGAGTAATTATCGAACGCCTTAAAGGTATGAAACCCCTGGAAATGCCTGCCGTCCTGGTCAGGGGGCATGGACCCTTCTCCTTCGGAAAAACACCCCGGGAAGCGGCGGAAAAGAGTCATATTCTGGAGAGTATCGCGGAAATGGCTTTCGGAACTCTTCAGCTTAATCCTAAATGCGAAAATTTACCAGAGTACATTTTAAAAAAACATTATAACAGAAAACATGGTCCGGATGCCTATTACGGACAAAAAAATAAGGAGAAATAAAATGGAAAATATGCCAACAATTAATCTTGGTATTATTGCAGTAAGCAGAGACTGCTTCCCTATCGAGTTATCCCGAAAAAGAAGAAAAGCGGTCATGAGTAAATGCAAAACTAAAAAAATCTCTCTTACAGAGATTGAAACGATAATAGAAAACGAAAAAGATGTGCTGAGGGCACTTAAAGAAATTCAAAAGAAAAATATCAACGCTCTTGTTATCTATCTCGGGAATTTTGGCCCGGAAGGCCCGACAACCATGCTAGCACAAAAATTCGGCCTTCCCGTTATGTTTGCCGCCGCAGCGGAAGAATCAGGGAAACATCTTATTAACGGTAGAGGTGACGCTTACTGTGGTTTGTTGAGCACTTCTTATAACTCGGGATTACGGGGCTTGAAACCATACATACCGGAATATCCCGTGGGTACCGCCAACGAAATACCCGATATGATCAAAGATTTCATTCCAGTCGCAAGAATACTCATAGCCCTAAAAAAACTTAAAATATTCTCCTTTGGACCCCGACCGTTTGATTTTGTTACATGCAACGCACCTATCAAACCTCTCTATGACATCGGTGTAGAAGTTATGGAAAATAGCGAATTAGATTTGTACGACATATATAATTCCGCAAAAGGCAATGTGGCAATAAAAAAAGTCGCGTCCGACATGGCGAAAGAATTGGGAAAAGGTAATACTTATCCCGATCTTCTGAACAAACTCGCTCAGTACGAAGTCGCTTTAACAAAATTCATGGAAGATAATTTAGGCGCTTCGGAATATGGAATATTCGCCAATAAATGCTGGCCATCTTTTGAAAAATATTTTGGGTTCGTCCCCTGTTATGTAAATTCGCGTCTCGCAACGCGCGGAATACCAGTATCCTGCGAAACCGATATATACGGAACATTAAGTGAATATATAGCAGCATGCGCAACAGAACTTCCCCCCACCATTCTCGACATAAACAACACCGTTCCAACTGATATGTACAAAAAAGCAAAGAGCAAAGTCGGCAAATACAAAGAGAATGACCTTTTTATGGGTTTCCACTGCGGTAATACATCTTCCACATGTCTTGTCGGCGGGGCGATAAAATTCCAGTTAATTATGAACCGTTTAATGGAACCGGACAAAAAAGAACCGGATATAACGAGAGGTACTCTTGAAGGACAAATCAAACCCGGAGATATTACAATTTTCCGTCTGCAGTCAACAGCCGACACAATACTTCGTTCGTATGTCGCAGAAGGCGAAGTTCTTGATATTCCCCCCAAATCTTTTGGTAGTATTGGTGTATTTGCAATAAAAGAGATGGGAAGATTCTACCGTCATGTTCTTATAGGCAAAAAATTTCCGCACCATACCGGTGTCGCTTTCAAACATGCCGGTAAAGCACTATTTGCCGCCATGAAAGTTCTGGGAGTCCAGGACGTTTCTTTCAACCAGCCAGAGGGAATGCTTTACCCCGATGAAAACCCATTTTAATTAATGAGATTTTAAATCTTTAGGACGTTAGGCTGAACCAACGAACTCACGATCCAACCAATAAACTATATTGTCGAGTATCGAGCTTTAATCCCAAACACACGAAGTTTATTCTTCTTCTCTAAAACTATTACAGAAAGATAAGAATTCGTTAAGTTCGCCAACAAGACCAGCTATATTTTCTGTTACCTTAGCTTCTTCCTCTCTACGAAAATCGTGACTATGAACTTCTAATTTCTTTTTAAAGATACAACCTATAACAATTGAAGAAGAGGTAGGAATAACCGCAAAATACTCTATAGCTCGAACCTCTGCACCAAGATTTTTAAAATTATTCTCGCAAGCCGCAATATATCCTTCATTCCCATATGCCATAATCGGCTCGACTACAGTTCTATTGCTTACAGGGTCATCCTCCATATATGCTTTGATTATATCTATGGGTTTTTTATCAGCAGGAAGATCATGTAAAAAAACACTGATATGAGTGCCTGTTCCCTTTTTTCCGTAAAAAATGGCACAGTTGTCTGTTGGCGGAGGGTGCGGCTCCCAGCTTGAATGTAGAGGAGAGAATGAGAATTGAGAAAACTGGGTTATAACCCATCTACCATTAATCTGCTCGAAATGCTGCGGTCGCAAACAACCTAAGAAACTTACCAATATTATGATAGTAATGAAACCCATAACTTTTCTATAATTTTTCATATCTTAATATTTTACCCCCTTATTAATATATATAGAAAAACGTAAATGTATGTCAAGAGGAAAATAATTAAAATCAGGACCATGCCACCTAATCCATTAGAATTGATCAGGTGGTAAATCACTTGAAGTTCTTTCTTTGCAACAGGGATGAGTTGGAAAAAATGGGTAAGAGAGCACGGAAGTATTTCGAGGAACATTATACTATTAAGCATTCCATAGAAGAATATGTGAAGATGTTAAAAGAGGTGTAGTTATATTAACTATCCTTATTTAAGTTTTTGAGATTGCGTTTTTCTGCAACGACCCTGATCTGATAACTATTTCTAAATATAGCGTATATTCTTGAGGCAAGATGGAATATATTTCTGCCAAAGAGTTTTCTTATTGTTTTGTATCCCGGAGGCCACCTATATCTTATGGTGTCAACCTTTACGATATTATACCCCGCCAGTTTAAATAAGTTCCCAAGGGTAAGTGGATTCCAGGTATATAAATGTTGATTGATATCGTTTTCTCTAAAGTCCTCACCGGGAGTCTGGTGAGGAACTACAAATATTAATTTTCCTCCAACCTTGATTTTTCTTTTTAATAGGCTTAGTCTTTCAAATGGACATAATACATGTTCCAATACATGGTTTGAAATTACAACATTCGCAAAATTATCGGGAACTTCCTCTATACTGGAGTAAACTTCAATATTGTTTCTTGTTGCAGTTTCTTGTGCTGTTTTATTGGGATCTATTCCGATTTTTTTATTGCATGATAAATTCTTTAATATATAACCTCCACCGCATCCAAAATCGATCACATTATCCGTAGGTTTTATATAATCTTTGAACTTAAAGAGCCCTGCTTCTCCCTCGAACTCTCCAATTTCCTTTTGCCGATCAAAGTAATCTTTGTTATAATATCTCATACTATACTATATCAATATATTAACATTAAGTCAAGATTTTATAACATTGCCACCCAATAAGTAGAATGCATGTTAGCTGACATTTTTGCTTTTTTCTCTGTGTATCTCTGTGCTCTCCTATGATATGTTTATATATATAATTAATTATTTATCTCTTGACTTGGTAGAAATAGTTGCCAGATTAGGGGTTGACCGGTAGGCCCCTTCGGGAGCACGATTGTTCATGTGTAATGCGGCTTAGCCCGCGGCTCAGAGAGTAGTGCTTGCTCCTGATCTGGTAGCATTCGGAAAAACCCTTGCAGTTCTACCTGCGGATATAAAGGGAGACAGAATGTCCAGGCTGGCAGCAAGTTAGCTTCGAAGGAAAAATATTTAAAAAAGGAGGGTTATAATGGTTAATGAGAAAACCTTGTTAGTTGGAGTCGATGCCGGGGAAAAGGTCTATGATGTAGTTATTTTACACCCTGGTTTGGATTACAGGAGTAATTTTACTGTAGGAGTCAAAAGAGCCAACAGGGATGAAATCGCAAAAAGAATATGTAAATCAGCAGAAAAAATCGCTTCAACAGACGTTCGCGTTACAATAGAGTCTTCTACTTCAGCATCCCATATTCTTAGCAAGCATCTTGCTAATTATGTTTGGCCAAAAGGCTTAAATGTTAAGACTAACCTAATATCATCTGTAACCCCCAGAAAGTTAGCAGAGGCACAGTTGATAGATACGAAGACCGATGGAGTTGATAGCTACCTCACAGCGCAATGTGGAGAATATGAACATTTACCAAAAATAAAGAGAACTAATGAGAGGTTAAAGTCTCTTTCTTCCGCGTATGAGTTTCTTTCTAAACAATCTGCCTCTCTTAAAATGCGTATAAGGAGTCTTTTACTTCAGCTTAATCCTTCTCTAACAGCCGAGTTTAAAAGCGCGCATAAAGGCAATTTTTCACTTATAGTGGCTTCTTCGTATGAGTCTTATATTAAAGATGGAAAGTTAACGGATCAAGAATTAGAAAGAATTCTTAAAGAAGAAAGCTTTAATATGGGAAAAAGTAGAAGAAAAAAATTTCTTGAGATAGTAAACGAAGAAACAATGAAAGATAGTCTTTATCTTATCAATATAATCAGGGAACATCGTACACTCCTTTCGATGGTAGAGAAACAACTTAATCCACTTAAAGAAGTAATAAAAAAAGCAGGAATGAAATCTCCTACGGTTAAGCTTCTTACAAGTATATCTGGTATAGCAGAATTCACAGCCTCGATGTTCGTAGGGCTGGTTCAGGATATAGAGCGTTTTCCAAGCTCAAAGGAATTTATAGGGTATATTGGAACCTATCCGGTAAAGATAGAAAGTGGGAAATTAAAAGGAAAATCAAAAATGTCTAAAAAAGGTATTAAAATTTTAAAGAGATTACTTTATACCTCTGCGATGGCTGCAATAAATAGTAATAAATATATTGAAAAAATAGCAAATAAGGCTGTATCTCGTGGAAAAACAGATATGCAAGCAATAGGTATTGTAATGACTTACCTGGCAAAATGGATATATGGGGTTTGGAAGAGCGGCGAAGCTTGGAGACAAGGAAAAGAGGAACGGGAAATGGGTAATAGCCGCAAAATAATACCGCGGGCAAGTTGACCCTAAAACCCGCCCCTCAATAGTAACATATCTGAAAATGGAGGATTAGGCAAGAGGTATAATGAGAAAATCAGGATGAGACCTTGACAAATAACATAAACCCTCTGTGGTAAAATTATTCTTTTTTTTGTGTCTTAGTGCCTTTGTGGCTATTTATAAAATATTGAAACAAATAACCATCCTTCACGTCTAACTTGATAAATAAAGGGAGGTTAAAAATGAAATTAACAAATAAAAGATTCGGAAAATTTAGAGCAGAGTACCAGATAGCGAACGAGTTAAAGTAGAGATCCTGCGGATCAGTTAAATTGTAGAATGGTCAAGTAGTAAAATAGTAAAAAAAAGAAAAAAAGAATAAAATAGGCGGGTTTCCCCGCCTATTTTTTATTTGATTATATGTTTATTTTATCAACAACACTTTTTCTTTTTCGTCTATATTATTCGATGATAAGCTTATAAAATATGTACCATTCACAAGGTTATTCATATCGATGTTTAAATCGTAAGAGCCCGGGCTGTTTCCGATGGTTCTTTCATGCAATAGTCTTCCTGCTGCGTTGAAAAGTTTGAGTGTGACAGGTGTTTGTACCGATTGTATGAATGAAATTTTGCAGACCCCTTGGGTTATTGGGGATGCTTTCAGGTCAAATTTGCCGTTTTCCGCGGTTATGTCATCATTTTCTTCAATGCCTGCTGCCGGATAGAGATTTCCCCAGATGCGCATGGTATTCGCGGGATTACCGTTTATTGAATCTACCCAATCGGGAAAAGCAATTAGTATTTGATTGTCCGGGCCGCTTGCAGCCGTAGGATGTGGTTGGTATTGATCTATGCTGAAAGGTGAAAGGGTGGATATGGCTGATACCGTACCGGATGTATTCACTGTTGCTCCGAGAATATTCCCGGGCGATTCGCCTGGATAATTTTCACACCCAATAAGGTAATCTGTACCGTCGAAGACAATAAAGGGATATTGCTGAGTACCTGAATATGTGACAATAGGAATTCCGGAAGCGTCAAGAATAGTGCCGGCTTGGCTAATCCTCGCACCGTATATATCGGACGCGTTGCTGTTTCGTTTGTCAAACCATACTACTAGGTAATTTGTGCCGTCAAAATCGACTACAGGAAACCACTGTCCGTTTTCGGCTGTTGAAATCGCAAGACTGCTTGCGTCAATGGGGTTTCCGGATTGGTTTACTCTTACACCGTATATATCCTCATTCCAGGTACCTGAACCGTAATCTCCCCAGACTACGAGATAATTTGTGCCGTCAAAAGCTACCGAGGGATTTCTCTGCCAGTTGGCATCAGCAGCTATTGCGATTCCGTAAGGGCTAACGACATTACCGTTTCGCTGGACAAGTGTGCCGTAAATATCGTCAACGCTTGGTCCACCGCGTTCATCCGCCCATACAACGAGAAAGTTCGTGCCGTCAAAAGCAACGGAAGGAAATCGCTGCCTACCTGTCGCGGTGGAAATGGCGATTCCTGGCGGATCGAGAACATTTCCGGATGTACTAACACGTGCACCGAAAATATCGTATCCTGAACCGCTTCGGTTATCCTGCCATACAACTAAATAAATCGAGTCGTTATCGAAAGCAACAGCAGGATATTCCTGACTTCCGGAAACCGTGGAAATCGGAATCGCGTCCGCGTCAAGTTCGTTTCCGGAGGGATCTATACGCATTCCGTAAATGTCGAAGGGTGGTCCGCCACCTCTGTCTTCCTGCCAGACTACAAGATAATTTATACCATCGAACGCGACCGCCGGTTTACCCTGCGCTTGGGCGGAAGCTGAAATCAGAATACCGGATGGGTCCGTTACCGTGCCTGATGCGCTTATACGTGAACCGTAAATATCGTTATAGTTCCCATTTCGGCTATCTCTCCATACCACCAGCCATTGACCGTTGTAGGAGATTACTGCAGGTGTTATTTGTGTTACATCAATATTAGAAATAGGAATACCAGATGGTTCCTGTACCACTCCTGATTGATTTACCCTGGCTCCGAATATGTCGTAATTTGAGCCGTCTCGATGGTCATACCACGCCACGAGATAGTTTGTGCCGTCAAAACTTACGGAAGGCATGGACTGATCATTTCCTGCGGTTGATATTGCGATTCCTGTAGGATTAAGAACCGTTCCACTTGTATTGAGGAGTGTACCGTAAATATCGTAGTCGGAGCCTGTACGATTATCATACCAGACAACAAAATAATTAGTCCCGTCGAAGTCAATGGAAGGGTATTGTTGGTCATTAGCAGCAGTCGAAATCTGAATTCCTGCGGGATCAAGAACAACGCCGTTTTGGGCTACACGTGAAGCATATATATCGAATGTGTCATTACGCTGGTCCTGCCATACTACCATGTAGTTTGTGCCGTCAAAAGATACGTCTGGGAAATATTGAGAATTGGAGGCAATCGAGATGGCAATTCCTGCGGGATTTAGTACATTACCGTTTGGAGCAACTCTCGTACAGTAAATATCCATCATTCCGCTTCTGCTGTCGTACCAGACCACAAGATAATTAGTTCCATCAAATGCAACTGCCGGGCTTTGTTGATGGCTTGTTGCGTCACTTATTATAAATGGCTCAGCATCAAGAAGAATTCCTTGTTTAGAAACTCTTGCGCCATAAATATCATATGGTCCGGTTGTCTCCTTATAATGCCATACGACGAGGTAATTTGTGCCGTCGAAAGCGATATCCGGGTAAGGATCATCGTTGCCGCAGTGTGCAATTAAGATACCGGCGGGATCGAGAAGACTGCCGTCTTCGTCGACTCGAGCTCCGTAGATATCATACGAAGTGCCAGCACGCCTATCGTACCAGACAATAAACGCGGTAGTATCATCAGTGGCAATACGAGGCGAGGCCTGGTCACTCGCGGCCGGAACATATACGACATTCGTATCGATCAGAAATTCGCCTGCCCTGAGTCCTCTTGATTGCGCGTATAAGTTTGCCGTTATGAAAAAAGTGAATAAAAAAACAATAACAACAATTGATTTTTTGCCCATTAAAACCTCCTTTTATTTTTAAACTCAATTTATAAAGATAATATTATTGTACTGCTATTTGGTTGTTAGTCAAGAGTTTTGTTAGTCATGAGTCGTGCGTCAATTTTAGGATTAGTAGATAAGTAGGAAGGTGAGTGAGGATTCAAGAAAACAACCTAATAATTCAAAGCAGAATATAGAATAGTGCGGGAAATAAAGTAAAATCCAGAATTAAGAAATAAATAAGAAAAAGACGGGTTTCCCCGCCTTTTTATTTGTATTATGTCTGTATTTATTTAATCAACACCATTTTTTGTTTTTCACTAATATTATCTGATGACACACTTATAAAATATACACCATTGGTAAGATTGGCCATATCGATGTTTAAATCATAAGTGCCCTGTCTGTCTCCTACAATTCTTTCATCCAACATTATTCCGGCAATATTAAAAATCTTAACAGTAACCGATGCTGAAGCTGAATTGACGAACGAAATATTGCAGATTCCCTGGCTTATTGGGGATACATTAAGGTCAAATTTGCCATTTTCCGCGGTTATATCATCGTTTTCTTCAATACCCGCGGCGGGATAGAGATTACCCCATATCCGCATGGCATTCGCGGGATTACCGTTTATGGAGTCTACCCAGTCGGGGAAGACAATTAGTACTTGTTCGTTTGGGCCACTTGCGGCAGAAGGATATGGTTGGTATTGGTCTATGCTGAAAGGTGAAATGGTGGATATGTCTGATACCGTACCGGATGTATTCACTGTTGCTCCGAGAATATTCCCGGGCGATTCGTCTTGATAATTTTCACACCCGACAAGATAATCTATACCATTAAAGGCAATAAAGGGTTTTTCTTGAGTACCTGTAAACACGATGATGGGAGTTCCGGAAGCATCAAGAATGGTTCCGGCAGGGTTAACCCTCGTACCGTATATATCAGATGCGTTGCTGGTTCGTCTATCAAACCATACTACAAGGTAGTTTGTACCATCGAATGCGACTACCGGACGATACTGTCCTTTTGTTGCTGTTGAAATTGCAATGCTACTTCCGTCGACCGGTATCCCGGATTGATTTACTCTTACTCCGTATATATCCTCCTCAAAAGGACCGGACCCGAAATCATCCCAAACTACAAGATAATTCGTTCCGTCGAAGGCAACCGAAGGATTATCCTGCCAGTTGGCATCATCGGCTATTACGTTTCCGGAAGGGCTTACAACGTTACCGTCTGGCTCTACGAGTGTACCGTAAATGTCGTCGGTACTTGAACCACCGCGTTCATCTCCCCATACGACAAGAAAATTTGTTCCGTCAAAGGCAACGGATGGAAATCTCTGTCTGCCCGTAGCGGTGGAAATGGCAATTCCGGGCGGATCGAGAACATTTCCGGATGTGGTAACACGGGCGCCATAAATATCGTATCCTGAACCGCTACGGTCATCCTGCCATACTACCAGATAAATCGAATCATTATCGAAAGCAACTGCAGGATATTCCTGGCTTCCGGAAACCGTGGAAATTGGAATTGGGTCTGTATCGAGGTAATAGCCTCCCGGGGTTATACGCATGCCGTAAATATCGAAGGGTGGTCCGCCCCCTCTATCTTCCTGCCAGACTACAAGATAATTCGTTCCGTCGAACGCGACTGCCGGTTTACCCTGCGCCCCTGCTGAAGATGCAATCAAGATTCCGGATGGATCGGTTACCGTGCCTGATGGATTTATACGAGAACCGTATATATCGGCATAGTTACCGTTTCGGTTATCTTTCCATACTACCAGCCATTGACCGCTGTAAGATATTACTGCAGGTGATGTTTGTTGTGCATCTATATTGGAGATATGGATACCCGATGGGTCCTGAACAACTCCTGAATGATTTACTCTGGCTCCGAATATGTCGTTATTAGAACCATCTCGCCTATCATACCATATTATTATAAAATCTGTACCGCCAAAACTCACGGAAGGCAGTCTCTGAGCGTCTGCGGCGGTTGATATTGGGATCCCTGACGTATTAAGAACCGATCCGTCTGTGCCGAGAAGTGTGCCGTAAATATCGTAACCGGTTCCTGCGCGGTTATCAAACCAGGCGACAAAATAATTTGTACCGTCGAAATCGATAGAAGGGTAGTGTTGTTCGTCGGTAGCTCCGGAAATTTTAATACCTGAAGGGTCAAGGACAATGCCGTTCTGGTCTACCCGGGAACCATATATGTCGAAGGTATCGCTTCTTTCATCCTGCCATACTACCATGTAATTGGTACCATCAAAAGATATATCGGGGAAATACTGGTTCTCGGCGGCTGTTGAGATGGCAATTCCCGAGGAATTGAGTACAGTACCATCTTGAGCAACTCTGGTGCCATAGATATCATACGTCCCCCCTCTGCTGTCATACCAAACGACGAGATAATTTGTGCCATCGAAGGCGACTTGCGGGGACATCTGAGCCCCGGTCGCTTCGCTGATTGCAAACGGTTCGGTATCAAGGATAATTCCTTGTTTAGAAACTCTTGTTCCGTAAATATCATACGTTGAAGATCCTGAAGCTCTATAGCCCCAAACTACAAGATAGTTAGTTCCGTCGAATCCAATCGAAGGGTAAGGATCAAAACTGTTACCACGGGCAATTAAAATGCCTGCCGGATCAAGAAGATTGCCGTCTTTGTCGACTCGAGCTCCGTAGATATCGTACGTGGTTCCGTTACGCCTATCGTACCAGACGATAAATGCGGTAGTATCATCAGTGGCAATACGAGGCGAGGACTGGTCACTCGCGGCCGGAACATA
>Ga0307421_1001003_pt1 | contig 17787 bp, 19 predicted proteins | sample SalMarWE160270MG_FD_202163 | JGI IMG/M metagenome (GOLD analysis project Ga0307421, IMG submission 202163) | Salt marsh sediment microbial communities from the Plum Island Ecosystem LTER, Massachusetts, United States - WE1602-70 | ecosystem: Environmental > Aquatic > Marine > Intertidal zone >...
TCCTCATGGTGAGCACTATCGACTATTTCAGCTTTGAAGGGCTCGGATTGTTCAAACGAAGACATTTCAACTCGCTGGTGGCACTGATATTGCTTTTTATCGTTGTCGCCTATAAGCCGGCCCTGATACTGTTTCTGTTCTCCGCCATCTACGTTGTTTCAGGGCCTGCAATGATGCTCTACCACCTTGTTCACAGGTCCAGGAAGGCGGCTCCTTCTTTGGCCGATTCCTCTCTGGAAAACGGAGAAGACGCTTTAACCAATAAATTATAGAAATTTCTGGGTGGTTGACCGCAGGATTTCATCCCGTGGGTGTGCATTGTTTTAGATTTGGGGTTTTCCGGCCTGCGTTTGCGAATACATAAAGAACATGCTATGAGAATTACGGGCGGTAGGAACAAGGGCTATCGGTTGGCACAAATGAAGGGATACCATATCCGTCCTACCTCGGATATGGTAAGGAGCTCCATCTTTAATATCTTGGGCCAGGCGATGAACGGTTGCATAACCCTGGATCTCTTTGCAGGTACGGGGAGCTTGGGGATCGAATCCATTTCGAGAGGCTCGGAAAAGGCTGTTTTCATCGATAGGTCAGCAAAAGCACTCGCGCTCATAAAAAAGAACCTGTCTATTTGTGGCTATAAGGAGCTGGCGATAATTGCCAGAGAGGAACTGCCTGATGGTTTGGCACGCATTCATGATCTCGGCTGCGATCTATTCGATTTGGTATTCATTGATCCTCCCTATGGAAAGGGCTACATTAGACCAACGCTTTCCAGGCTCGTGGATGAAGAGCTATTGTCAAGGGAAGGCAGGGTAGTTGTGGAATCATCGGGCGGCATTGACGATGAGCTCCCCCAAAAGGTAGGCGATCTTGCGCTGAATCTCGAAAGGGCATATGGGTCAACAGTAATAGGGGTATATCTCTAACAGAAGGATGCCTACTATGGGGAAAATGGCAATCTATCCTGGTTCCTTTGATCCTATTACCAATGGCCATATCAGTATCTTGAGGAGGACGCTCACCATATTTGATTCCGTCACCGTTGCCGTTGCCGAAAATCTTACGAAAAACACCCTTTTCTCTCTGGAGGAAAGGATAGAAATGATCCGCGAATCGGTTAAAAAGGACCGGAAGGTTTACATTGAATCCTTTCGGGGTTTGCTCGTTGATTACGTGGAGAGCAAAAACACTAATGTAATTATACGGGGAATGAGGGCGCTGTCGGACTTCGAATATGAATTCCAGATGTCCCTGATGAACAGAAAACTGAACAAGAATATCCAAACGATCTTTATGATGACCGACTATAAATGGTTTTACACGAGTTCTACCATCATAAAGGAAGCTTCAAGCTATGGAGGGACGATCAGGGGGCTTGTCCCTGAAATCGTCTGCCAGAAACTAAAGGAAAGGTTTGGCTACCAATAGAGAATCAGGAATCGAGGAAGGAGCGGTCATGGCCTTAACGAAAGAGAAGATCATCGATAGCGTGTACAACCAGGTGGGGCTCAGCAAGAATCAGTCCAGAAGGGTTATTGAGACCCTTTTAGAGATAATCAAGCAGACCTTAGAGAAAGGCGACAGTCTCCTGGTCAGCGGTTTTGGCAAGTTCGTTGTAAAACGAAAGGCCGCAAGAAGAGGAAGAAACCCTCAAACCAAAAAAGACTTAAAGCTCAGAGCCCGTAAGGTTGTGGTGTTCAGAACCTCCGGAGTTCTTCGGAAAAAGATCAATCAAAAGGCTAAAGAGCCACGATAAATGTTTGAGAAAATCCAAGGTATTCCAAGTCCTCGACTACCTGGTTAATCTCATTTAGATCTTCACAGAGAAACACCCTTACTCGATAGAAAATGGTCCCATTCCCCGGAACATATGTTGTTATGGTGACATGATCAAATAAAACTCTGAGCCGCTCTGCCAGCCGCATCGCATTCTCCTCAGCCTCAAAAGCTCCCACCTGAACGGTATACTTCCCCTTCCTAAAATTCCTCGCTTCCACGAGAGTTTTGTATGTTCCGCCCATCTTAATTGTTCCAACCTTCCGCGACAAGGCTATTATTCGTACCTTGGTGGTGCCTGGGCCAATCAACCCTATATCCTTTGCTGCGGCGAAGGATAGATCTATAATCCTTCCCTTAACAAAAGGACCTCTATCATTGACCCTTACCACGACCTCCTTGCCGTTTGATAAGCTGAGTACCTTTACGTGGGTTCCAAACGGAAGCGTTTTATGAGCAGCCGTTTTCTCGTGCATATCGTAGATTTCACCATTGGCAGTGTTCCTTCCATGAAACTCCCCTCCATACCATGAGGCGATACCTTCCTCGACATATCCCACTTCGCCCGGAAGACAATAGTAGGCAACTCCATCTATGATAGATGGTCCCTGGAGCCTGCTATCCTGTGTCTCCGGCAATACCATAGTCGGCCTCTTGTGATCACTCACAAGAGTTCCTCTCTCGCTCACGGCACAGCCAAATAACGCCGGAAAAAGGAAAAGAAAGATGGAAAGGAATATGGGCAGGTGGTGCCTCTTTCCATGGTGGGCTTCCAAGGGCTTTGGGTGGAGAGTGCCCTCCTTTAGAAGGCTGTTGAAATTACGGAAAACCCCAGCGATGGAAACAGCAACATGCGTGCTTCTCCTCATATTCCCGTACTCCCATTCTCCAGGACTTAGTCTATGCGCTCAGTAGCTCTCTGGCAAGGATAACTAAGATCTTCGTCCTTACTCCTGCGGGATTCAGCGGTTCTTCCACTCAGGGCTCCTCTTCTCCAGAAACGCCTTGAGCCCTTCTTGAGCATCTGCCGTTTGCATCAATTCATTGAGATATATATCCTCAATTGCCTTGAGAGATGGCTCAAGGTCATCCATGAGTCCGGCCTTAACCGTCTTCTTGGTGATCCTCAACACCTCGGCGCTCAGCGATAGATACGGCCTAAGGAAATCCTGCGTTTCACGAGCCAGCTCTCCCTTTGCGACTACCTTGTTGATAAGACCCATGCTATGCGCCTCCTGAGCGGATATGATGCGCCCTGATAGAATCAAATCCATTGCTGCCTTTCTCCCAATAATCCGCGGCATTATCTGGGCAGCAATGGGCGGAAGAACGCCCACCTGGATCTCCGGCTGGCCGAATTTTGCGCTTTCATCTGCGATCACCAGATCGCAGAAGATCGCCAGCTCGCATCCGCCACCAAGGCATGACCCATACACAGAGGACACTGTCACCGCCCCTAATCTATCCATCAATCGAAACATGCCATGGAAGCTCTCGATCATCTTCGGTGCAAGATCTCCTGTATGTTCTCCCACATCCACACCCGCTGAAAAGCACTTTCCATCTGCATCAAAAAGAACGACCTTAAGGCCCCTGTTCTCTAGCCAATCCTCGAGCGTATCATTGATTTCGTCCATCATTTCGATATTGAGAACATTCACCGGCGGCCTCTTCAGTGTAATCGTTCCGAGACCTCCTTCAAGGCAAACATTAATGTGTTTCATGCCCTTCTCCTTCCTGAACGCCTATTATTTTAAAAAGTGCAGCGGTTTACTGTTCCTTCTTTGCACGAGAGACTCCTCGCCTCTTTGTCTTAGATAACCTTTATCTTTATACTTAAAATCCCATGCCAGATCAACCGTATATTTACAGGTCCATCCGAAATCAAAATGTTGCTTTGTTTGCAGATGAAAAAATCCAGGGGTTCCCCCCCGGATTTTTTCATCTCTCTTTTTTCCTTTTAGCGTCTCGTCTTATTTTTGTGGCTTACCGAGAACTGCCTCAAACATTTCCTCATCAAAGGGGTGGCCTTGTGCGATCATCTGCCTCATCTTGATGATATCAACATCCGTGGTCCCGGTTATTCTCTTGGTATTAAAGGCGCTCATACCCATATCAAACTCACCGTAAGCCGACGCATTTGCCGCCCACCACATGATGGCTTCCGCCTTGGTTCTCTCCCACGCAACCTTCTTTGTTGCCCGAATCATTTGATAGGACATGGCAACCTGTTGCGGAAAGAGGTTGGCAAAGGTCCATGCTACATCCATGCATGCCTTATCCAGGAGCGAACGATCTCTCGGCAGCTCTTTGAGCATAGCCTTGGCCTCTTTCGCTTCCTCTCCGCCCTTGAATTCGCCGTAAACAATCTCGCCATCCTCAACCCACTTATCGGTTATAACCGCAGGATTTCGAATGAACTTACCGTCCTTCTTGAGCACCGGAACAATCTTATGCACATAGTTCTTCCGCATCATCTTGTAAGCGCTCCATTGCTCACAGGAAACCGCATTCCACATAGCATCCTGCATGGTCATCTCAATGGGCTTGAACTGGCAGGCTCCGCCCATGGCAGTGGAGCCGTGCAGAGGCCCAACCTGGCCGAAGGTAGCACAGTCTGACGCTATAGTAAGGTCACAGACACCGCCGATTTCCTCACCACCACCGATACTCATGCCGTTGCAGCAGCGGATAAAGGGTTTAGTCGAAGTCCAGACCGCGTCAAATGCCCTCCAGTATATGGACATATATTCCTGGCAATCCAAGGGTCGCATAACATAGTATTCACTATACTCCGGCACATTTCCTCCGGTACAAAACGCCCGTGCGCCTGCTCCGGTCAAGATCACACAAACAACGCTGGGATCATGTGAGCCTTTGTCGAAGGCGGCGGCAGTGGCATGGAGCATCTCACCGGTATAGGAATTGTACTGTTTTTCATTGTCAAGCGTGACCCATGCAACATAGAGATCAGGAACCTGATTGCCCTGAGGGTCCAAAAGGGGTCTCTTCTCATAGAGCACTCTAGGCGGCTCTGTTTTGTGAAGATATTTTTCATCGTACATCTGGTGATCAACTTTTTGGTCCTTTGGCGCTCTTGGTATCCAATCTAATGCCATAATCTTCCTCCTTTGTTATGGTTATGTGTTAGTATTGCTTAGACTTAAAAATCGGGCTCCAGCACTATCCTCTTCATAGGCGGCACCTTGTGGGCCTCTGCAAAGGTTTCAGCTATTGTGCTCATGGGGCGAGTTTCCACAAATTCCTCCATGTTTATCTTCCCATTCAAGGCCATATCCAAGACAATCGGATAGTATTCAGGGAGGCATCCCCATGTACCGATAATGTCGGCATCAAAGGCCATGAGGCGACCGATTGCATATTCCGTCTTGGCAAGTCCAAATCCCACGACGATCAGTTTGCCGACAAAGCCCAGCAATGTCAATGCGATCTCTTGCCCGGTCTTGGTACCTGTTACCTCGAATATCTTCCAACCGGTGTTTGGGAGCCCTTTTTCCTTGCAGTAACTCCTAAACTCTGTGGAGATTGCTCTTGCATCCTTGTCAGTTGAGTTAATGCAGAAATCGGTGCCGAATTTAAGTGCCCTTTCCAATTTTTCCTTGTTGCGGGCAATCCCAATGACGGTCTTTGCGCCCAGGGCCTTGGTTATCTGTCCTACGTACTGACCCACACCGCCTGTAATACCTATCACCACCACGTTATCCCCCGGCTTGAGATCAGCCCGCACAGCAGCCTGGTATGGTGTGGTCGCAGCATCAGCTATAACGGCAAAATGGGAAAGTGGAATACCTGCCCTATCTTTGACTTCGCATAGATCAATACTCGGAACAGGAATGTGACTTGAAAAACCGCCATAGAGCCCGAGGCTGTTGCCCGGCATTTTCTGGTCAAGGCATCTATTGCCCCGGCCTGTTTTGCACAGGATGCACTTCCTGCATGGCATAACAGCCGGTATGATGACTTCTTTCCCAATCCATTTTTCATCCCCAGCCACGACAGTCCCCGATATTTCATGTCCTAGTGTTAGAGGTGGTTTTGAAACAGTGGGGACTCCATCATAGAAATACCCTAAGTCTGTATGACATACACCACAACCCGCAACTTCCACAAGCACATCACCTGGCGCCAGTTCGGGTACCGGTATTTCTTTCTTTTCAAGCTTGCCTTGCGTAACCTCCCCTGTTTCCTTATCCCTTGCTGTTGGTTGAACCATTTGCCATGTTTGTATCTTGTCTGGTATTCCTGCCATATTCTTCCTCCTTACTTATTTGGTTTGTTGACTCTGTTTGGTCTTTTGATTTTGTTGACTCTACGCTCTATGAAATCAAAAACCTCAATAAACTGTCAGATCATCCCATATCCACCGTCAGCACAAAGAAGTTGTCCTGTTATATAACTACTTTCATCAGATCCTAAAAAAATAAATGCCGGTGATATATCGTCTGGCTCAGCAAAACGCTTGAGTAATATCCTGTTCATGTATATTTCTTTTAGCTTTTCATCTGTTCTTATCTTTTCTGTCATGTCAGTGGCCACAATACCAAGAGATATAACGTTTACGCATATATTGTACCTCGCCAGCTCCCTCGCGGCTGACTTGGTGAAGCTCAGCAGTCCACCCTTGGCAGAGGCATAATTTATCTGGCCGACGGTACCCACAATGCCCGCCACCGAGGTTACATTTATGATCTTGCCTTTGTTCTGCTCCGTCATGTGCCTCGCAGCAAATTGCGTGCAGAGAAATGCTCCCTTAAGATGGATATCGACTACCGTATCCCACTGTTCCTCGGTCATTTTGAGCAACATCGCAGGTCTGCCAAAGCCTGCATTATTGACGAGGATATCGAGGTCCCCGAACTCCTCAATGCCCTTTTTTACCAGCTCCTCTGCTTCAGCTGCATTGGCCACATCTGCCTTCACAAGGATCGCCTTGCCTCCCCCATCCTCGATTTCTTTGACTACCTCTTCACCTGCCTGCTTGTTGCTTGAATAATTCACTACCACACTGGCACCTTCTCTTGCATAGGCCAGCGCTATGGCCCTTCCCACACCACGGCTGCTCCCTGTTACCAGCGCTACCTTATCCTTGAGCCTCACCTTTCCCCTCCTCTTATTTTTAGGATCCATGTAGCTACATTGTAACTATATCATGCTTTAGATGGATGTCAACAATATTTATCTATTTTATCCGATGGATTCAATGAGGCACTTTACTCAAAAAGAACAAACCATACCTATGAATGAGTGGGCGTGGTTTTGTATGGTATAGCGCACCTATCACTGGTAGGGGAAAATACCCAAGAGTATCTTTACCGCTTGTGACTACTCACGTAGTCAGTCTGAAACTGTTTAGACTGAAGGCTTAAAGTGGTCAGAAGAATACTGCTGCCGCACTTTGTTGAAGAAACAGAAGCTTCTCGTACCAAACATGGCTTCAAAATGCGCCATATCTCCGTTATTTCCTAACAGTCTTCAGCCTAAAACCTATCTACCTGAGCAATTACCACCGCTTTTATGGCCTATTTGCTTCAACTGCGCCTCGTTATGTTCTCTCCTTAATCATTTCCCTGGCAATCACAAGCCGTTGTATCTGATTGGTCCCTTCAAAGATCTGGGTGAGCTTTGCATCTCGGAAGAGCCGCTCCACCGGGTAATCCTTGGTATACCCGTAACCCCCGAATATCTGCACGGCATCCGTGGTGATCTTCATGGCCATATCGCTACAGAAACACTTGGACATGGATGCCAGCTTTATATTCGGCTTACCCCTATCATGCTCTCTGGCGGCCTCCACCATGAGTCCCCTTCCCGCCTCTATCTGCATGGCTGCATCTGCCAGCATGAAGCTTATGGCCTGGTGCCGAAACAGCAGCTTGCCAAAGGTTTCCCTCTGGAGTGCATACTCAATGGAGTACTCAAGGGCCGCCTCAGCTATGCCCAGGGCAAGGGCTGCGATTGACGGCCTGGACATGTCGAAATCCTTCATGGCAATGAGAAACCCCTCCCCCTCTTCCCCGAGCCTGTTCTCCTTAGAAACCCTTACATCCTCAAGGATGACCTCCGCGGTATTGCTGCCTCTGAATCCGAGTTTATCCTCTGTTTTTCCAATGGATACCCCTTCCTGATCCCTCTCGACTAGAAAAAAAGTAAATTCCTTTTGGCCAGTCTTTGCTAAAACCGGATACAGAGATGCAACCCCTCCATTGGTAGCAAAACATTTATGGCAATTTAAGATATACTCATCGACCTTCTTCTGCGCTGTGCCCTTAATGCCTGCCACATCAGAACCCGCATAAGGTTCCGTGACCAGATAGCCTACAAGCTCTTCTCCTTTCGAGAGGCGAGGGAAAAAGCGATCTCTCTGGCTTTGGTTTGCTGCAATTATTATTGGATAACTTCCAACCGCCTGAACAATAATCGTTAATGCTGAAGAAGCGCATGCCTTTGCTATCTCCTCAACACATAAGCAAAACATAAGGGTTTTATCCCGTTCAAGTCCTCCATAAGATGGTGGAAGAAATATCTGAAGAAGCCCCATTTCCCCAAAAAGACGGGCGATATCCCATCGAAACACACCTTCCCTGTCAATCTCAGACGCCAGTGGAGCTATCCTTTCCTTAGATATTCTTGTTACATTTTGTAAAATTATCCTTTGGTCTTCTTCTAATTCAATCATGGTCATTACAGTCTCCCATGTTCCTTGGAAAATTCAAAGGCAATCTTTTTGACCAAGAGGCCTAAATCATCTTTTCTATCCCCATTCTTATCAAGTCGAAAAGAAGGACAGGCAATGGTAAAACAACCTAATACCTGATTTTCTCTATCATAAATTGGCGCGGATATCCTGCAGACCCCCTCCCTAAGTTCCTCAAAGTCATAGGCATACCCCCTTGCCTTTACCTCATCAATCTCCTTTTCTAACTGTTCAACGTCATATATAGTATGGATAGTTAGACGCGGGAGACCCAGTTTTTTGGCACTTTGCCGCAGCTTCTCCTTTTCCATATGCGCAAGATATACCTTTCCCGGCGCTGTTGCATGGAAATAGGGAATAACACTTCCAGGATGAGAATAGAGCCTAACAGCATCAGGCCCTTCTACCTGATCAATAAGGATCAATTGATCCCGTATTCTCACATCAAGCTCGGTTGTCTCACCACTCTCTTCCGCCAGTTTTTTCAAATAATCCCTTGCAAGGGACCTATAGCCAAATCCATCCATCAGTATGTTGCCCATATAGAGAAATTGGAATCCAATCCTATAAGTGCGCCTCCTTTCATCAAAATGCACATAGCCCCGCTGACGAAGTACGTGCATTACTCTCCATAAGGAGGATGATGGAATCTTTATGTCCTGTAATATATCATTAAAGCTTAATTCCTCTCTGTTCTTAGCTAAAATTTCTATTACATCAAGCCCTCTTGAAAGAGAAAGGGCTTTTGCCGTAGGCTCTCGGTTCATATAATGAATTCTTACCTCTCAAATCCTAATTTGAGCAAATTAAACAAAGAAAGGCATCACAGCCATCTCTTACGTCGCTTATAATGCTTGACATCACGGTAACTCTTTTTCTTTCCAACTTCACTTAAACCCATATAAAACTCCTTCACGTCCTCGTTATCTTTCAATGCCTCTTGCTTGCCATCAAGAACAATTCTCCCATTTTCCATAACGTACCCATAGTCTGCAATATCAAGAGCGCTTGGGGCATTCTGCTCAACTAATAATATAGAGGTCCCTTTATCGTCATGAATAGTTTTTATGATTCTAAATATCTCCTGCACCAAGAGTGGACTAAGTCCCATTGAAGGCTCATCCAACAGCATAATCTTAGGGTTACTGATCAGGGCACGTCCAATGGAAACCATCTGCTGTTCGCCGCCAGAGCAATAACCAGCTGTAGCATTTCGGATGGTTCTGAGTCTTGGAAAATAACCATATATCATGTCGAGATCAATCCTCATCGAACTTTTTTTCTCTTAGCCCGTGCTCCGACGCGCAAGTTTTCCTCCACGGTCAAATGAGCAAAAAGTCTTCTCCCTTCCATAACCTGACTAATACCGCTTTGGGCAATTTTCTCTGTGGGCATTTTATAGAGATTTTTTCCTTCGAACTCAACAGTTCCTTCAGTTACTTCGCCTAGCTCTGTCTTTATCAAACCAGTAATTGAGTTCAAGGTTGTGGTCTTTCCTGCTCCATTTGCCCCAAGAAGGGCAATTATAGAATTTGGTGGCACATCAAGCGAAACCGCTCTTAATACCAAAATCACCTTGTTAAACATTACTTCTACCTCTCGTACCCGGGTTTTTTCACTCTACCGTGAAAAGAAGAGGATGGCAAAAAAATTACCAATAATTAGGTAGCATTGCCAAAAATTTATTCTTTAAAAATCATTGATATATGAAATATATTTGTCAATCTAAAATTCATCGTTTTTAAACAATAACTATTTACAGTACATTTTTTGAGATTAGTAGAATAATTCAGTGAATTAAATCAAATAGTTAAATACCAATCATAAAGGTTTCCATTGGACCGTAATATGTTGTAACTTATTGTTGTCTTTGCTCTAGTCCCCCTGCCTTATTATCCCTGGATCGGCACCATGAACAAGTCTCCCGGGCCCATTTAGGAGGGATTCATTTGAGGGCTTTTTTCGAAAGGCGATTTGGCTTTTAGCGGGCTAACGGGGTTCGTCTTGTCAGTCGGTTTTTCATCTGGAGGATCTGCCGTCTACCTTGGGCGGCTGGATGTTGAGCCGTTTGATCCTTCGCCATAGGGTCTGCCTGCCGATGCGCAGCTCCTGTGCTGCTGCCTGGCGATTCCAGTTGTTATCCCTCAGCACCTGGATGAGAAATCCCCGCTCCAGTTCCTCCCACCTGCCCCTTCTAGAGGCAGCTGGCTCCCGGGTTTCCATCCCCTCAGGGGGAGGGGCGGGCTGAAGGTAATCGGGAAGGTGGACGGCCTCAATGATCACTCCCTGGCAGAGTACCATGGCGTGCTCGATGACATTCTCCAGCTCCCGAACGTTTCCCGGAAAATCGTGGGCCATCAGGATAGCGAGCACCCCATGGGACACCCTGGTTACCTGTTTTCCGGTTAGCTGATTGAACCTCCTCATGAAGTGCTCAACGAGCAGCGGTATATCCTCCCGTCTCTTCCTGAGCGGGGGAAGGGTTAATCTCACCACATTGATCCGATAGTAGAGATCATCCCTGAAGGTCCTCTCCTGGACCATGGCCTCCAGATCCCTGTTGGTGGCCGCCACGATCCGGATATCGGCGTGAACGGTCCTGTTTGATCCCAGCGGCTCGTAGGTGCGCTCCTGAAGAACCCTTAGCAGCCGCACCTGGATTGTAGGGGAGAGGTCCCCGATCTCATCCAGAAATAGGGTCCCTCCCTCAGCAGCGGCTATCCTCCCGGCCCTGTCCTGCCGGGCGTCGGTAAAGGCTCCCGCCTTGTGCCCAAACAGCTCCGACTCAACCAGGGTATCAGGCAGGGCGCCCAGGTTCACCACCACGAGCGGCCCTCTGCTCCGCGCGCTCAGGGAATGGATCGCCCTGGCAAAGAGCTCCTTGCCAGTGCCGCTTTCCCCTTGAAGGAGTACGGTGCTGTCGCTCTGGGCAACCTGCTCCAGGATCGTGAAGAGCCGGTGCATCTCCTTGTTTTTGCTGACGATGTCGAAAAAGGTGTGCCTCCCGGCGAGCTCGTTCTTGAGCTCCTCGAGGAGACTCAGATCCCTGAAGGTCTCGACACCGCCGATGATCCGGTCCTCCTTATCCCTCAGGATTGCCGTGGAGATACTCACCGGCACCCGGGTTCCCTCGGAGTTCACGATAAAGATGGGCTGGTTGAGGATGGGCGCTCCCGTCTCCATGGTCTGCCGCAGGGAGCACTGCTTCTCGCATATGCTCGCCCTAAAAACCTCCCAGCAGTGCCTGCCAATGGCCTCTTCTCTAGGTATGCCGGTGATGAGCTCAGCGGCCCGGTTAAAGGAGGTGATCCGCCACTCGAGATCTATAGTGAAGACGCCGTCGGCGATGCTGTCGAGGATGATGGAGGTTTGGTCCTTGGGCATTTGGGTTTGTTGGGTTCAGGGTTCAGGGTTCAGGGTTCAGGGTTCAGGGTTCAGGGTTCAGGGTTCAGGGTTCAGGGTTCAGGGGTTAAAAGGTTATAAACATATCTTCTCCTTATTGGCTATTGTAAACCGGGAACGGTGAACCAATCATCCCAGGTATCACTTTAGTTCACTTTACATTTAAATTTGAATTCCCCGCTGCTTGCAACGCGGGATGAATCCAAATTAGAAGTTAACATCCTTTTTAAGGCGAAAGTGCGGTGCTGTAGCCCTTAAGGGCTGAATATAAAATCGTGTAACGATTTTATATTCATATATACCGATCCGCATAGAGCCTCACCGGATGGCCGCCCAAAACGTGAAACTGTCTGATTTTCTTGATGGTGATGGGGGAGAAGGTGCCAAGGGGAAGGTAGATGATCTTCTTTCCTAACCGTGCTGCAAATGCGTGACACAGGCTCGAGGGCGGAGATGCGGCCACGTACACCACGTTCCTCTCAAGCGAGTAGTCGAGCGCGGCAAGCGCCAGCCGCTCCGGCTTGCTCCTGGCGATATCGAAGGTAGTGTCCTTCCAGATGTCGTATACCCTCAGGGGCGGGTAGGTGAGCATAAACCCTCCGTACTCGCACCGGGATATCCCCGGACCGATCACATTCTCACCTGCCATGGTGCTGTAAAAGGCCATATCCGATTCCTGTTTATGTTCCCCCAACCACGTGATCCGCCATGGGTACTCCTCTGTGCCCTCGTCCCCGGGAAGGTCGGGGTCAAAGATGAAGACCACGGACCCTACCCTTCCCTTGAGCGGCATATTCTCCCGCACATAGATGGTGCCCTCCTTCAGGTTCCTGAGCGTTTCCCTGATATCGATCCCGTCCATCATGGAACTCACAAAGGGAACAACTCTGCTCTGCTCCTCAGCCTTCTCCTTGTAGGCCCTCTTTTTCACGTAATCCCCGAATCCCTCGATCACAATATCCTCGGGCTGGTACGAGCAGATGGAATGCCCTTTGAAGGCCTCCTTCCACTCCCCGGGGTAGCGTTCCTTGAGCCTCCGCTTCACCGGCAACGGCACCAGTCTCCTGCGCAACGACTTGAGGCGCCGGTGAAACCGGATCTTCTTCTGATCGAGGTAGAGATCCTCTCCCCTGAGCCGAAGGGTCGGCAGGCCGGGTGATTCCGTTTGCCATGGGTACTCAGTGGCATGCTCCCAGACCTCATAGGCGAAGTTATCGTTAGCCGCCCCCCTGGCAGCGATCAGGATCTGGTAGAGATCGGGCGTGAGATACCCGGTTACAAGGGCGTAGTTCATGACAAATCGGTTGAACACCCTCACCTGGGTCACGGACACCTCCTCCTTGTGCTCCTTTGCATAGGATTGCGTTGCCCTCTGGATCAGCTGATCAACCGCGCCCAGACGATCCGGTTCCGGACCCGATGTGCTGCCCCGGAACTCCTCATAGAGGGCGGCGAAGAAGGGCATCTCTGTGGTGATCTCCCGGCTCGATTCCCTGTGGAGGTGGGCCAGCATGACCCCTGGCCGCTGCCTTTTGCCGATCACCGGCACCTGGGGCCTTTCAAGGCAGGTCAAGAGCCCGGGAAGATGGTGCAAACCGCCCACAAAAAGGATACTCTTTCCCGTTTGATTGAGCTGCTGGAGATGATAGGCCATGGTTTTCTCCCTCAATCGATCGTGATGGCTTTCCAGGGGCTCAGGATAGATTTTGAGATAGCTCTGGCAGTATCTCCGGTAGCCGATGGTCTTTATCGCGTATGGGTCTGGCATGGGCCTACGGTCACGGGGGTAGCCTTCCGTGTCCCTGTCAACGAAGTGAACGGGGAGTTTCTTTGCTATGGCCAGCCGGATTGCCTCTACCTGCCCGTCGGTGGGCTCAAGGGGAAGGTACATGAAGGTGTGGTCATCCTCCTCGTAGTAGACCACAGAGAGCAGGGGCAGCCTTTTGATCCCCTCCAGTATCCGTTCCCCTATGGTCGTAGGATACTCGACTGCCAGGATTTCCGGCTTGAACGAGGAGAACTGACGTCTCACCTCAAGGGCAAATTCAGCCCTGTTGTGGACAATGGGAACGAGCCTGACATTTCTCCATTCAAATGCTTCGTTTGCCATCATAGATATCGATGATCGTGGCAAAATACTCCGCGGCGCTCTCATCCAGGATCATGGCGGCCGCTTGCTTCAGCAGTGCGATAATCCTCTTGTTTGCTCCTGCCGTGTCCCATCTCGATCCGGCCATCTCGAGCCGCTTCAGGGCATATCTCGCTATATTGATGCCGTCCCTCACCGTGTATCTCTCCTGGGCCTCATGGGCTATCTGAAGGAAGTTCACCACATAGTCAAGGATCTGGTCATCGGCGTAGGGGAGGTTGGCCGAAAGGATCAATCGCTCCTCTTCCCTATCAGGGAAATCGATGAAGATCTGGGGCTGAAGCCTAGAGTGGATGTATTCAGGAAGATCAAAGGTGCTCGCGTCATCGTTCATGGTGGTGCAAAGCCTGAAATCGGGATGTGCCGAAATCTTTATGCCCGCCACGATGGATTCCACGTAGCGCCGGTTATCCATCAGGGGAGCCAGGGATGCCCAGCTCTTCTCGCTCATCCTGTTGCCCTCATCGATAACCGCCACCCCTCCCGTGATTATGGCACTCACAATTGAGCTTGCCATATATTTGATCTTCCCCTGGTCGCTGATAACAGGGGTGACGATCAGGTCCTCAGGCCGCGTGTCGATCGTGGCCTGAAACAGGTAGACGGGCCTCTTCAGCTGCCTGGCCGCGTGGTATGCAAGGGTAGTCTTTCCCACGCCCGGCTTTCCGATGAGACGTGGGTTCAGCGGGAAGTCGCCAGCCCCCATCACCACCCATGCCGCCATGATCTGCGTGATGAGTTCCTCCTGGCCAACCCAGCTCATGGGAAGCTCATCAGGCTGGCTGAGATGGAGCACAATGCCATCAATCGTTACGGTTTCCATCTCTTCATAAACCTCTGAAAAATGCCCCATGCCAGGGGCGAAAACAAGCGGTCAACACGATGCGCCCTGGTCCTTGTTATCATCCACCACGGATGCGGGTTATCTTTTCTTTCGGGCCTTGCCGGTGTGGAGGTCATTTTTCCTATAGGGTTGCCTCTCTAAGGCAGCCTTTCCCCCGCACACCCTGAAGGGTGAGCTCATGGTGTGCTTACGAAGCCTCGCGAGCCTCTTTATCTCGCCATATTTCCCATACCGTCCGCCCACATTTTTTATTATGGGACTTCCCATGAATAATGTCAACCATCAGCCAGGCGAGTATTCCCGTACTCCAGAAATTGCCCTAGAATGAACTACCCAAAAGCAAGCTGGGTTATCCACTATCAAGTTCAAAAAATCCATGCACCGCCAAATCCGGAAGGCCACCGTGCACGCATGAGGCTGACTGCATACGAAGCGAAGGAAGGACTAATAATGCAGCACATGGGCTCCCCATACCCAGATCTCCCTTGATCACGGGCCACGATTCTGACATAGTGGGATCATGGACTCCATTCCCCGATTCCCTGGTAAAGGAAGGGGCCGTGCGAGGCAATAATGGGCGAATTGATCTGGAACATAGACCCGGTGGCCTTCAGCTTAGGGCCCTTAGAGATTCGATACTATGGTCTTCTTATCGCGTGTGCGCTGGTCGCCGGATATTACCTCTGGAACTGGCAGATGCGTAAGGCAGGTTATGACCCGGACCAGGTCATCACCTTTCCGTTCTATATCGTGATCCTGGCTGTGGCAGGCGCACGGCTCGGGCACTGTTTCTTCTACGACCCCGCATATTATCTCGCCCACCCCGTTTCGATCGTCAAGGTCTGGCGGGGAGGTCTATCGAGCCATGGGGCTGCGATCGGGATCCTTGCAGCGATCTTCCTTTACTCCCATAGAAAGAAAATCCCCCTCTACCTCGTATTGGACAGCAATTCCTTTGTGGCGGCCCTTATCGCCACCCTGGTTCGGATCGGCAACTTCCTGAACAGCGAGATCGTGGGCCGCGTCACCGATCTGCCCTGGTGCGTGCGCTTCATACGATTTCATGACGGGGGAAGGTATTGCCGGCACCCAAGCCAGCTCTATGAGGCATGCTTCGGCCTTTTGATATTTATCGGGTTGCTGCTTCTTGAACGAAGGCTGGGCAAAAGGCGGCCGCCGGCTCTGTTGAGCGGCATCTTTATGACTACCTATTTCTCCTGCCGTTTTCTCGTGGAATTCCTCAAAGAACGCCACATCCTCTCTCCTGCCTCCCCCTTGACCATGGGGCAGTATCTCAGCATCCCCTTTTTCCTGATCGGCGTAGATTTATTGGTATACGCCTGGAAGCACCGCAACGAAACAGTTTCTCCCGCCTCAGCCGATAAGCCGCCTATCCTGAAGAGGCCTCATAACAAAGCACACGCAAAAAGAAAGAGAAAAACCTAGCCCTTTACAAAGATTGCCGGCAATGGTATGAGGCAACCAGAAGAGCATGGTGATCACCCCTTACGGATTGCATAATGGATAAAGAAAGACGTTCAATCCTTTGTCCGAACTGCAAGAAACTCATTAGCCAGGATGAGCCGCGCTGTCCTCACTGCGGAATCGCCAACCCCGGGGCATGGTGGAAGAATAACATCGGCGCCAGGCTGTTCTTGGGCACAGACCAGCTCATCAAATGGATTATCTATGCGAATGTTGCCCTGTATCTTATATCCCTGCTGCTCTATCCATGGTCATCCGGCCTTTCGCTGAATCCCCTTGCCCTCTTATCTCCCTCGAACAAGGGACTTCTGCTTCTTGGAGCTACAGGAACCGTTCCCATTGACCGCCTTGGCCGCTGGTGGACCCTCATCTCCGCGAATTACCTCCACGGCGGCGTCTTCCACATACTCTTCAATATGATTGCCTTCAGGCAGATTGCTCCCCTTGTCCTTCAGGAATACGGGACTAACCGCATGGTAATACTTTACACCGTGAGCGGGGCAGTCGGGTTCTTTGTCTCATATCTCGCCGGAATCCCCATTACTATAGGTGCATCGGCAGCGGTATGCGGTCTAATCGGCGCCATCCTCTACTACGGAAAAAGCAGGGGAGGCTTATACGGGCAGGCCATCTTTAAGCAGATCGGGGGATGGGCCCTGGGGATCTTTCTCTTCGGGCTTTTGATGCCGGGGATCAATAACTGGGGTCACGGAGGAGGGATTGTCGCTGGCGCGCTTCTCGGCATGCTTCTCGGCTATAAGGAGAGGGCGAGGGAACGGGTGTTCCATAAAGTACTTGCGGGCGTTTTCATTGCTATAACAGCGCTCGTACTCGTTTGGGCAGTGGGATCCGGCATCTATTATCGATTTCTAGGATAGCATCGATGAATTTTTACATGATGCGAGACTCCCTCATAATCCATAAACTATGAAGAAACCATGGTCATCTCGTATTATAACAAGGTACGTGCTTCTCCAGATACCGGCGCTCGTTATACTCTTCGTGCTTTTAGTGCTCGCGAAACGCTGGATTGATCTTCCCTCATGGTTCATCTGGGGGCTCATAGGCCTCTGGATTGCCAAGGATGTGGCTTTATTCCCCCTCACCTGGCGTGCCTATGATCAGGATCATGCGAGGTCTGGAAGCTCAATGATAGGAGCCATCGGCATCGCTGAGGAGAAGCTAAATCCCTCGGGCTATATCCGGGTACGCGGCGAGCTATGGAAGGCAGAGGTAGTAGGCAATGCTCGGCCCATTGAGAGGGGAGACGGGGTGCGGATACAAGAAACCCGCGGGCTCACCTTGCTCGTGAGCCGCGCCGATCATGAAGGCGAGCGCTGAAAGCGAGATTGACTATGAAAAAGAAACTCAATCCTGCCTGGGAACATTTCAAATTACTCCTCTTCATCTTAT
>Ga0307421_1001004_pt1 | contig 17752 bp, 12 predicted proteins | sample SalMarWE160270MG_FD_202163 | JGI IMG/M metagenome (GOLD analysis project Ga0307421, IMG submission 202163) | Salt marsh sediment microbial communities from the Plum Island Ecosystem LTER, Massachusetts, United States - WE1602-70 | ecosystem: Environmental > Aquatic > Marine > Intertidal zone >...
ACATTTTAAGCCTGGCACTTAAATTTCAGGTACAATGGGTGGCGCTTATCTTTTCAGTACCTCACCCTGCTACAGGGGAGGAGAGTGAATAATGACCGAGATTGATAGCGAAGCTGCAGACGTAATTGAATCCTATCGAAAGCGGAAAGAGCGGTTGGTTCCATTGATCCTTGGTGGGTTGGCAATCGTTCTACTTGTGGTGGGTATCTTCTTCGTTGTTCTCTGGTTCACGGGGGATTCTCCGCCGGTGTTGCCCGGCTTTTTAGCATCGAAGACGCCGACCCAAACCGTGACTCATACGCCGCTCCCGCCAACTGCGACGCCGACTGTCACGCTCACATTGGCGCCTACTCTCACACCAACCCCGTCTGGGCCGACTGTATATATTGTCGAACCCGGTGATACGTTAAGCTCGATCGCGGAGAAATTCGGCGTCGAGATTGTACTGTTGATGGCGCTGAATAACATCACTGATCCCAATCAACTCTTCGTTAACACTGAAATCACTATCCCTGAGTTGTCAGCTCAACTTCCGACAAAAACGCCGCTACCCGAGAATCTATACCCTGGACAGAAAATTGAATATCAGATTCAACCCGGCGATACGCTGGAAACGATCGCCGCGGAATTCAACAGCACAGCCGAGGCGATCGCTGAACTGAATGAAATTGAAGATCCAAATTCGATTGGCGTCGGGCAGATCATACTTGTGCCGGTGAATATCGCCACACCAACACCAACATTCACTCCGGTAGCCGGAGAGGCGACGGCGACAACCGGATCTTAAAACGATATATCTAACGAAAAAGCGTACCGCCCCCGGAAGTAGTTTAACCGGGGGCGGTTTTGTTCCCAGCAATCTTCGTATTATACAGCAGGCTTACCGACCATTTGGTCTTCTCGGCTCAAGAAGTGGATAACGCGTGGTTGATTTCTCCTTGTACGATGGAATCGGTTTCATGGTCAGCGGCGTCCTGTAAGGAAGATTGTGCTTCGCGTCCTGGAATTTGGCTGAGAGCCCAAGCGGCGTGAGCCCGGACGGAAGGTTCAGGGTCAGAGCGAAGAAGCTTCGCAAGGAAGGGGGTGGCCGACTCGTCACGTGCGTTACCGGCGACGATGATGGCGTTGCGAACCAGTCCCTTCCGCCTTGGTCTCTCGAGTGGGCTCCCAATAAGTGGTTTCCGCCATTCTTTTGGCTTAAGCAAGAGAAAATCGGCGACGGTCGGTTGTTTCAAGAAGGGGAGCGGTTGAAATGCCGGGTCATCCGTAGGTTTTGCGAATCGTTGATTCCAAGGGCACACCTGCTGGCAGATATCACAGCCGAAGAGCCAGCTCCCGATTGCGCCGCGTAGATCGCGGTCGATCGATTGCTTCTCTTCGATCGTTAGATACGAGATGCAGCGTCGGGCATCCAGCGTTCGATCCGGGAGGATGCAGTTGGTTGGGCAGGCATCGATGCAGCGAGTGCACGCCCCACAACGATCGAAAGGAAAGTATGAATCGGGTTGGAGTGGAATCTCGAGCAGCAGCTCCGCGAGCAGGAAGTATGAGCCGAGTTTAGGGTGGATCAAACAGGTGTTCTTGCCAATCCAACCCAAGCCCGCCCTTTGGGCAAGCTCGCGTTCGAGCAAAGGACCTGTGTCTGTATAGATGCGGTGCTTCATCGGTTTGTTCAACCGGTCCTCGATTATGTGGACAAGGCTCTCCAGGCGCTCCTTCAAGACAGTGTGGTAATCCTCTCCCAGGGCATAGGAAGAGATTTGAACAGGTGAAGTTGATGTGCTGGCAGAGGAGTCCTGGGGGAGATACATCGTTCCACATACAAGGATGGATTGACATTCAGGGAGAATAGTTCTCGGGTCGGAGCGGCGATGGAGAGCACGCTCCGTTGAGAGGTAGCTCATGCCTCCGTGATTTCCCATTTCAAGCCAACGCTGGTAAACGTCAAAATGTGAGGGGGGATCAGGTGTTGTAATGCCGACAAGCGTGAAACCGAGGCGGTGCGCCTCTTCTTTTACAAACCGCGTAAGCTCAACCCGTTTGTCCATACTGTTTCTTCGTGGCTTATCCAGACCCTTCATCGCCCTTATTAAACCTCGATTCCATGTCTAGTTCAAAGGGGAGAATACAAAAGGGAATGCGATAACGTTCGCAATCGCATTCCCATCGGTTCACGTTCGCTGCTTTGATTACTTCGATAGATACTCGGAAATTGATTGAGCCGCATGGCGACCTGCTGCTGTAGCGGTGACAACGAGGTCAGGTCCAGTCACTGCATCCCCCCCTGCATACACGCCATCGCGTGAAGTCTCCCCACTCTCCGCGTCGGCAACAATAAGACCCCAGTTGTGGGTTTCAAGGTCAGGTGTTGTTTCGCCGATGGATGTATCCGGCCAGTAGCCCAGAGCAAGCACGACTGTGTCAGCGGGAACCGTGAAGTTAGAGCCCTCGATGGGAATGGGTCGTCGGCGTCCGCTATCGTCGGGTTCGCCGAGCTCGCATTGCAGGCATTCTACAGCCGAAACCTTCCCGTCCATATCGGCAATGTAGCGAATGGGCTGGGTAAGAAAGCGGTAGACTGCGCCCTCTTCTTTGGCGAGTTCGCGGTCTTTCTTCCCGCCGGGCATCTCAGCCTCGGTTCGTCGATACAGGCAGGTAACCTCATCTGCCCCTAGCCTCAATGCGCTGCGCAGACAATCTGAGGCGGTATCGCCGCCGCCGATAACGGCAATCTTTTTGCCAATCTCAAGCTCGCCGCGCTTATCTTCTGGGAGTTGATCAGGGTCGACGTTCGCCCTGATCAGGAATTCCGTCGCTAAGTAGACTCCGGGGAGCTCAGCCCCGGGGACATCCATCGTGGCATCGATCCCAGTGCCAACGCTAATATAAACAGCTTCGTAACCATCCTCGAAGAGGGAATCGATAGTTTTATCTTTTCCGATGCGGGTGTTCAGGATGAACTTCACCCCGGCTTCTTTCAGATCATTCACAACCGCCTTGACGACGTCCTTGGCAAGTTTGAAATTCGGGATGCCATATAGGAGTAGTCCGCCGGGTGCAGGTGCGGCTTCGAAGATCGACACCGAATGCCCCTTGGGGATCAACTGTTCAGCGCAGGCCAGGCCGGAAGGTCCAGAACCAACAATGGCAACCTTCTTGCCAGTGGATTTCCCAACAGGGATCTTTGTCGGAGCATTCTCCCTCTGGTAGCTGGTAACAAAGGCTTCAAGGGCGCCGGTGATAACCGGCTCACCGCGTTTATTGCGAGGGCATGCACCCTGGCATAAGGCTTCGTGCGGGCACACGCGCCCACAGATTTCTGGCATCGAACTCGTCTGGCGATAGATTTCGGCTGCGCCGATGAAATCGCCTTGCTCAATGAGCCACATCGCCGAGGGGATGTCGTTATGCAACAGACACGCTTCAACACATGGGGCAGGATCCGGACAATGAATGCAGCGTTCGGCTGCTTGCATCGCCTCTTCGGGCGTCATCGTGATAAAGGTGGGTTCAAAATCATACACCCGAACTTCGGGGGGGCGCGCTTCAACCTCCACGTAGGGCAGCTTCATACGAGCTTTCCGATCGATTACTTGCTCTGAGCCTTCAGGTACCGACATAGGGCCTATCCATCTTTAAAGCAGTGGTTGGACTCTAAAAATTTTACAGACCAAAGTGGTCTGATATTAGTCGAAAACGTCACTCTAGTCTGTGACGGTTGTCACAAGATATAAAATATTAATATTGCGGTAGAATTCATCTTGTTTGCAGGAAATAGCCATCTGCACAGTGTGTTGAAGGGATTGCTTGGCTTCTCGGAACTGTATTGATCTGTAATGTTAGATAAAGATACGGAAGCGTGGTTACGCGACTTGAATGTGCCCTCCGTCAGAATTATGTCAGTAAACCTTCATAGCAGCTTCATATTTATATATTATCATTCTGCGCGCATGACTATCCGGGGATTTTTGGCAAGTGCGTAACATACTATTTGAATCACGCCAGATTGACGATTGGCGTATGGAGGATATTGTTACATGAAGCGTTGGGTAATTATTCTAATTGTGGCAGGAGCTTTAGTCGCTGGATACTTTGGCGTACAAGCATACCGCCAAGCACAAGCTCAGATGAGTATTGAGGATCTCCAAACGGAAATCATCAATAAAGGTGATTTAACGGCAACGGTAGGTGCGACGGGGAGCGTGCGCTCGAATCAAACGGCACTGCTCAGTTTCCAGACCAGCGGCACGGTCGATTTCGTCTACACAGAACTGGGCGAGAGAGTATCAGAAGGGGTAGTGCTGGCCGCATTAAAGAGGAGCTCTCTTTCCTCACAGATCATCTTGGCCGAAGCTGAACTCGTCTCTGCGAAGCGTGCGCTCGAAGATTTGCAGGATTCCACGCAGGCTTCCGCCGCGGCTCAGCTGGCGCTGGCACAGGCGGTGGATGTGCTTGAGGATGCAGAGTATGTAAAGTACGTGCGACAGGAGGGCTATCGCGCCAGTTCAGACACAATCAAAGCTGCAGAGGCGAATCTTCTGTTGGCGAACGAAGAGGTGGATGTTGCTCAGCAGCGTTACGATCATGCCACTGGTGATGCCAGTAGGGCGTTGGCCTTTTCGAATCTTGCCGCCGCGAAAACGAGACGGGATTCAATTCAAAGGAATTTAAATTGGTACCTGGGTTCCCCAACCGATGGTGAACAAGCATTACTCGATGCCGATGTTGCCATCGCCGAGGCGCGTCTAGCGGATGCGCAGCGAGAGTGGGAGCGGGTGAAGGATGGACCTAATCCAGACGATATTCGTGCAGCTGAGGCGCGTGTAGCCGCATCGGAAGCAACGTTGGCTATTGCGCGCATCACTGCCCCCTTTTCGGGAAGTATCACATCGGTTGATGTGATGGTGGGAGATATTGTAACCCCAGGGACGCCTGCCTTTCGAATCAACGACCTCTCCCACCTTATGGTTGACGTGGAAGTCTCTGAAGTGGATATCAACCGTGTCGCCTTGGGGCAGTCTGTGACTATGAACTTCGATGCCGTGCTGGATCGGGTTTACAGCGGTGTCGTCGCGGAGATTGGCTTGGTTGGCGTCTCCTTGCAGGGAGTTGTAAGTTTTCCTGTGACTGTTGAAGTCATCGATGCCGATGAAGCTATCAAGCCGGGGATGACCGCCGCCGTGAACATCATCGTCGAGAAGATCGCAAACGTCGTTCTTATTCCAAATCGCGCTGTCCGGGTTCAGGATGGGGAGCGGGTGGTCTACCTGCTCGTGAATGGCGTGATTACAGAAACCCCAGTCGAGTTAGGCGCAACATCCGACCTCTACAGCGAGGTCGTAGAGGGTGACATGACTGTGGGTGAGGAAATCATTCTAAACCCACCATCTGTCATATTTGAAGCTGGAGAACCGCCGGCGTTCGTTGGTGGGATGCGATGAACGATTGGGTTATCGCCGCTGAGGGAATCACCAAGGTTTACCGCATGGGCGACATCGAAGTTCATGCGCTGCGAGGGGTTGATGTGCGTATTGCTCGCGGCGAGATTGTCTCCATTATGGGACCCTCCGGCTCTGGCAAGACTACGTTGATGAACATTCTGGGCTGCCTGGACCGGCCCACTTCGGGAAGTTACAGTTTAGACGGCAGCCAGGTGGCTGAGTTGGGTGATGACCAACTGGCGGAAATCCGTAACAAAAAGGTGGGTTTTGTGTTCCAGAGCTTCAACCTTCTCGGGCGGCAAACTGCATTGACCAATGTCGAGTTACCCATGCGCTATGCCGGGGTAGCGAACGGCCGTCGCAAGCGTGCTCTGGAAGCGCTTGAAGCGGTCGGCCTGGGGGATCGAGTCAAGCATCGTCCTAACGAGTTGTCCGGTGGGCAGCAGCAGCGTGTGGCTATCGCCCGCGCGCTGGTCAACAACCCGGCCATGATTATGGCGGATGAGCCGACAGGCAACCTGGATTCAAAATCGGGCGTTGAGATTATGCAGATTCTCCTTGGACTGAATAAGGACTTAGGTACGACACTCATATTCGTCACGCATGATCCGGAGATCGCCGCACATACAAATCGGGTTATCAACCTGCTCGATGGCTTGATCACGGAAGATAAAATTGTGGGAAAGTAATCCCCTGCTACTGCAGCAGTGGCAAATGGCATCGGCATTACGAAAAAAGGTATGCAAATGGATTTGTGGAGAATCGCCCTAGAGGCGCTGGACAGTCTGGCAAGTAACAAAGTGCGTTCCGCCCTAACAGTATTGGGCATTGTGATCGGGGTAGGGGCCGTGATTGCCATGCTGGCTATCGGCGCCGGCGCACAAAACACCATTACTGGATCGATCAGCGGGATTGGAACCAATCTGCTCTTCGTAATGAGAGGGGGTAATGATGAAGTTCGTAATCCCCAACCTCTCACACTCGGTGATGCTGAGGCGATGCGCGATTCCTTCGCCGCGCCATCGGTTATTGGTGTGGCCCCGGTTCTTCAGGGCAGCGCGGAGATCACGTTCGTAGGAGAGGGTGATATTGTAGCCGCGGTTGGCGTTACCCCCGAACATGCGTCGGTACGCAACGTCGAAATTGCCGAAGGTGAGTTTATCAATGAAATCCACGTATTGGGTCGTTCAGCTGTGGTGGTGTTAGGACCAGATGTCGCCGAAACCCTATTTGGCAGAACGGAGAGCATTGTTGGCGAGACGGTCCGCATCGAAGGACAGCCTTTTAGAGTCATCGGTATTACAATCGCGAAAGGTGGGCAGGGGCCAACCAACGAAGACAATCAGATTTATGTCCCGATGTCCACGGCGCAAACTCGACTCTTTCGGCGGTCGGGCAGAGATCATGTGGACATGATTTTAGTACAGGCCCTCAACGCCGATGCTGTCACCGCCGCTGAAGAAGAGATATCCGCAATATTGCGCAATCGCCACCGTTCTGACATTGGTGAGGACGATTTCACCACCTTCAGCCAACAGAGCTTTCTGGAAGTGGCGGAGACAATCACAAATGTGTTCACAATCTTTCTCGGCGGCGTTGCCGGTATTTCGCTCCTCGTAGGCGGGATCGGGATCATGAACATCATGCTGGTGTCGGTGACCGAACGCACGCGCGAGATCGGCTTGCGTAAAGCTGTAGGTGCTCGAAAACGGGATATCCTACTTCAGTTTCTGACTGAATCAGCTTTGTTGAGCCTCTTTGGAGGGCTCATCGGCATTGTTCTGGGATGGGCGCTCTCTATGCTCGTAGGTGCCATAGCCGCTGCATCGAATGCGGATATCAACCCTGTTGTGGGCATTGACGCAGTTCTGATGGCGACATTATTCTCCGCCGCAGTGGGCCTCTTCTTCGGTTTGTATCCCGCCAAGCGCGCTGCCGATCTTGAACCGGTGGAAGCGCTGCGTTACGAGTAGAGCTGGAATTTCCATTCGCCTTGCGGTGAAAAAGCAGCGGGTCGACCCTGAGGCCGACCCGCATGGTTTAAGAAAGATGTGATCGGCAGCGTTGGTATGGGCGTTGTTTGGCCCGAAACCCCCGGAACCCAGCGAAAGAGATAACGAGGAGTCCAGCGCTTGCAGACCCAGGGTGATTTCCAATCCCATGTTCATCTCCTGGAATCTGCGACAACTGCCAATCATCCCACAATGCTGTAATCATACTGCCCGCGGACGGGCTTGCCCTCTTCAAAGCGAGTTCGACGAAATAGGTGCCGTTCCATTCCCGGCGTCTCCACACCGCTGACCATGTCCGCGGCCATCAGGCCCACGGCCGGACCAAGCTTGAACCCATGGCCGCTGAAACCTGCACAGACGTAGAGCCCGCTCCCTTCAATCAACTCATCGATGATGGGATGCCAATCGGGTGTGATTGCATATAACGCCGCGAACCCGCCTGCGCTTTCGCTATCCTCAAGTGCGGGGAATCGTTTCACCAAACGCTCACCGGCGTCGGCGATGAAGTCGAAATCGACATTCTCGTTGTATACGTCAGGATCGACAATGTAATTCTCCTCTTCGGGATCGATCAAGCCGACCAGTGTTAGATCACCTGTTTCTGGGCGCCAGTACACGGCGTGAACGAAATCCGCTACAACAGGGTGATGGTCTCTGTAAGGAGAAGGCCGGCGGAAGAATGCAGCCTGCACCCGGCAGGAATTGATGGGCAGCTCAACTCCGGCTAATCGGGCGATCCCGGCAGACCAGGGACCGCCGCAGTTGATGACGACCGCGGTGTCGAAGCTTACAAGTGGTGTATCTACTCCGATCACTTTCCCCCCGGAGAAACGGATGCCTGTAGCAGGAGTCTCTTGATAGAAACGCGCCCCATGATCTTTTGCAGCTTTTACGTAGCCATTTAATGTGATGTTCGGGTCCGCATACCCTGACTGCGGTTCGTACGCGGCGAGGGTCGTTTCGCCAAGTGCGATGTAGGGCCAACGCTTCTGGATTTCATCACGGTTGAGGATCTCGGTCTCAATTCCCAGCTTTTGATGCAGGGCGACATTTTCCTGCAACCCTTTTACATCGCTCGCGGAGGTCAGAACTAGGAAACCGGCTTGTGCAAAACCACAATCACCGGCCACTTCGTCCGCGAAATTTTGAAAAACGCCCAGGCTGTGATGCGCCATTCGGGCGGTGACTTCATTTGAGTAATGCTGGCGTATGATTGCCGAGGACCTACCGGTCGAGCCGTTACCGATCATGCTTTTCTCCAGTACAGCGACTTTCAACCCTCGTTTTGAGAGCTCCAATGCTGTGCTGCAGCCCATGATGCCGGCGCCGATGAGGATGACGTCGTAGGTTTGACCCATGCTTCTTATCTCCTATGGCGATATCTCCTAATCTTATATCCAGAAGGGTATCTACGGCAACGACCACCCTCAACCCCTCACCAGCGTGGGAATAAACACGATGTACATCCTATATAATCGGATTTATCACAACGCCGGCGGTGATATTGTATCGAGAGTTGATGCAATATTTATCCCCCCCGTTCGCCCCCCTATGGGGGGCTGCAGGGGATTATTGCATCGTCCCCCGCACCCCCTTCCGAATGTCTGCCTTTGCGATTCCATGTGGACCCAACTTCCAAGGGTGGGCTCTGTCCAATCTGCTCTGGATTGCGTTTCAATGGGAAAAAGAGTCCGAGATAACGATATTTCCATATACTCGGATTTGCATTGTTTGCGTGAGCTGAGAGCTTGATGTTTGATCCAGGGGGTGTGGGGGAGTGGAGTCCCCCGCAGTCCCCCTTTGGGGGATTTAGGGGGAAGAAAGGAAAAAGAGATACATCACACCTGTGAAATAGGCGACCTATTCGTTCATCCACGTAAACCTCAAAGCGCAGGCTGCGCCAACGACCGGAAGCAGAGCTTCCTGACTCTACATAATAGAGAGAAAATTAGGACAGACTCCAGATCGTTCGACCGACAGATATTGAGGTCTCAGTCAGATTATGGTGTGTCAAGAATTGTTTCCGGCAAACGTAAGAATCTACATCTGAGGTATACGTGGGTATATCACCTCTCCACAGTAAATGGAGGAGAACTATTATTCCTTAAGGTGAGGTTTTAAGAATTTCCCCGTATAGGAAGCGCTATTCATCGAAATCTCTTCCGGTGTGCCCACGGCGACGACCCGACCACCCCCATCGCCGCCCTCTGGGCCAAGATCGATGACCCAGTCGGAAACTTTAATAATATCGGGATGGTGTTCGATGATCAGGACGGTGTTGTCCTGGTCGACGAGGCGCTGCAAAACATCGATAAGTTTGTGGACATCGGCGGCGTGTAGGCCGACGGAAGGTTCGTCGAGCACATACAGCGTATGCCCGTTCCCTCTTCGGGAAAGTTCCCGCGATAACTTAACGCGTTGGGCTTCGCCACCGGAAAGAGTCGGCGCAGGTTGGCCGATTTTCAAGTAGCCGAGACCGACATCCTGGAGCGTTTCTAACTGGCGGATCATCTTCGGGAAAGCCGAGAAGAATTCGAACGCTTCGCTAATGGGCATGTCCAGGACGTCGGCGATGGTTTTTTCTTTAAACCTGACCTGCAAGGTTTCTCGATTGAAGCGCGCACCCTGGCAGATTTCACAGGGCACGTAAACGTCGGGAAGGAATTGCATCTCGATGCGCAGCTGCCCCTGTCCCTGGCATGCTTCGCATCTCCCCCCGCGGACATTGAAGGAGAAGCGCCCGGGCTTATATCCACGAACCTTTGATTCTGGAAGCTCGGCATATAACGCGCGGATGTGGTCGAAGAGCCCGGTATACGTTCCAGGGTTAGAGCGCGGCGTACGACCGATGGGGCTCTGGTCGATGTTGATCACTTTGACAATGTGTTCGAGACCTTCGATTTGGTCGTGGTCACCCGGTCTGGAGCGCGTCTTATGGAGAGCTCTAGCCAGGGCTTTGTAAAGCACTTCAACCATAAGGCTAGATTTCCCTGATCCAGAAACGCCGGTGATGCAGGCGAAGACGCCGAGTGGAAAATGAACTGTGATGTCCTTGAGATTGTTTTCGCGAGCGCCAATCACGGTCAGGATGTTCCCATTCCCCTCTCTGCGAGATTTGGGAGTTCCTATCTGCAGTTTCCCCGCCAGATAACGACCGGTGATTGACCGCTTGTTTTGGGTGACTTCCTCGACCGTACCTTCCGCGACCAACCGTCCGCCAGCCGCTCCAGCGCCAGGTCCAAGGTCGATGATCCAGTCCGCCGCTCGGATTGTCGCTTCATCGTGCTCGACGACCAGAATCGTATTGCCCAGATCGCGCATACCTTCCAGTGTTTTTATTAGTCGAGTGTTGTCGCGAGGGTGGAGGCCGATGGAGGGCTCATCAAGCACATACAAGACCCCCATTAAACGAGAACCAATCTGGGTTGCGAGGCGGATGCGCTGCGCTTCCCCTCCGGAGAGACTGCCGGCAGTGCGGTCGAGCGAGAGATATTCCAGGCCCACATCCACCAGGAAGCCTAACCGGTCTTCGACCTCTTTCAAGATTCGACTTGCAATGGTCTTCTCGCGCTTGCTTAGCGGGCTCTTCTTGCCACTTAGCCTCCGGATCCAATTCAACCCTTCTGACACGGGCCAGTTTGTGGTCTCGATGATGTTTTTCCCATCCACCGTAACCGCCAGCGCTTCCTTTCGCAAACGTTTACCCTGACATGATGGACACAGGCGTTCAGACATGTATTCCTGGATCTTGCTGCGGATGTAATCGGATTGCGTCTCCTGGTATCGTCTTTCGAGATTACCAATCACGCCCTCGTAGGCGGTCCACCATGTTGAGGAGCGACCATCACGACTCTCATAATGAACGGGGACTTCCTTCCCATCGGTGCCGTAGAGAAGGATGTTAAGCTTGTCTTCGGGTAGATCATCGATGTGGGCATCCAGGTCGATGTCGAAGGCTTTCGCGGTGGCTTCCAGCATCTGCCAGTAGTATCCCTTATGATCACGACTTTGTTTTGACCACTCCATTGCGACCAGCGCGCCTTCGGTGATAGAGACAGATTTGTCCGGGATAACTCGATCGGGGTCGATTTCGAGTTTATTGCCTAACCCCTGACACTCTGGACATGCACCGTGAGGCGTATTGAATGAGAATGTGCGCGGCTCGATCTCAGCTAGCGTTGTGCCATGATCGGGGCAGGCAAGGTGTTCAGAGAAGGGGATATCGACCGGCGGATCAGAACTCAAATCGGTGATATAGAGGATGCCCTCGCCCCAGCGTAAAGCGGTCTCGATCGAATCGGTTAGTCTGGTCAGAAAGGCATCTCCGTCCTCGGTCGCATCGTGGTGGATGACGAGACGGTCGACGACAGCTTCGATGTCGTGTTTCTTATAGCGATCGAGTTCAAATTCCTCATCAAGCGCTTTGACGTCTCCATCAACACGGGTTCTTACGAATCCAGAACGCCTGAGTTCTTCAAAGACAGTCAGGTGAGTGCCCTTGCGGCCACGGATCATCGGTGCAAGGAGCATGATGCGACTGCCGTCGGTCATTGTAGAGACGGCGTCGACGATCTCCTGGGCAGATTGCTGTTTGACTTCCTTGCCGCAGATAGGGCAGTGAGGTAGACCAACGCGGGCGAAGAGCAATCTTAGATAGTCGTACACCTCTGTAACGGTCCCAACAGTCGAACGCGGATTATGGGAAACACCGCGTTGGTCGATCGAGATTGCCGGGGAGAGCCCATCAATGTAATCAACATCCGGCTTAGCGAGCTGCCCCAAGAATTGCCGCGCATATGCCGACAACGATTCGACATAGCGCCGCTGTCCTTCGGCGAAGATTGTATCGAAAGCAAGCGATGATTTCCCTGAACCGGAAATGCCGGAGATGACGACGAGCTTGTCGCGGGGAATCTCGACTGAGATATTCTTGAGGTTGTGCTCGCGGGCGCCAACGACTGTGATTTTCTCTTCCGCCATGTGTTTTTGACCCAGGCCGTTGTTGGAATAGACGAATCGTTATTATATCAGGCGCTTGGAAATACTTATTCGATTTGTCGGGGAAAGAATACACGAGGCCGCGATCAGGGTGGTTTAAGAGACTGACGGAAATAAGATGCCTGTTAAAAATGTGAGGGCTCAGGCTCTCAAGAGTGGGCATCGGGGATGTGGGGTGAATTCAAATTACGCTACAGATTCACCGCACCACTGGCAGCGCTCATCTCCAGGAGGGATTAAAGCGTCACACTTCTTACAGCGAATGAGTTCATCTGGCGTCGCTAAGCCGCCTTCCATATCCGCGGCCATGCGGATAACGTCGTATGGGCTCATCGCCGTGGGTGTGCCGCCTCGACTGACAAGAGCACCCCCGAGATGCATACCTTTTTCGTCTTCATGGATGACGTATCCCTGGTCGCGCAGGGCTTTAGCGAGGTCGTTGCTCAACTTAGGACCCAGACTTGGTCCGGCGGGAAGTTCATGACCTGAAAGGAGGCGCCGGGCTTCATCGGGAAGCTCATCCACCATCCAAGTGGGAAGGGGGGTATCTTTAGTTCTCTGCTCCTCCGCGAGGATTTTTCTGAATCGGCTGCAGGAGTCATCTTTCGAAGATGGAGTGGGATGCAGGTTAGCCCCAAAGGATTTAAGTCCGGATTCGCTCTTTTTTGAACACTGCAGGCAGATAGGGGCGACCTGGGCGCCGTTCAGTGCAGGCAGCAGCTGCATAGGCTCACCGCATACTGGACAAGGAGCGGTTTCATCAGGGGAATTGGATGGTGAGAACATTATGATCCAGGGTCAAGCGATCGAGTCACCCGAGGTCTCTGGGTGGAGCAGCCCGGTCCTTTATCTTGGAGAGCTTGCCGAGTGTGTGAGCCTCGTTCGCTTCAAAGAATCGTTCGGCATATTCAGGGTTGCGCCACTCGAAGGCTGTCTCGAGCCCTTGTGTTTCCTTGGGAACGAGTAGCGTGGAGCGTACATACATTGCACTATCCGGCGGCGGATATTTTCCAACACGACCCAGTAGGAAGAGGGCCGGTGCGGTGTAGCCAACGATGAATAGAATGACGAGGATGAGAATATCAAAGAACTGTAAATCGGCTGGTTTGATGATGCCGACTGCAAGTGCGCCGACGACCAGCAGCATCCCACCGATCGCCGACAGCAGATGGGCCTGCAGTCTTGCCTCTTTAGCCTCATCACTGAGTTGACCAGCGCGCTTACGACATCCGGCGCAAAGCGGGATCTTAAAGTTTGTAGCTTTTCGCTGTGTGATGTTCTGGCCATCGGGCAGCGATCCGAGAACTGTGAGATGTCCTTTAACCGGGGTTCGACCGCAGTGGGCGCAATCGCCGCCTGGGAAGACAGCTTTTTCGCCACGGATTACAACCCTATAACGATGACCCTGAGGCGGATCGGTATCCAGGAGAGCAGCCTCCTCTTCTGCGACCGCTGCGGCAATAGCCACGTCAAGCTCTTGAGAAGGTGCTTCCGGTTTACTCGGCGTTTGCTCGATCGGTTCCAAGTCCGTTGGCGGTGTCTGGGAAAGCGATTCGATTCTTGATGCGAAGGATTCTGGTTCCAAAACGCTCTCGACGGCCACAGCATCGGCTAGAGGTGGGAAGATGGGCTGAGATTCGAGAGGAACCTCGGAGATGTGCAGATCTGGTATGGGCTCGGATTCCAGCGGGACGCCGGCGGATTGACGCAGATCCGAGAGGAAATCTTGTTCGGGCTCCTCGGGTGAGAGCAGGTTGTCGAGGGGTGTTTCAATTTCCTGGACGAACCCCTCGAGCGAGGGCTCGACATTGTCATCTGCGGGTTGGGCCCAGTCTGGGAGAGGGATTTCACCCGCTTCAGGGATTTCTTGTTTGATGGGTTGGTCCCAGGCATCGTCGGGTTCCCTGAGGCTTTCTTCGCTTTGAGCATCTGCGATCTCTGGCAGCGCCTGCTCGTCAGTGAGTTCAAGCCCGATTCCGCCCAAGATTCCTGCGCTTATGGGCAATTCTCCTTCTTCTGGCAGGGAGGGCTCGAGATCGGTCTCTTCATCAGGGGTTATTGACCGGAAATAAGAGGCGAGATCATCCGTTTCATCGGAGATTTGATCCGCTGAATCTCCCTCGAAATCGCTCACGCCTGGGATCGCAGCCGCTTCTAAACCAAGATCTAGCTCTCCGAGTCGTTCTTCGATGAGGTCAACGGAATCGGGTGCATCCAGAATGTCAGCAGCTATCTCCGAAATGGGTGTTTCAGGGCTTTCGATTTCGGTTTCGAGTGGGGTGATTTCTTCTAGATCAAGTTCAGCATAGATTGGAGTTTCCTGTTCGGGCGTAATGCGTTCTTCGCGTGCTCTGTTCTCAACCGCCTCCAACCAAACCCACTGCTTGAGTGCGAACCGCTCCGTCAACGGGTAGCCTTCGCCGATCTGACCGTAAAAGACACGTTCACCGCCGTCTTCAGAGAGAAACGCGGATTTACAGCTATCACAACCGACGTAATCGGGCAGTTTCTCCATGTGAACGACATGCAGTGCATCCGCGCCGCATATCGCGCAAAGGAGGCCATCGATAAGAGCATCATCGAGCGTAGATTTTGGAGTCGAAGCCATTCCCCTTCCTCAATAAACGAGAGGTGCATCGAATCTAACATATCGATCGGCGGATAGCAACCAAGCTCTGGTCCCAGAATCTCTTTTTTATTGCAGCGGGGATTGATTGCATGGACGAGTAGGATGTGAGTTTGGACATTTGATGTGCTTTACTGATGATGGGAGTTAAACGTATGAGGAAACATTTTGATGTGGAGGCGAAGACACCATGGTTGAGGGGCAGCCACTAATATTGAGCGATGCGGGGAATGGAATTATTGGCATTAATGGAGTTCATCCGATCTAACCTTATCAAGTGATAGAACGATGGCATCACATTCCATATTTAACACAAATAATCAACACACACGTCATGCCGCAATGTCCACCATTCGGATATAAGATAATCCGAGCCTTGGGTTTTACCTCCGGTTGCGCCCATAAACGTCAAGACGATCAGGTTGGGCACGGATGAGGGGCGTCAAGACTTGATGCTATAAGATGCCCGAGCCGAGAATTTCCTTTGACTTCGAGCTGGGTTACCATCATGCAAATACAATTCCTAATGCCAAAAGAAGGGTAGATAGTATCAGCCAACGAAATATCACAAGATACCCGTTATGCAGGGCACTGTTCCTCGATCTGCTGTTCGACCGGAGAACGCGTCCGATCTTTTTATCTACATTTCTCGTGATCGCAAGCGGAGCACCCCCATATCACTGGCTGGAGGGTTGATCCTGGATCGACTCGTTTTATTTCGTCGTCGGTAAACTGACGACGATTGGCTATACGGATTTTGCGCCGCCGATACCACTAACAAAATCGACTGCTTAATTCCATGTCCTCCATGGTGTGATTTTCCTGCTGCTGAGGTTCGATGTCGTTCGAACACAATGGCACTGGAATCTAGGGGTATCATCGGAGGAGGGCGGCTTCCTTGATGAAAACCCTACTTTGTCATTAGAATAGGGATAGGTTTATTAAACCGCACGAACAAAGCTATATGGGAGGGTAAAGATGGCATTCAATCTTCGTAACCGGAATTTCCTAAAACTCCTGGATTTCACACCTGAGGAGATCAAATTTCTACTCAAGTTGTCTGCAGATCTAAAAGCTGCTAAATACGGTGGTTACGAAAAACCAAGACTCCTTCGTAAGAATATTGCCCTGATATTCGAAAAAGCCTCAACACGGACACGAACTGCATTCGAAGTCGCGGCGTTTGACCAGGGAGCTAACGTAACTTACCTGGGCCCTAGCGGTTCTCACATAGGTCACAAGGAAACCATGAAAGACACAGCCCGTGTTTTAGGGCGCTCTTACGACGGGATCGAATACCGAGGATTCGGCCAGGAAATTATCGAGACCCTTGCTGAGTACGCCGGTGTGCCTGTATGGAACGGATTGACGGACGAGTTCCATCCTACACAAATCCTGGCAGATGTGCTCACGATGACCGAGCATACCTACAAGGATCTGCCCGATATCGCCTTCTGCTATATGGGCGACGCTCGCAACAACATGGGCAACTCGCTCATGGTCGGCGGTGTGAAATTGGGCATGGATGTGCGTCTGTGTGCGCCAAAGGCGAACTGGCCTGATGAGAGCCTGGTTAAAACGTGTGAAGTGATCGCCAAGGAGACCGGCGCTCGATTGACCATCACCGATGATGTAGCCAAGGGCGTCAAGGGCGCCGATTACCTGTACACAGATGTATGGGTGTCGATGGGCGAGGCGGACTCGGTTTGGGAAGAGCGCATCAATCTGCTCAAACCCTACCAGGTTAACGCCGAAGCGATGAAGCTTACGGGCAACCCGGATGTCAAATTCATGCACTGTTTGCCCGGCTTCCACAATGCCGACACCGAAGTGGGTATGGAGATGAAGGAGAAATTCGGCCTCGAGGGCTTGGAAGTGACCGATGAGGTCTTCGAATCGCCAGCATCCATTGTCTTTGATGAGGCGGAGAACCGTATGCATACGATCAAGGCCATAATGGTGGCTACGCTGGGGGACTGACCCGTTATGGATCTCCACTACAGGCGACCCTCGCTGCCCCTGCAAACGCTCGGGATTTTTTGCTGCTGCGATTTTGTGCTGTAATAGAGTTGAGACTAAGAATCGTGTTCCCCGGACCGTAGGATCGCGGGTGGTCCGGGGAGTGTTTCTTTGGACTAATCAGGTTATATAATAGCCAATGTAAGTTTTTGAAACGAGTGCACCCCCATCTGCGCATCGTTACCCATTCGCTTTGGTTCGGGCGCTATTCTAAAAGGAGCTCATCAAGATGAGTAAATACAAGATCATCCTCAACCCCACCTCTGGCCGGGGAACCGCTGAAGAAGCCGTCCCGGACCTCGATCGCTTTCTGCGTGAGCATAAAATTGAGTTCGATCTTGTCCTCACTGAGAGACCTGAGCATGCGGTAGAGCTGGCGAAGCAGGCCGCACTTGATGGTTTCGACGTTGTCGTCGTCGCTGGAGGGGATGGAACTGCGAATGAAGTGTTAAATGGCTTGATGCTCGCGAAACAAGCCGGCACAGATGGTGTCGCCATGGGTGTGATTGCTATCGGTCGTGGCAACGACTTCGCCTTTGGGGTAAATGTGCCCCCAGGTCTGGAAGAGGGATGCCGGGTGCTGATGGAAGATTTCCGCTCCGGTATGGATGTGGGGTTAGTGACGGGTGGTCTGTATCCTGAGGGGCGCTACTTTG
>Ga0307421_1001005_pt1 | contig 17747 bp, 14 predicted proteins | sample SalMarWE160270MG_FD_202163 | JGI IMG/M metagenome (GOLD analysis project Ga0307421, IMG submission 202163) | Salt marsh sediment microbial communities from the Plum Island Ecosystem LTER, Massachusetts, United States - WE1602-70 | ecosystem: Environmental > Aquatic > Marine > Intertidal zone >...
ATTCGAAATCGCTCGCCTCTCCAGGCCCAAGTAGTTCGGCGGGGGAAACCCATCCAGCCGAAAGTATAAGACCATCTTCATTTCGCACTGTCGTATAAATAGATGGTTCTCTGATGAGTGTATCGTTAGGGTTGATTATCACCCCGCGCAAGAACACTATTGAGCCGAGGGCTTCATATTGCGAAACACTCAACTCAAGCAGCGAAACCGTTTCGTCCGCAGGTAGGGTAGCAATCCCTTCAACCAATGCGTGGACATTCAGAGTGAGCATCGCATCCTCGGAGGCGAGGATTTCAGGAGAGATCCCCCAAAATTGTTGGATAGTGAATGAGTGAATCCCGCCGGGTCGAATGGGGAGCGGAGGGTTGATTGGTGCAATCCCAATTAGTTCATCCTGGTTTTCTAAAACGAGCAGCCCAGAAGCCCATACCCAATCGGAGGAGGGGTTATGGATGGAGCCTATAAAGAACGGCACACCCTGGTCTGTGAATTGGAGTGCTGGCGGCTCTAGAAATTGAAGATCTGGTTCTGAAGGTGATGTGTCGACAACCATATCCTGGAAGAAGACCAGTTCGTCAGGCTCAAAGCCCCCATCGGCTAAAGCGATAAAGGGTGACGATTCGCGCGGGGGAATGTGTGAGGCAGAAGCCACAAGATTGGCATAACCAATCGGTTCCTGGTTTTCATCAAGCAGGAGAACGGCGAGGTCATGCAACTTTATTTGAGAGATACCAGGGTTCGTGATTTGCCCGAGGATCACAGTATTACCCTCAGGGTTTATCTGCCAGGTTGTGTCATCGATTTCTCCCTGAATACGTCGAATGCGTGGGATTCGCTCAGCATAGATCTCGGTGGTCGTATCAACCACTGCTATGGTCCCCTCAAAATCTAGTGCGAATAATGCCTCCTCACCTGGCAAAAGACTAGCGGGGATTGGCCGCACTGTCGCTTTATCCAATTCGCCCGCTTCTACTCCGAGTAAAGTAACGGTGACAGCAATTCCACCAAGTGGGAACTCGGCTTCGTTGATCAACCGTCCAATCACCTGCCACGAATCCGCGGCCTGACCCGGGATCAGATTTAGAGAAATGAGTTCGATTTCAGGTGCAGGCGTAGGGCTGGTAGGGACCACGGTAGGGGTTGTTGGACTTTGGGTTTGTTGTGGATCGGGATTCCGAATCATTCCTGGAAAGGAATCGCAGGACCCGATGATGAGGGCAGCGGAAAGCATGGGAACGAGGAACCAAAGACCTGGTTTATTCTTTTTGGCGGTTTGGGGGCGGAAAGACATATACCACCTGAGGATTACCATCTAAGTTTTCCAAATTATGATGAGGGAATTAAACCATGAGTTTGTTCATTATGCATTACGACGTGAATGCGCGTGTGGTTTACCTTTCCCCCTGCGTTCGCAGGAGAACGCGGCTCTATACATCCCTGGAGGCTTTGGTCAATAAACGGGAAGGGTCGGATCCATCTGCCGCGCCCACGCGTTGATGCCACCCTGTAAGCTCACAGTTTTCTGGAAACCTGCGCCGGCTAGGAGGCGCAGCGCTCGCGTAGAGCGTATACCTGTTCTGCAGAAGAGAACGATCTCCTCAGCATCATCAAGCTCTTCTATTCGGCTCGCCATTGAACCAAGGGGAATGGAGTCGGCGTTGGGGAGGGCGGAGATTTGCAGCTCGTGCGGCTCACGCACGTCGATCAGGTGGATGGGTTCGCCGGTTGCCAGCCTCTCGGCAAGCTCGGAAGGCTCGATTTCCCAATCGGGTTCATGGCTGCTCTCGTCATTGTCGTGCCCGGGAACACCGCAGAAAGCCTCATAGTCAATCAACTGTGTAATAGATGGGTTTTGCGAACAGACCCGGCATTCAGGGTTCTTCTTTAATTTAACCATCTCGAAGCGCATATCCAGGGCGTCATAGATGAGCAGCGTACCGATGAGATGCGTCCCGATTCCGAGCAGCAGCTTGATAGCCTCCGTCGCCTGGAGAGTCCCGATTGTTCCCGGAAGCAGGCCGAGAACACCACCCTCGGCGCAAGATGGGATTAATCCCGCCGGCGGGGGATCGGGGAAAAGGCAGCGGTAGCAAGGACCTTTCTCCGCCCAGAACACGCTGACTTGCCCGTCAAAACGCGAGACCGAGCCGGAAACATTCGCTTTCCCAGTCAGGACACAGAGATCATTTATCAGATAGCGAGTGGGGAAATTGTCTGAGGCGTCGATCAGCAAATCAAAAGGTTCGGATATCCGCTCAGCATTCTCGGAAGTGAATGGTTCATCAAATACGACGACTTCGACTTCCGGGTTGATGTCGAGCAAGCGATCCCGGGCGGAGAGAACCTTCCGCTTACCGATCCAAGAAGTGCCATGGATAATCTGGCGCTGCAGGTTAGTTAATTCGACAACATCGTGATCGACGAGTCCGATTCGTCCAACACCCGCTGCAGCGAGATACATGGAGACGGGCGAACCCAAGCCGCCTGCACCTACGATGAGGATCGACGATGCTTTAAGTCTCTCCTGGCCCTGAAGGCCAACCTCGGGCAGTAGGAGATGGCGTGAGTAGCGCTGAAACTCTGGATGTGTAAGTTCGCTTCGTTCGCTGAATGTGTCTTTCATATTCTTCCCTTATGCATGATTCAGATTTCGATTCGTTAGCTTCTCCCATTCTACTCTTGAATGCGCCATTCAGTCTGCGGTATGGATAATGTGTGATTGGGTGGTCAGTTCGTACGCCGCTCATGTGGAAGAGAGAAGCCGTTGTTCAAAATGGAAGACTTGAGTGGGGTCGGTGTTGCTTTATGTAAAGTTAGTTACCTGCAATTTCTGTTCCAACCCATCAAACATGCGCCTGGGTACTTGAGTCACGTAGTTTGATGTGATTTCCACTGATATAATGACAAGCCACCTATTTGAGAGAACCGAGGCATGCGCAGTCCTATCACCTTCCGCAGTACGGATGCCAACGAGCAGCCGATAACACACCAAATTCTACGCCATCTTTCGGTGACGTTTATCACCGCCGGAATCCTAGCGACGCTTTTTACAGCATGGACACCCACCAGTTTGAACCCCGGGGAGCTGGCGAATCAATTCGCGGCTGCCCTGGAAGGTGGGGCACAGGAGAATGGTCCTTCAGCTTTTGTACCCTCTGCCCCGGAGGAGACCGAACTACGAATAGGATTGGTCATAGGGCATTCAGGGATTAACCCGAATACAGTCGGCGGTGATACGGGGGCAGTTTGCGAGGATGGCTTGACGGAGTTGGAAGTTAATACCAACGTGGGAAACCTTACCGCACGAGCGCTCGAGGCAGCAGGGCTGCAAGTAGATATCCTAGAGGAGTTCGACTCGCGGCTCTTTGAATATCGGGCGGTGGCGTTGGTTTCCATCCATGCCGATTCCTGCATCCCAATTAACGACTATGCGACCGGATATAAAGTTGTAAGCGCGCAAGACACAGTTGTTCCAGATAAATCACAACGGCTGGTCGATTGCATTATTGATCGATATCACAGGGCGACCGATTTAAATTTCCATGCAGGCAGCATCACACGCGACATGACGGAATATCACACCTTCCGCGAGATCCACGGCCAGACACCGGCAGCGATCATCGAGACTGGATTTCTCTATCTCGATCGGGATTTCCTCACTTCTCAGCCAGAGAAAGCGGCCCGAGGGATCGCGGACGGCATACTTTGCTATGTGAATAATGAACCCGCCAGCCTCCCGTGGGAGACTACGCCATGAGTCCGGCAGATTCAGGCCAACAGGATCCATCGATGGATCCATCCGACCGAGCGCATGCATCGCTCCGCCGGGGTGACATCTCCGAGGCGAGGAGATATGCGCGTCTGGCGGTCAAGCGCGATCCGCTTTCTGAAAAAGGCTGGCTTACTTTAGCTGCAGTGTCGGAGCCACGCGCAGGGTTGGCATACGCGGCGCGCGCATTGGAAATCAACCCGAAGAGTAAACCGGCGAAAAAAGCGATACGCTGGCTGATTCGGCGCCTACCTTCAGGAGAACGAAAAGCTGCGCTGCGGGAAGCGCGGATACCCGAGGATCTCCTTCCGAAAATTACGCCTCTTGATGTTCTGGCCCAACGGCGGATCTTACCCAGACGAGTCTTTATCTCTTCGGTGGTATTAGCCGCTGGAGTAGGGATCTGGTTGGGAGGCGCACCCGCATCCGCTCTGCAGCCGCAAATCTACCAACAGCCATTGGCGAAAGCGACGATGACGCCAACACCCACGAATACGCCCACGGCAACACCGACGGCAACAGCGACACCGACAGCAACGCCTACACCAACGGTAACGCCCACTCATGCCCTTTCGTACCTCTCGACCTTCAATATCCCTCACGATCAATTGGCGAATGAAGGCCGGTGGATCGACGTGGATCTAAGCGAGCAGCGGGTGACTGCCTTCGACGGAAATAATCTTGTGAGGAGCTTCATCGTTTCAACCGGAACTTCAGCTCATCCAACACTAACTGGCCAATATCGCGTGTACACTAAGCTATACTCCACCGCCATGGCTGGCCCCGGTTATTACCTGCCCGGCGTCCCATATACGATGTATTACTACAAGGGTTATGCACTCCATGGGACCTATTGGCATAACAACTTCGGGGTCCCGATGAGCCATGGCTGCATCAACTTGTGGACTCCGGACGCGGAATGGCTTTTCAGCTTCGCCTCGATCGGAACGCTGGTGAACATTCATCCCTAAACGATTCTTTTCCAACCCTACGCAGTACAATCTGAATCCCCAACATCTACCATCCAAGGTGGAAGAGTTCCTGGAATCGGCTGATCCATCGTCACCTGGAAATGCTTCCCTAATATCTACTTGGTTTGGTAAGATTATTTATCATCGATCTCTCAAAGAGATAAGGAGCAGTATTAAAGTAAGCGCTAATAGCATTTGCGATTTGCACTGATCACTCAGCTCTCAGGGATAAATACTGATGATGGCACAACATTCACTATTTGCAGGTCTGGTTGTTGATGAAGATGACAGGGCGGTAGATAACGTTCTTGTCGGCGGAGAGTCATTTTATATCGTCGATGACGGCGGTTTCCTTCGCCATATCGAAAGCGAACATGTCGATCAGCAGGTCCTCGATCACTTGCAGGAGATGGTTAAGGGGCACGAGGACATCATCAGTAAGGGAACGATGCAGATGATCGGTCAGGAGGACATCTTCACGAAAGCGGCGATCGAAACATCACTTCATAACATGGATGCCCAATTTGATGCTTTACTTCAGAGCGGTTTACCTGAGGACATGCGCACGTATCTGGGGATGATGGGTTTCCGGGTTGTGATTAACATACATGGCGAGGTCCTGCGCATTGAGCAGCCTGGAGCAGGGATTGAGCCGGACGAAGAATATTAACCAAGCAGTAAGTTAATCTCGATGAAGTAAAACCAATAAGAGATCGAGACGCTAATAAAGCACTAACGAGTGTGTAGTAGTATCTATGTGAACCGAAAGAGGAGCACGATTTGAGCTTTTCCGAATATATTCTGAACGTAGATGAAGCGACTTTCGAGGACGAAGTGATCCTTCGATCTCATGAAATTCCCGTCGTTGTAGATTTTTGGGCGCCATGGTGCGGTCCATGTCGGACTCTGGGTCCGCTGCTCGAGCGGTTGGCGATTGAAGCAGGGGGAAGTTTTCTTTTAGCGAAGGTTAATGTCGACGAAAACCCAGGTCTCTCTGTTCGCTATGGCGTCCAGGGCATCCCTGCGGTCAAGGCGTTTAAACAAGGCCAGGTCGAAACCGAGTTTCTAGGTGCGCAGCCGGAACCGGTTGTGCGGAGTTTCATCGGTAACCTAGCGCCGAGCGAAGCTGAAATTGCGGTTGAAACCGCACGCAGCTTACTTGTGACTCATCATTGGGAACAGGCTGAAACCAGTTTCCGCGAGAGTTTCGAAAAGGATGAGACCAATGCGCCAGCTGCACTGGGCTTACTTGAGAGCTTGCTCATGCAGGGAAAAGGCGAAGAGGCTCTGCGTATAATTGAGATTTTTCCTCCCGGCAATGAATGGGTAGCTGCAGAGCGGCACAAAACGCTAGCAGCCCTGCTTGCCGAGGTTGAAGAGATTGGGACGAGGGATCTGGAAGACCCGCTCGCGGCCGAGTTATATCAGGCTGCGCGCTTGATAGGTCTTGGCAATCTTCCAGCAGCGATGGATGGAATGCTCGATATCTTGCGTGAACAAAAAGATTTCCGTGATGGCTTACCCAAACAAGTGCTGTTGTCGCTGTTCGCGATCATCGGCGATCAAGACACGTTAACGCAGCGGTATCGGAACGAGTTGGCTTCCGTACTATTTTAAGCGCACATCGAAATAATGTGGGTGACGTATCGGAATTACGTTGCCCTAATCCGACCGGAGCTTAACCTCCGGACTCCGTATTTAAAGGCGTTGAAACATCCTCTATGTCAGCCCCCCTCAGAAATAAATCGTAGGTGCAGACCCATGTGTTGGCCCGTTCTCGATTAAATGCAATTATTCACACTACGTTGCAGATGGTGGCGTAAATTGGGGTTTACTTTGCTGTTGGGCTGGCGAGAATCAGGGTACCCCAGGTTGTTGGATTGACCACCCTGCGCGTCGATACGCCCGATACCATGGATTGCCATGCTGCTACTCCCGGCAAATCGTTATCCGAAAGCGAGAGTGCGAAACCGTAGCGGTCACCTTCTACAGGGTTGATTCCAAACACGGACCAGGGTATTTTCGCTTCCATGTCGTAGCCAGCCGTCGTGCTCCGAGCTTTCATTTCGACGGTGGATAAGCTCCGTTGCAGGCTTCGCGGAAACCAGAGGTAACCCTCTTCTGTGAGTGTTCCGAAGTTGCCTGACGAGAGGCCCATCTGGTAGTCATCAGCAGTCATGGTTACAGAGGAGTAGTCGCCGGGCAGGTCTACATCGAGGTGAATTTCGACATCGTCACCTTTATACATATTGTAGCCTGTTGAAATCTGGACGATTATGTCGTCGGTTCTGCTTACGCCGATGTAGAGGGCATTCGCATCCCAGCCTATGTAGTATGTGGCAGAAAGATCGCTAGGACCGGTCCAATTCGAGCCAGCACCGGGAACAGTTTTTTCTGCACGATAGGCAGTCGATGACCACTCGTTAAGCACCCCATCGATCACCGGAGCTGCGTTCAAGTAAACCGCAGTCACGGGAGAGCCATTCGGGCGAGTATCCGTTGGGATTGGTGTGAGGTTGGGAGTTTGAGTCTTCGTCACCGCCGGATTGGTTGTGGGGGTTGGGCCGCTTGGTGTGGCGGTCTCCGTTCGAACTAGCGGTAGGATCGACGGTGTATTGGTAGACGTCGGGATCTCGGCGAAGATGGAGGTGTGGGTAAGGTTAGGTGTTGGAAATGTGAAGGGTGTGGGAGCAGATACGCCGGGCAGTGTGCAGCCAACCAGCAAAAGCGATGCTATAACCAGTACAAAGGTCCGGATTCCCTTTTCCATGATCAACCTCCGCTTAATAGCTACACAGGGCTTGCCCAAAATCTATTCACAGATTCCGATCACGAGTGCGGCATTTCAAGGCTTGATTTGATGGGGCGAGTGGGAGTCGAACCCACACGAGGTTTCCCTCAGAGGATTTTAAGTCCCCGGCGTCTGCCAATTCCGCCACCGCCCCTTGAGCCTATTGTATTCTCAAGCATTCAGGCGTCAAGGGATGGGTTTTTAGGTCTTCGCAGGAGTCCGGGGGATGTGTCTAAGTTGTAAGTCAACCTGATTAAGATGGGAAGATGTCATACTGAGGTTCCCGTCGCCACCTCTGCGCTTCGCATCAGAGTGACAACGCATCACCGCGGCTATCACTCAGCGCTGGCAACCCCTATGCTATAATCTCGCCCGAAGAGGTTATTAGGTATGTTTAAGAATATTGCGAAAGTCATCAGCGGCGATCCCATCAAAAAGATGCTGGATCATTACCGAGAGATGGTAGATGAGATCAACGCTCTTGAACCAGGATTGCAGGCTCTTTCAGACGAGACGTTAAAAGCAAAAACCGGTGAATTCAAGGAGCGCCTGCAGAAGGGCGAGACTGTCGACGACTTGCTCGTTGAAGCCTTTGCGGTTGTGCGTGAAGTTGCGATTCGCACGGTTGGGTTGCGGCATTTCGATGTACAGCTTGTTGGCGGAATCGTCCTCCATCAAGGCCAGATCGCCGAGATGAAGACGGGGGAAGGCAAAACCCTGGTGGCCACGATGCCTATATACCTCAACGCCTTGGTAGAACAGGGCGTTCATCTGGTCACCGTTAACGATTACCTTGCGCGGCGCGATGCACGCTGGATGGGTCCAATTTTTCACTTTCTAGGATTGAGCATTGGGATACTGCAAGAAGCTTCCCGAACCGAGCATGGCCGCAAGGCGTTTCTCTACGATCCTGTCCTGGAATCTGTCCAGGAGGATGTCCATCAACTGCGCTTGGTCGACCGTAAAGAAGCGTATTCGGCTGATGTGACCTATGGAACCAACAACGAATTTGGTTTCGATTACCTGCGGGATAACATGGCCCGTACGCTCGAAGCGCGGTCGCAGCGCGGGCATTATTTCGCCATTCTCGACGAGGTGGACAACATCCTCATCGATGAAGCCAGAACACCCTTGATTATCTCCGGCCCTTCACATGACGACCCCGGGCTCTACGTCCAGATGGCCCAAGTGGTTAAACAACTTAACACCGAGGATTTTGAGGTCAGTGAGAAGGACCGGACAGTGGCGCTTTCTGAGATTGGCGAGGACCACGTCGAGCAGCTGCTCAAGACACCAATTCGCGATCCAGATCGCCCGGAGGACATTACTCCGGAGCAGGCTCGATTGCTCGGGCATCTGGAGCAGGCGCTGCGTGCAGAGCATCTCTTCAAACGGAATAAGGATTACGTCGTTCAAGCTGGCCGCGTAATCATCGTGGATGAATTCACCGGCCGCATGATGGCTGGCAGGCGATGGTCAGACGGATTGCACCAGGCAGTTGAGGCCAAAGAGGGAGTTCGCGTCCGGCAAGAAAATGTAACCTATGCCACGGTCACCTTGCAGAACTACTTCCGTATGTACGAGAAGCTGGCGGGCATGACGGGAACTGCTGTGACGGAAGCCGAGGAGTTCAGCAAAATATACGATGTTGATGTGATCCCGCTTCCAACCAATCTGGAATTCATCGTAATGCAGCCAGGCACGGATCTGAATGAAATTGCTTATTCTGATAACGGCAGCAGTTTCAGCTACTACACCCGTGTGGATGACCAGGATCAAAACCCGGTGTTTTGGCGCCGTAAAGATTACCCAGATATCGTTTTTCGAACCGAAGAAGCGAAGCTCCGGGCGGTTACCCTGGAGATTTTACGGCGGCACATTCTAGGCCAACCACTCCTCGTTGGAACGACTTCTGTGGAACTTTCAGAACGTCTCTCATCACGCCTGCGGGCAGATGCGCTTCAAACCCTGGCCAACATCCAGATCCTTCGTGATGCTTACTTGGAGGCGCACGATATACCCGATGATGGTATGCGCGTCGATGCTTTGAAACCTCTCTACCATCCGCTTCCCGAAGTTAAAACCCCCATTCTGCGTCCTTTCGCTCGTGATTTGGACGTCTCACTCAATCCCACCCGCGAGGAGAATCTCGAGCGATTATTGACGATCTTAGAACTTGCTCCATCTGATCTCGAGAGGCTGACTGAAGCGCTGAAGGGTGGGGTTCCACATAATGTTTTGAACGCGAAAAAGCATGATGAGGAGTCAGCCATCATCGCCTGGGCAGGATCCTTGGGGGCGGTGACCATCGCCACAAATATGGCCGGGCGAGGTGTAGACATCAAGCTCGGCGGTGAAATAGCTGAGGAAATCCTCGCCGCGGTGAATCGTGTTTTGCGGCGGATCGGGGTTCAGAACCCTGAGAATATGAGTTTGGGCGAGCGGCTCGACGCACTGGCGAAGGCGGATAAGGATGCAATTGGAATCTACGAAGCAGAAATCGAGCAGCTGAAACACTTCATAGAGGATTCCGAGCGTGTTTGGGATGCCGGTGGTCTGCATGTGATTGGTTCAGAGCGGCACGAATCACGGCGCATCGACAACCAGCTGCGTGGTCGCGCGGGCCGGCAGGGCGACCCAGGCTCTTCGCAGTTCTTCCTCTCCCTGGGAGACGAGTTAATGCGCCTTTTCGGCGGCGAACAAGTGGCGAATCTCATGCAGCGCTTTAATATCGATGATGCTGTTCCGATCGCTCATAACATTGTGAATCGCACGATCGAACAAGCTCAAACTCGGGTTGAGGGTGCGAATTTTGACACTCGTAAACACCTTCTCGATTATGATGATGTACTCAATCAACAGCGTGAGGTTTTCTACAATCAACGCAACCGGGTCTTCACGAAAGACAGTTTAAGCGATGATATCGCCTCTATGCTGCGCACTGAGGTTGAAGAGCATGTCCAGATTACGCTTGCCGATCCCGAAGGACCCTGGAAGCTGCTGGCGTGGCTGGAGGAGACACAACCAACAATTGGGCTTGAGAGCGACGAACCCTATCCATCCTTCATGTTGAGCGAACTCATCGCTCAATTAGCAGGTATTTCCCAGGCGGATGAATTGAAAGAGAATCTCCTTGAAATCGCTCGAGGATCGTTGGAAGCAAATAAAATTCACTTGCAGCGAGCCGTTGACGAGCAGTTGACTCATGCGCTTGAGCGTCTGGATGACCAGGTTGAGCAGCGTGTCGAATTCGCAGAAATGGCTGTCGATGCTGCGATTTTTGAAGCCGAAGAAGAGGGGAGAGCCATCGATCCTCGCGGTTTACTGGAGGCGGTCGAGCAAGCGGCAGGTTTACGCATTCAGATGGACGATAAAACTTTGCAGCAGGTGCGCGAAGATCCGCAAAGTTTCCAGCGGCGAATCCGGGAGATGGTCGAGGCCAGCTTCGGCTTACGCATCTGGGCGGGCTTGATACAGGCTGTTGAGCGCAGGATTGGGGAAGGCTTGAATCTGCAGCCAAGCGTCTCAGCATCAATCGATTGGGATCAAGCATCAGAAGATCTGCAAAACGCGATAGAGAGTGTATGGGAAGCTCGTTCAGGGCGGATCTTGGGTGAAATCGAGACAGATCTGCGGAATGCCCTACGGGAAAATGCAACGCTCGAAGCGCGGGAAAGAATCCGTTTTCTGATCCAGATGAGCTACGGTCAGCGCAGCTTTTTCGATCGGAAAACACATCAACGCCAGTCGGTTAAGGTAGCCCGCCTAACCTATCCATTTTATGCTGCTAATCTCATCTCAGACCGCGACCCGGAGGAACTCACGGACCAGGTTGTACGGCACTTTGAAGGCGCTCAGGAATCCTTGAAAAAGCTGCTTGGGAAAGCAGCATTCTCACGGCTTGCCGGATCGAATTTGGATCAACTGGAATCGCGGTCCCAGGATCAATTGCGAGCCGTACTAGGGCAGGAAGTCTTCGATCAATACGCCGGGCAAGGTCCACTTTCATCCTTATCCGCGGATGCACAAGAGACGATCTCCAATGTGTTGGGGAGCCAGGCGTTGGCACGTGCCCACAGAGAACTTTTCCTTTCTGTGGGTGATCGAGAGTGGGTGGATTACCTCACGCAGATGGAGGCGCTCAGGACTTCAATCGGCTTAGAGGCATATGGTCAACGCGACCCACTCGTGCAGTATAAGAGCCGGGCGTTCGACCTCTTTAACGTACTCCTGGCTTCCATTCGGGCTGGTGTTGTCGCCCATATGTTCCGGCTGCGAACCACACCGAGCTCTTCAACAGCTCCAAAGCAGGCGCCTGCTCCCAGGGAGCCGGTAGCCGATGATGACAAGCCCGATAGCCCTACTGGGAAGTCAGGCAAGAAGCGCAAACGCAAGCGCAAACGCAAGTAGTCTCTTAGCCAGATTGCTAACGCTGGTGTCAGAACGCTCGTCTTGCTGGTCGCTGCGGATAAGATATTACTAGGTGATGTCTCAATCCCCGCTCTATTCCAGGGTGGGCAAGGAAGCCAGTTGAAGGATCATTCCACAATGATAGATAAGAGAGTACTGGAACTGCCTAAGATTGACCTCCATCGTCATCTCGAGGGTTCAATACGCCTCGAAACGATGATCGAAATTGTGAGCGAGGCCTCCCTTCCGCTTCCTAAAGACATTGAATCCCTACAAAGGCTCGTACAGGTTGTCGATGAGGATCCAAAAGACTCCGAGCATTTCCTCTTAAAATTTGCGAATATCCGCCTACTCTTGCGCTCACCGGATATTATTCAGAGGATCACGGTTGAAGCTGTCGAGGACGCTGCACGAGACCAAGTGCGCTATCTCGAATTGCGTTTCACCCCGGCCGCGCTGGCTCAATCCGGTGTTTTTGATCTGGAAGATGTGACGCGGTGGGTGATAGACGCCGCCGCAGAATCTGCCTCAGCACACGGGATTGAAGTCGGGTTGATTGTCAGCGTAAACCGTCACGAATCGCTCGAAATCGCCGAGGAAGCGGCTCGAATTGCGGCGGACCATATCAAGGATGGAGTTGTTGGGTTGGATCTTGCCGGTGATGAGGTCGAGTTTCCCGCCCAGCCATTTCAGTCGATTTTGGCAAGCGCAAAACAAGCCGGACTTGGACTGACCATCCATGCTGGAGAGTGGACCGGTGCGGAAAACGTGTACCAGGCAATTGTCGAGCTGGGGGCGGATCGTATCGGACATGGAATTCGTGTCCTGGATGACCCGAAAGTTACGTCTCTGGCACGCGAGAGAGGAATTCCATTCGAGGTGAGTATAGACAGCAATTATCTCACCGGGGTTGTTCCCTCGCTTGATGCACACCCACTCCCGCAGATGATTGATGCGGGGTTACGAACTGTTCTGACTACGGATGACCCCTCTATCTTCGGCACCACGCTGTCCCTCGAGTGTCAACACGCCATCGATCATCTGGGCTTGTCTTTAGAGTCGTTGAAGGGATTTACATTAACTGCGGCTCAAGCGGCCTTTCTCGACCCCCGCAGGATTAGTCAATTAGAGTCGGAGTTCGTCAGTATGTTCTGGATGCAGTAGGAGCTATGCACAGGATTGGTGAGCTTGAAATCGCTGTCCTGAACGATGGTACCGTTTGGGTAGATGCCGGCGGTCCTTTTGGATTAGTCCCTCGCAATCTCTTTGAACGCCATATAAAGCCAACATCTGACAACTTGATTCCGATGGTCTTGAACTGCTTGTTGGTCCGTTCGCAGGGAAAGACCATTCTGATAGATACCGGGCTCGGGGATAAGCTCTCGGAAGATGCGGCTTTGCAATGGGGATTGGAGCGAGAGGGGGGCGGGCTTATTGGGCATCTCGCTTCTTTAGGTGTGGCTCCAGATGATGTTGATATCGTGATTAATACCCATCTGCATGCAGACCACTGCGCCGGGAATACCGGGCTGATCGATGGAGAAATAAGACCGGTGTTTCCACGGGCAGAGTATTGGGTGCAGCGGATGGAATGGGCGGAGGCAAGTCATCCCGATGAACGAACTCGGGGGACTTACTTTACGCAAAATTTTGCACCACTTCTCACGCAAGGGCGGCTTAAACTTCTTCATGGTGACACCAGTGTAACCGATGGTATTCACTGTGTTGTGACTCCAGGGCATACTCGCGGCCATCAATCCGTCCTCTTGCAGGATGGTGATTGGCGAGGCCTCTTTGTAGCGGATATGGCCTCCTACGGCGTACAAATGGCGCGCACTTCATGGCTCACCGCCTACGATGTCTACCCCTTGGAGAATATTCGCACGAAACTGCGCTGGCAGCGTTGGGCATTGGAAAATGAAGCCTGGCTTTTCTTCCAGCACGACCCTCAAATAACAATCGCCCGTCTTGTCAAAGAAAACGGGCGAAAGCACCTCACACCGATTTATCTGGATTGAATTATTATTGGTCCGCCTCCCAGATGGCAACCGCCTCCTGAATGAGCTGTCGGACATCCTCATCGGGAACGTCGGCGAGATCATAGCTCTGCACACCGATTAGAACGCGTGCGGCTCCGCTGGGGCTCTCCAGTAGGCGTACGCCAAGATGAGAACGGCCCGAAGATTCGATCTTCTCCTGAAGAATGGCATTTATTTGTTCGATCATACTCATGGGTTTCGGTTCAACAGCTTCCGGCTCGCGCTCAACCCTTGGATAGCTCGGGGCATCCTTTAATATCCAGGTTTGGAGGTCTGAGGCGGCAAACTCAACGCGGGTCCAATCGTTGGATGCTCTAAGGTCGTCAGGGTTATGATACTCTGTGTCCCCGACCTTCACGATCAACTGTCCGGTCACATCATCGCGAAGGAGCGTGGCGATGGATATCCGCGGACCAGCTTGCGGTTGTAGGCCTGGTTTGTCGGCTTGCTCCTCTTCATCTTCTCCTCCGTCGGGTGATAGAGCTTCCGATCCGGAGTTAGTATCCGCCAAAGAGGGCTGCTCAGGAGCGATCTCATCCGTTGTCTCGAGACCATCCTGCTCGTTTGAGGCTTGCACATATGCCGGCAGCTCAGGAATGTCGTCGGAGATATCTTCGTTGTCCAACGTTAAAGGACCCGGAATATCCGTCTCGATCACGCCTGCATCGGGATCTTCTCCACCATTTGTCTCATCCGCGGATTCCGATTCCTTGGCTGATCCGCTGCTTGAGATTACCCAATAGGCCACCAACGCTAGAAGAATACCAGCGGCGATTAGTAGGATTCCGATCATCAGTTGGCTGTTCATAGTTGGTCCTCCTGCTGACACTGCGGACAGAAGTGCGTGCCGCGTCCACCGACGATTGTGCGCTGGATCAGTGTCCCGCAATTAAAACAAGGTTCCCCTTCTTGTTTATATACACGAAAATGTTGTTGAAAGTCACCCCCACGAAAGACCCAGTCGATGCTGGCGCCATTGTGGCGTATGCCCATCTCGAGTGACTCACGAATGTTCCTCCAGAGTCGTTTAACCTCGGCATTTGTAAGGCGGTCACTTCTCCTGAGCGGGTGGAGGCCGGCATGATGCAGGGCTTCATCCGTGTAGATGTTTCCCAATCCGGCAAGGAAGGATTGATCCAGAAGGAGAGGTTTCAGTAGGCGTTTTCGTGCATGGAGCATATTCGCGAGTTGATCATGTGTAAAGTCTGGAGCGAGAGGCTCGGGGCCTAATCGTCCCAGGACCACTTCGGGATCCGCGTAGAGGCTGACCCGACCGAATTTTCTGGCGTCGCTGAAACGCAGGTCCCAGCCGTTATCCAGGTTGAATAATGTGTGATCGAAACGGTCTTTCGGGTCCTGGCTGGGAGCCAGGCGTAGATCGCCGCTCATGCGCAGGTGGATCAGGAGCGTCTCATGGTCGAGTGGAAAAACAAGATACTTGCCTCGTCGTTTCACGTCGACGATTTCGCGGTCCTTTATCCGTCTGTTGAAGGACCGCAAGGAGGGGTGCTCGATGTGCCGCGGCCAATCCGTGGAGAAGCTGACAATGCGGTGACCAGGGATCGGCGGAGAGCCGTTCCCCTCACGAAGGTTTTTCGCAATCGTTTCGACTTCTGGCAGTTCGGGCATCGTAGGCGATTATACATGCCTGGTTTGCACGGGCAAGATTGGAGGATGTTGATGGAAGCTGCAATCTTGATTCATTTACCTATCCAGATTGATGTGTGAATATTCTTGTATGTCGTGTCACGCTTGCGCAGCCCAACAACTCCGAGCCGCGAAGTTCCCGCTTTTTTGGGGCGAAGTCCCCCGTTCTGCTCTGCGCCCCTCGCGATCGCGCAGCATCCTGTAAGGAAGCATCCCCGCAGGGGGCGAAGCGAAGTGGAATGTGATAGTGAGGCGAAGCGCCCGTGAAGGTTATTCGCTCGCTTATCCCTCGATCCCGGTCGGGACGGGGCGGCGAGTGGTTAAGCGTCGTGATCAAACACGTGCTTCTATGAGATACATGTCATCTGTAAATTGCGAGATATCAGAACCCGTTTTTGGTAATTCGCGTACTGTCACCAAGGAATATCCAGAATTCTCAAGCTTTGACGCAATCTCTTCTGCGGTGGGATATGTGAAATCCGAGTCTCTTAGTGATCCTTGAAGGGCCCACGCTATTCGTGAAGAGGGAGCCATCCCTATTACAGGTGCAAACTGATCAATTATTACGTACCGGCCACCTGGACTTAAAGCCTCTTGGACCTTCTTGAACAATTCTTCGTTGTAAACACCCACATCGCACTCTATTACCATATCAAAACCAGTGGGTAATTAATCGTGAATGAAATCCGCTGGGTGAAATATCAATCGATCATCAAGTGAGTTCTCTACAGCGAGTTCACGCCCAGCAGTACATACATCTGGAAAATCTACAACAAGAGCACTTAGATGGGAATGTCGACGGAGCAAAGCCATTGACACAACACCAGTGCCGCCACCCAAGTCCATAAGCTGATTGACTCGACTCATGTCAAGCTGATTTGCGATTTCTTCCGCTAATGGGTGATGTAACTCATACAACATACGTGAAAATTGACGAGCCCTTATTGGGTCCTCACTCATTCGTTCAACATACTTCGGAGGATCTAATCCTGCAGCTTCCCATAGGGATCCCGGATACTGGAAGTGAGATGAAAGAAGTTGAAAAAGCGGGAACTGTTCACTAGACTCCTTCGCCAGGCTGGGTCCTATCCCCGGGAGTAGCTCGAGTTCCGCGGCACCGGCGGTATTAATATTGATCATCTGCCCAGGGTCGATCTCGGAGGGGTGGAATTCCTCCCCCGTTGAAGTTCCTGAAGTGGTTATCTGCGGGACATAGACTCGCTGACCATCTTCGAGGTCGGCTGCCAGGTTGATGCGGTCGAGATCAGCGCTGGACGTCGGTCCACCGGCTGCATCGAGCGCATCCTGAACGATTGAGCCATATGGCAGGAAATAAACACCCGGGCGTTCAGCAGCGCCAGCCACATGGATGGACAACGGACCCAGTGTGGGCGGTGGCAAGAGTTCAATCGGGTATTGTCTCGGTTGGCGGATGAGAAGCAGAATCAGCCCTGTGGATGCCAGACCCATTAGCAAGCCGGCCAGGAAGGTACTCCATTTACGAATCAGGTTAAACCCCCTCAATGCTCCCCCTTCACGTTCGATATTCGGATTATATTCCAGGAGTGCCCCAATCTCAAAGCGATACTATAATCAGGATATGTCTGATTATTACTCTGGTGAAGGGGATGACGGATCGACAGGTTTACTCGGCAGCGAGCGAGTCCCCAAGTATCACCTGCGGCCGACAGCCTTCGGGACGGTCGATGAAGCCTCAGCAGCACTTGGGTTATCTCGAGCGACCGCGCATTCTGAGGAAACGATTTCGGTGATCCATGAAGTACAAAAGGATCTCTACACAATCATGGTAGAGCTTGCCGCTGTTCCTGGAGAGGAGGAGCGTTTTCAACGTCTCGAGGCATCACGGCTCACATGGATCGAGGAACAGGTGCATTCATTCGGAGACCGAGTAAATATGCCGAATGATTTTATCCTGCCTGGGGATTCGCTTCCAGCCGCCGCACTGGACCTCGCAAGGACAGTTGTGCGCCGCGCCGAGCGGCAAGTCGTGCGGCTCGATCACGAGAGCAAGCTCTCAAACCCGACCTTATTGCCGTACTTGAACCGACTCTCCAGCCTTTGCTTCGTGCTCTCCCTCTGGGAAAATGAGATCGCGGGCG